>Ga0308417_1001457_pt1 | contig 16199 bp, 7 predicted proteins | sample HotsprSampleOS65_FD_203528 | JGI IMG/M metagenome (GOLD analysis project Ga0308417, IMG submission 203528) | Hot spring phototrophic mat microbial communities from Octopus Spring, Yellowstone National Park, Wyoming, United States - 20090730_OS65 ... | reverse complement strand
GGATCTTCTCTACGTTGTCCAGCACGTGACTCCGGCTGAGGAACAGGTCTTTCCAGCCGTCGTTATCGAAATCCCGGAAGCCGGCGCCCCAACCGGAGCTTGAGGCACTGATGGCGGCCAAGCCGGGCTCCTGGCTTGCGTAGCGGAAGACGCCGCCTTCGTTGCGGTAAAGTGCCCAGTGCTCGAGTGCGAGATTGGTCACCAGCACGTCCGCCCAGCCGTCGTTGTCGTAGTCGCCGGCGGCCACCGCCATGCCGGCATAGCTGCGCCCATCGTCACTTAAAGCCGCTCCCGCTTCAAAGGCCACCTCCTGAAATCGGCCGTTGCCCAGGTTCCGATACAGAAACTGCTCCATTCCGTCATTGGAGACGAAGATATCGGGCCAGCTGTCGCGATCGTAGTCCAGTACGGCCACGCCCATTCCCTTGCCGATGGAGCCGGCAATGCCGGCTGAGCGGCTGACATCTTCAAAGCGGCCATCGCCGAGGTTCCGGTAGAGCAGATTCGACGTCCCGTTGTAACGGTCCGGTCGGCAGTAAGCCAGAAAGGGCGTCCCGCAAGGAAGATTCCGATGGAAGTCCCAGTCCAGGTATCGGCTGACGAACAGATCGAGCAGGCCGTCGCGATTATAGTCCAGAAACGCCGCCGAAACGGACCAACCGCCGGCGGCGACTCCGGCCTCCGCGGTTACGTCCGTGAACGTCCCGTCGCCGTTGTTGCGGTAGAGCTGGTTGTGGCCGAAATTGGTCACATACAGGTCAGGATACCCGTTGTTGTCGTAATCGCCCACGGCCACCCCCATGCCGTAGTTGGACTCCCCGGCGCGGTGCAGCCCCGCGCGGGCCGTGACGTCGGCGAAAGCCCCGTCGGGTTGCTGGCGAAACAGGCGGTTCCAATATGCGGGCTCGTGCCTGGCCAGGCGCACCGGGAGCTTGACCGGGTCCTCAAGGCGGCCGCCGTTAACGAAGAAAAGGTCCAAGCGGCCGTCTCGGTCATAATCGAGCACGGCGAGCCCGCCGGTCATGGTTTCGACAAGGTATTTCTGCGACGTCGGCGAATGTCGCAGGAGGAAATCGATTCCGCGCGGGGAAACAAGTTCGAGCGCCCCGACTAGGGTGGCAAAACACGCCGCGACGTGCATTGAAAATATGGCTTGACCAGAGCCTGACCTTATGATAACCTCGAGCGCAATGGAGGTGGGCATGCCACAGAGATTCACTGCTGCGTTTGCCGCCGTCGTGGCCGCCGTCGGGCTGATCGTGTGCGAACGCGCAATCGGGCAAACCTTCTACGGTTCGGTCGTGGGGACCGTGACGGACGCCACCGGTGCGGTCATTCCGGAGGTCAGCGTCGTGCTCACGAACCTCGGCACGGCCGAACGGCGCTCGATGAGTACCGACGCCTCCGGCAACTATCTCTTCGTCAATCTGGTGCCCGGCCGGTACCGGCTCGAGATGCAGAAAGAGGGTTTCAAGCGCTTCGCACGCGAACCGATCCTGGTCGAAGTGCAGGCGGCGGTGCGTATCGACGTGACGCTCGAAGTCGGCGAGGTCACGCAAACGGTCGAAGTGAGCGCCGAGACTCCGCTGATGCAGACCGAGAACGCTTCGCTCGGTCAGGTGGTGGAGGCGCGGAAGGTGCTCGAAATGCCGCTCAACGGGCGGAACGTGCTGAACCTGGTGACGTTGGTGCCCGGGGTGGTGCCGCAGGGCCAGTCGATGCAAAATCCGACGGGCACGAATCCGTTCGCCTGGGGCAACTACCAGATCGGCGGCGGCCAGGCGAACCAGAGCGCCGCCTACCTGGACGGCGGGCCGGTCAATGTCAGCTATATCAACCTGACGGCCCTGGTGCCGACGCAGGATTCCATTCAGGAGTTCCGCGTCCAGACCAACAACCTCGGCGCCGAGTTCGGCCGTTTTGCCGGCGGCGTCGTCAACCTTACGACCAAATCCGGGACCAACCGTTTTCACGGCACTGCCTACGAGTTCCTGCGCAACAAGGTGCTGAACGCCAACACCTTCTTCAACAACCGCGCTGGCATCGAGCGGCCTGCGTTCACGCAGAACCAGTTCGGAGCCAACCTGGGCGGGCCGATCGTCCGGGACAGGCTATTCTTCTTCGGCTCCTACGAAGGGTTCCGGCTGCGCCAGGGCCAGTCGTTTACCTATACCGTGCCGACCGAGGCGATGCGCCGCGGGGACTTTTCCAACGTCCGCACGGCCACGGGCGCGCTGGTTCCCATCTACGATCCGCTGACCACCTGCGGCCGGCTGGGCAACCCACCGTGCGCCGTCGACGCCAGTGGCCGGGAGATCATCAGTCGCCAGCCCTTCCCGAACAACATCATCCCGAATAACCGCATCGACCGGGCCGCCCGCGCCATGATTCCGCTGTGGGCGCTGCCGAACGGTCCCGGCCTTCCTTTCACCGCGGTGAACAACTACACCGCCAATGCGAGCGTGGGCGGCAATAACGACCAGGGCACGGGCCGGATTGACTGGACCGCGAGCGACAAACAGCGCCTCTTCGGCCGCTTCACCCGCTGGAGCAACCTGAATCTTCCGATCGATCCTTACAGAACCAAGACGTGCGTCGACCGGTGCACGGAGACCTTTACGACCGACCAGGTCGTTCTGGCGGATACCTATACGCTCAACCCCACCTCCGTACTGGACGTTCGGTTAGCCTTCCTGCGATTTGCCTATGACCGCACGCCGGAGACCTTGGGCTACGACTTGACCCAACTGGGCTGGCCGGCCGAGTTCAACAACCTCGTTGCCTTCCGCGTACAGCCGATCCCGCGCGTGCAGGGCTACAACGACGTGTTCGCCACCAACGGCACCGGCAGTCGCATCGTCGCGCGCAACGACAGCTATTCGATCGTTCCCTCGTTCACCAAGATTGCAGGCCGGCATACCTGGAAATTCGGCGCCGAGTGGCGGCGGTTGACGCACAACTACTACCAGGAAAACAACCCCAGCGGGGCGTTCGACTTCGACACGCTGTTCACGGCCCTCACGCCTTTTGCGGCTTCCGGCGGCAACGGCTTTGCGTCCTTCCTGCTCGGCTACGCTTCCGGCGGCGGACTGCGCCAGGCGGCGTTCGTCGCCGGCCAGCAGATCTACCGCTCCGTCTACGCCAGCGACACGATCCAGCTCACCAGCCGCCTGACCCTCAATCTCGGCCTCCGCTATGAAGGCCCCGGTCCCTGGTCGGAGCGGTTCGACCGCATGACGGTGTTGCTGCCCCGGGCTCCGAGTCCGATCGTGGGACGTGACGGCAGGCCGCTTCTCGGTCGGTTGGCGCTAGTGAACTCGCCGGACCACCCGAGTCGGAACAACACCGACATGTACCATCTGTTTGCCCCCCGCCTGGGCCTGGCGTGGCGCGCCTTCGCCAAGACGGTCGTCCGCCTGGGTTACGGCCTGTTTTTTGTGGGCAACGACGTCGTCTTTGCCACCAGCCCGAACAACGACCTGGTTAACGGCTTCACGAATCCGTTCGTCGGCACGCTGGACGGTTCGCTCACGCCGGCCAACGTCCTCAGCAACCCGTTCCCAACCGGATTGCTGCCCGCGCCCGGGCGCAGCCAGGATGTCGGAAAGTTTTTCGCCGGACAGGGCATTACAGCGCCCCTTCCAGGAGACCCGTACGCCAACGTCCAACAGTGGAACTTTAGCATCCAGCGGGAAATCCCATCCGGGACCGTGGTCGAGGCGGCCTATGCGGGCTCGAAGGGAACTCACCTGCCGGCTTACACCCAGCAGATTAACCAGTTGCCCGATCAGTTTTTGAGCCTTGGCGCGGAGTTGCAACGACAGGTCGACAACCCGTTCTTCGGTCAGATTGCGACCGGCACCCTGGCGGCGCGCACCGTTGCGCAGGGACAGCTGCTGCGGCCGTTCCCGCACCATACGAGCGTGGCTGTGGCGGCCCCCAGCAATCGCAACTCGATCTATCACTCCTTGCAGGTCAAAAGCGAGAAGCGCTTCAGCCAGGGCGGCAGCGTGCTATTGGCGTACACCTGGGCGAAGCTCATCACCGACACCGATACGCTCACCGGCTGGCTTGAGCCCGGCGGCGGTTTTTCCCCGCAGAACAACAACAATCTGAAGCTCGAGCGCTCTCTGGCGAACTATGACGTCCGTCACCGCCTGGTCATCAGTTACGTCCTTGACCTGCCGTTCGGCAAGGGGCAACGGTGGGCTCCGAACCTCTCCGGCGTGGCCGGCACACTCATTTCCGGCTGGGGCGTCAACGGCGTGACCACGTTCCAAAGCGGCTTTCCGCTCGGTTTGACCATGGCGGTCAACCGGACGAACTCGTTCGGCGGCGGCTCCCGTCCGGACAGCACAGGCAAGAGCGCTCGCCTGACTGGTCCGGCGCAGGAACGGCTGAACCGATGGTTTGACACGGCCCAGTTTGTCGCTCCGCCGGCGTTCACCTTCGGCAATGTCGGCCGGACGGTGCCTGACGTGACCTCTCACGGTATCAACAACTTCGATTTCGCACTGTTCAAGAACACGCAACTGCTGGCTGAGCGGCTCGGGATCCAGTTCCGGGCGGAGATTTTCAATCTGTTCAATCGGGTCCAGTTCGGCTATCCCGGCCGCGCGCTGGGCAATCCTAACTTCGGAGTCATCAGCGGGCAATACAACAACCCGCGGCTGGTGCAGCTCGGCTTGCGATTGCTGTTTTAGGGCGTCACTTCGGGCGGCTCGGCGGGGAGCGTCACCTGGCCGCTGGCCGCCCACTCAGTGCCTCGCGCGAAGGTGGCGCGGAAGCCGGGCGCCTGCATGGCTTTCAGATCGTGGCCGAGCGTGGTGTGAAAAACTCGGCCTTCGCCGAAGCGCACGGTCCAGAGGACGGGCTCGAAGTTGCCCGTGCCGCCCATCTCGGGCGCATCGAAGGCCCGCGCGAGCACGTGCACGTTCGGTTGGAAGACGAGCCGGTGGTAAAGCTCGTCGTCGATGAGGAACGAGGGCGGCAGCCCCCGGGTGATCGGGTGCTCGCGGTCGACAATGTCGACGCGAAACTCGTGGCGCTTGCCGTGCCCGCTCCGCGGCGGCCCGTTGGTCCAGCGCACGCCGGTCATGCGTGCATACTCCGGCCACGGCGGCTCGAACTTCCCGGTGCGCTGGTGGTTGTCGCCGAGAATCTCCATTTCGCCGAAAGCATAGCTGGCGCCGTGGACCACCACCAGACCTCTACCGCCCCGCACGAATTCCGCCACGGCCTCCTCGGCCGTCGCTCCCCACCGAGGGCCGTTGTAATCCAGCACAATCACGTCGAGGCCTGCCAGATCCTGCGCCGTCAGACGTGAGGGCTCCAGTTCGACGGCGACCTCGAAGCGGCCCGTCGCCTCGAGGATCTTTTTCAGGTACGGCGTCGTCGTGCGCCAGTCGTGGTTGTTTCGACCGGAAAGGATCAGCGCGCCCAGCCGGCGCGGAGAGCTCGCCGCCAGGCGGGCGGGCAACGCCGCAAGTAGGCCCCGGCGACTCAGCAAAGCTGTCCACATGGGCCTACCATGCTATCACCGAAGGCGCCTCAAGCAAACGATAACAGTCCAGTTAAACCGGTAAAATTCGCAGTCCGAGGTTTGACGCATCGGGCTGATCGGTTTATGATCGGGTTGTTCAGGCTCAACGCTGGGTACTCGAGAAATCCAAATAGGAGTCTAACCATGAGTCACAGAAATCTGTTCGTGAGCTGCCGCCTGTTTGGAATTTCGGTTCTGTTCGGGTGCGGCATGCTCGTTGCGCAGTCGGACACGGCTCAAATCTCCGGTTTTGTCCGCGACCCCAGCGCCGCGGTGATTCCGGACGCCAGCGTGACCGTCACCAACGAAGCGACGGGACTGGAACGCAAGACCAAAGCGAACGAATCCGGCTACTACGTCGTGCCGAACTTACCGCCGGGATTCTATACGGTCAGCGTAGAGGCCACCGGCTTCAAGCGATTCGTCAAAACACGCAACAAACTGGATGCGAACCTGCCGGCCACGGTGGACGTGACGCTCGAGGTCGGGGCCGTGACCGAGGCGGTCGAGGTCGTGGCCTCGGTGGCGGCGGTGCAGTCGGAGACCGCGACAGTGGGCCGCCTGGTGGAGAGCACGCAGATTCAGAACATGATGCTCAACGGCCGCAATCCGATCTGGCTGGCGCTGCTCAAAGCGGGCGTCCGCAGCGGCTCCTCGCTCGCCACATTCAACTACGCTATGACGACGCCGCTAAACATCAACGGCGGCCGCACGCAGGACTTCCTGATGACTTACGACGGGGCGGTCGCGGTCCGCACCCGCGCCAACGGAACCAGCATCGGCGTCGCCGACGTGGACACGGTGCAGGAGATTTAGATCCTGACGGCGAACTATAACGCCGAGTACGGGCGTTCGGGCAGCGGCCAGGTCCGCATCGTGACCCGAAGCGGCACTCGCGACTTTCACGGGAGCTTCTACGAATACTTCCGCAACAATACCCTCGATGCGAACTCTTGGACGCGCAACCGAGCGGGCCAGCCTCGGGCCGCCAGCAAGTTCAATCAGTTCGGTTACAACATCAACGGACCGATCTACATTCCCGGCAAGTGGAATACCGATCGGAACAAATTATTCTTTCTGTGGACGCAGGAGTGGGTGAAGTTCCGGACGGAGCCGACCTCGATCATTACCGTACCGTCACTGAGAATGCGGCAGGGAGACTTCTCGGAGTTGCTTGATCCGGCCAACTCGTTCTTCAATCGGGTCCGCATTGTGAACGATCCGACCACTGGAGCGCCGTTTCCCAACAACATCATCCCGGCGGCCCACCTGAGCCCGAACGGCTTGGGCTTCCTGCGGGCCTATCCGGAGCCGACGCCCGGTTTCTTGCTGGGAACGAATAACTTCATCCAGACACGGCCGCAGCCCACCGACCAGCGCAAGGACACAATCGCCATCGATTCTATTCCGAGCGACAAGCACACCTTCCGCTTGCGCCACCAGAACTACTCCTTCAAGCAGATCGACGCCTTCCGCGGCGGCACCGACCGCGCCGTCACGGACTGGAACCGGCCGAATAAGACCGCCTCGCTCAACTACATTTGGACGGTGAGCCCCACGGTGGTCAACGAACTGCTGGTGACGGCGAGCGTCGACCGCGTCTACATCGGCGTCTATCGTCCGGGTGAACGGTTCGCCCGCAGCAAGTACGGGATCAACTATCCTTACATCTTTCCCGAGCGCAAGGAGATCTTCGACAAGATCCCGACCATCGACATTCCGGGTTTTGCGACGCTAGACGGCGGGCCGTATCCGGCCTTCTCCTCCGGGCCCATCTATGTGATCGCCAACAATACCACGAAGATCCTCGGCAACCACACCCTCAAGTGGGGCGTCTCCTATGAGCGGTCCGGACAGAACGATTTCGACCAGATCAATGTGGCCGGCGTTCCGGGCGGCACCAACAATCAGAACGGACGGTTCGTGTTCACCGACACGCGGACCGGCGCGACGAGCACCGGCGTCGGCGTGGCCAATGCGGCGATGGGGCTATTTACGACCTACGCCGAGATCGGTCAGCGCGCCTTCACCCCATACCGGGCGAACATGTTCGAGTGGTTCCTCCAGGATTCCTGGAAGGTGACGCCGAAGTTCCGCCTCGAGATGGGCGTGCGGTGGACCTACATGACCCCGTACTTTTTCAGCCTCTGGGGCAACATTGCCGTCTTTGATCCGAAACGGTACAACCCCGCCAACGCCGCCGTCCAGGCCCCTGCCACCGGATTCATCCTCAGCGGCGATCGCTTCAACGGAATTACGATTCCGGGCAAAGGCTGGCCGGAGGCCGCCAAGGGGCGTATCGCGCTGGCCGACGATCGCTCTTTCGATCGACTGTTCAACAACGGTCCGAACTACTGGGGAGAGCGGCAGTGGCGCAACTTCCAGCCCCGGCTCGGGATCGCCTACGCGCTGACGGACAAGAGCGCCCTTCGGGCCGGCTTCGGCGCCTTCAGCGCCCGACCCGGCGTGAGCGACAACATCTTCCTCGGCGGCAATCCGCCGCTTCAGCCCATGGTCTCGCTCGCCAATGGCCAGGCGGACAATCCCGCCGGCGGGCGGCCTTCGGCCTTTCCGTTATTCTTCATGACCACGGATCCGGTCTTCAAGATTCCGGGCGCCTACATGTGGAACGTGACCTACGAGCGGGAGATCGGCTTTGAGACGACGGTTTCCGTCGCCTACGTCGGCCGGACCGGCTTGCACCTGGAGCGTGAGCGCAACATCAACGCGCTGCCCGTGGGCACCTTGCAGCGACCCGAGAACCGCGGCATCAACACCAACGTCCTGCGGCCCTACAAGGGCTTCGCCATCATCGCCCTGGGCGAGAACGCCGCCCGCTCCGAGTACAACGCCCTTCAGCTCGAGATCAACCGGCGCTTCACCGGCGGCTTGAGCTATGGCTTCTCCTACACCTACTCGAAGAGTCTGGATAACGCCTCCGGGCGGCGGGACCGGATCTGGAACCCCTTCGACGACCGCATCTTCTGGGGGCCCTCGAGCTTCGACACGCGTCATGTGGCCGTGGCCAACTTCATCTACCAATTGCCGCTGCTTCGGGGCCGCAACGATCTCGTCGGGCGGTTGCTCGGCGGCTGGCAGATCACCGGAATCGCTCAGTTTCAGACCGGCGCGCCCTTCACGGTGGGCACCAACGACGACTTTGCCGGCATCGGTGCGGTCGGCGAGAGCCAGCCGTGGAACATGCTGGGTTCTCCGAAGCTGGCGCGCAGCGAGCGGAGATTCTCCGAGGGCGCCGCGGATCGGAACTTCTGGTTCCGCACGACCTTAGCCGACGGCTCGCCGCTGTTTACGCCGCCGGCGGCCGGCACGTTCACGACCTCGCAGACGCGCAACCTGCTCTACAACACCGGCTTTCAGAACTGGAACGGCGCTTTGTTCAAGGATTTCGGCGTCCGCGAAGGGCACACGCTTCAGTTCCGCGCCGAGTTCTTCAACCTGCCCAATCATCCGAATTGGGGCGTGGTCAACTCGGATCCCCGCAGCGCCGTTTTCGGCAAGGTGACCTCGAAGACCAGCGAACGCAACGTCCAGCTCGTCTTGCGCTACATGTTCTGACGCCGGGCCGGGACCGACGGTGTGGCCGGCCGCCTGCCCGGGCAGGGGGCCGGCCGCGCGCCGGCCGGTTCCTATGTTATCCTGAAGGCGTAGAAGAATCGAATTGAGATCAAGGTAAGACGAGGAGTAGCGATACCGGAATGCCTCTGGCGGCGGAAGAGAAGGCCCAACTGATATCCGCATACAAACTGCACAAGAACGATAGCGGGTCGCCGGAAGTGCAGGTCGCCATCCTGAGCCACAGGATCCGGCTGCTGACCGAGCATTTCAAGACGCACCGCAAGGACCACCACTCGCGCAGGGGCTTGTTGATGATGGTGGCCAAGCGGCGCCGGCTGCTCGACTACCTGAAGCGGAAGTATCCAGAGCGGTATCAGAGCCTTATCCAGCGCTTGGGCATTCGCAGGTAAGGCGAGCTCTTGCGGCACAGGCGGGTGCGTCCCACACCGTTGTCCGTCGTCCTACCCACGCCCGAACATTGGACGTCAGGAAGTTGCGAGACCCGCTTGGCAGTGACCGCCCCGCGGGGCGGCTCCCACCCCTTTTCTCTGCTCCGATCTCCTCGCTCGGTCTGGCTTCTCAAGAGACTCTCCTGAACAATCACTATCGGTGCACTGGGACTCGATTCCCGGGGGCGGCTCGGGGCCGCGCCCAGGGAGGGGAACCAGGGTCGAAACAAGGGGATTTCCATGTTGCACAAAGTTGAGGTTGACCTTCAGGGTCAGAAGATCACCCTGGAAACCGGCAAGATGGCCAAACAGGCCAACGGCGCCGTGGTCGTCCGTTCCGGCGACTCGGTCGTATTCGTATCCGCATGCGCGAACCCGGAACCGAAACCGGGTGTCTCGTTTTTTCCGCTTACGGTCGACTATCGTGAGTATACTTACGCCGCCGGGCGGTTTCCCGGCGGATTCATCAAGCGCGAGGGCCGTCCCTCGGAGCGGGAGATTCTGACGTGTCGGCTGATCGACCGGCCGCTGCGGCCGCTGTTTCCTGAGGGGTTCACCTCCGAGACCCAGATCATCGGACTGGTGCTCTCAGCGGACCCGTTGCGGGATCCGGCGCCGCTCGCCGTCGTCGGCGCCGCGGCGGCGCTGGCCGTCTCCGACATTCCGTTCCACCACCTGGTGGGCGCTGTGGCGGTAGCTCTGGTGAACGGGCGTCTCGTCGTCAACCCGACCTACGAAGAGGCCAAGACGGCCAGGCTGCACATCGTCGTGGCCGGCACCCGGGAGGGCATCGTCATGGTGGAGGCCGGCGGCGCCGGCGCCACCGAAGCCGAGGTCGTCCAAGCGATCGAATTCGGCCATCAGCATGCCTTGAAGGTGATCGACGCCATCGAGACGCTGGCGGCCAAAGCAGGCAAGCCGAAGTGGGAGTTCACGCCACCGCCCGTCAACGAGGCGCTCTACGAGGAGATCGCCGCGAAGGTGCGCACCGAACTCACGGACGCGCTCAACACGGAGAAGTACGCCAAACTTGAAAGCTACCGCCGGGTCGGGGAGCTTCGCAAACAAGTGGTGGCGACCTACCCGGAGGAGCAGCAGGCGGAAGCGGGTGCGTTGTTTGACCGGCTCAAGGAGCGCATCTTCCGCGACGAGCTGCTCCTCAACCGCCGCCGTCCCGACGGCCGAGCCTTCGACCAGATCCGGCCGGTCGAGATCGAAGTGGGCTTGCTGCCGCGGACGCACGGCTCGGCTTTGTTTACCCGCGGCGAGACCCAAGCGCTGGTCACCGCGACCTTGGGCACCAAAGAGGACGAACAGCGCATCGAGCTGCTCGATCCAAGCGAGGTCTCCAAGCGGTTCATGCTCCACTACAACTTCCCGCCCTTCAGCGTGGGCGAGGTGGCCTTCCTCCGCGGCGCCGGCCGACGTGAGATCGGTCATGGTGCGCTGGCGGAACGAGCGCTGCTGCCCGTCATCCCCGAGGAAAAGGTCTTCCCCTACACCCTTCGCGTCGTCAGCGACATCATGGAGTCCAACGGCTCGAGTTCGATGGCCACGGTCTGCGGCGCGACTCTTGCCCTGATGGATGCCGGCGTACCCATCTCGCAGCCGGTGGCGGGCATCGCCATGGGCCTGGTCAAAGAGGGAGACCGCTACGCCATCCTCACCGACATCGCCGGCGCGGAGGACCACTACGGCGACATGGACTTCAAAGTCGCCGGCACGCGCGAAGGCATTACCGCGCTCCAAATGGACATCAAGATCACCAACGTGAGCCCGGCGCTGATGCGGGAGGCGCTCGAGCAGGCGCGCCGGGCGCGCCTGGAGATCTTGGACAAGATGCGCCAGGTGATCGCCGAACCGCGCAAGGAGCTCTCGCCCTACGCGCCGCGAATCTTCACCCTCACCATCCCCACCGACAAGATCCGCGACCTGATCGGGCCGGGCGGCAAGGTCATCCGTGGGATCACGGACAGCACCGGAGTGAAGATCGACGTGCACGACGACGGCACGGTGAACATCTTCGCCGTAGACCGCAAGTCGGCGGAGCGGGCCATTCAGATGGTCAACGAGGTGGCTGCGGTCGCCGAGGTGGGCAAGACCTACCTGGGCAAGGTGGTGCGCATCGTCGACTTCGGCGCCTTCGTCGAAATCCTGCCCGGTACCGACGGCCTGCTGCACATCAGCGAAATCTCGGAGAACCGCATCCGAAACGTAAAGGACGAACTCAAGGAGGGCGACCAGATTCTGGTAAAGGTGCTGGCCCTCGAAGGCAACAAGATCAAGCTCAGCCGCAAGGCGGTGCTGCGCGAGCAACGGATGAAGCTCAAGTCCGGCCGTTGAGCCGAACGGAGGTGCCGCTCAGATATGGTTTCCGCCAAATTCGTCCACCTGATCGAGTCTCATGCCGAGCAGATCGCCGACCGGGTCCTGAGCGAGCTGCGCCGTGACGAGCACCGGCGCCAGATCGCCGCTCTGCCCGAGGCGGAGCTTCGCGAGATCTGCCAGCGGATCCTGCGGAATCTCGGTCACTGGCTGACGGCCGCCTCCGAGCAGGAGATCGGGCGCTACTACGAGGAGCGGGGCCGGATCCGCGCCGCCGAAGGCGTGCCCCTCCACGAGGTCGTCTACCTGTTCCTGCTGCTCAAGAGCCGGATGCTGGACTTCGTCCGCAACCAGGGCTTTCCCCACACCTCGGTCGACGTCTATGGGGCCGAGGAGTTGGAGCACGCCGTCGGGCGCTTCTTCGACGGCGCCGTCTACCACCTCGTGCGCGGCTACGAGGCGGCGCTGCGGGGGATGTGAGCCCCCGCGGCCTCCGCTTGTCGCCGCTTAGAATTCGTACCGCAAGGCGAACTGCATCACGCGCGCCGAGCTGAGCGTGCTGCTGTACTTGCCGAAGGTGCCCTCATCGGTGATGTTCAGCGAGGCGTCGAAGACGTCGAAACGCACCGTGTTGGTCAAATTGAACGCGTCCCAGATCAGCCGCAGCGAGTGACCCTCGCGGATGAAGAAGCGCTTCGAGAGGCTCGAGTCGATGTTGAAGACGCCGTCGCCGCGGATCGGATTGCGCGTGCCGATGCCGCCCGGATACTCCGGTTCAAACGCATCGAGGGCCTCTTTGGGGGAAGGGAACATGTTCGGCCCGCCGGGCCCGGCAATGGCAGGCGCGTTCTTGGTGGTCTTGGTGCGGAACGGGGTACCTTTCCAAAGCGCCCAATTCCAGTTGTTCCAGTTCGTCGCCCACAGGCTGCCGCTGAAGATGCTGATCGGGAAGCCGCTCGACCAGCGCCAGATGCCGGCAATCTCCCAGCCGCCGATCAAGGCGTCGAGCAGGCGGCCGGCCCCGCCGGCGAAGCGCTTCCCACGGCCGAAGGGCAGCGAGTAGACGCCGTACATGTTGAACAGGTGCGTGTTGTCGTAGTCGGAGACGCCCCTGTGCAGGCCCGGCTGCCACGGGTTCCAGATCACGCCGGTCGAGAAGCCCTCGCGTTCCACATTCGAACGCAGGTCGATGGACTTCGAAAAGGTGTAGTTGGCCTCCATCTGGCCGTCGTTGCCGAAGCGCTTCCGGACGGTGAGCTGGCCGCCGTGGTAGTTGCCGCCGCCGATCGAGCTGAACACCGACAGGTAGGAGAACTGGGGATGGTAGAAGGCCCAGGGTCCGAGGTCGCTGCACCGATTCCGCACGTCGCAGCCGCCGAACCCACGCGGCGTGTCAAGCTGGTAGAGCGCGTAGGTCCAGTCCCAAAGGTTGGCGACGAACCGCTGGTAGACCACCTGGGTCGCCGTCAGCGTGGGGGTTGCCGCACGGCTGTAGAAGTTCTCCCAGAAAGGCACACGCTGAACTTGCGCTACGGGCGTGTTGGCCACGGCTTGGCGGGCCAGGATCGTCGCCGCCTGGAAGTAGCTCTGCCCCGACTTCGGATCGACCAGATCGGTCGGCGTGGCGACATCGCGCCGGGTGAGCGAGCGCCGCGAAAATCGGCCGAGATACGAGACTTGAGCGAACCAGCCGCCGCCGAACTCGCGCGCCACGGTGAAATTGGCGCTCATGTTATATGGCGGCCGAATGCCGTCGTCCAGACCGTTGGTGATGGCGAAGGCGTCGGGATACGTGGCCGGCCACTTCGGCTCCGGCCCCGGCAGCAACAAGCTGCGAGGGATCTGATCGATAGCGGTGAACGCCGGCGCATCCCCGATGTCCAGGGTGGCTGACGGGTTCACCAGGGAGGTCGACAGACCGAACGCGGTCGCGTCATAAGACCGCATCAGGCCGCTGCCGAACAGATCGTAAAACATCCCCCAGCCGATGCGAATGGCCGTCTTGCCAGGCCCCCCGAAGAGGAACTTGCTCAGGCCGCTGTCGCCCTGCGGCGAGTAAACGAGCGCCAGGCGGGGCGCGAAGTTCTTCTTGTGGAACGGATAGAGCGGCCGCCCGCCCTTGTCGCGAGGGACGAACGAGATCCGACCGGCCTCGAGCTGCGAACGTCCCTGCTGGGCCAGGCCGCCCCGCAGGTCGAACCACTCGCCGATGCGCACGTTGGGCGAGACCTGCTGGCCGTTCTTCTCATAAAGCGGCGGCAACAGGGACCAGCGCACGCCGGCCGACAGCGTCAAGGCGCGCGTGATCCGCCAGGTGTCCTGGAGGTACATCTCGTACTCTTCGGCGGCGAAATTCCGCACCACCGGAGTGCCCTCACCGAGCACCTTGCCGTCCACCGTGTAGTTGTAGCGCGCGGTGGCCTGCGTCACCAGACCCATCACGTTGGAGGCCTGAAAACGGAAAGGCACAAGCCAGCCTGACGCCATATCGGGAAACGGCCGGGTCAAGCCGGCTCCGCTGTCGACCAGCCAGGAGGCGTTCGATACTGCCGAGGACCAAGAATTTTGGTCGGTGATCCGCTCGTTGCGAATGATGCGCACCACAGCACCGAACTGGACGGTGTGGGAGCCTTTGATCCAACTGACGTCCTCGGCGAAAGTATGCACCGGAATCTTGGCGGCGAAGCCGCGCGTGAGACCGACCGGATCCGAGAGGCCGCGCAGCGTCACCGGGGAAAACTTGGCGATCCCGGTGTTCTCAAAGCCCTGCCGCGTCAGGCCGTATCGGAAGGTGCTGATGAGGTTGGGCCGCAACACGCTGGTCAAGCCCGTGGCGATTCCTTTGTTGTTGCGCAGGTCGACCCGGTTCGGCTGCATGCCCGGAAACTGGGGCAGATGGTCCTGCCGGTCGTTCTGAAGATTGCCGCGAACGAAGACGGTGTGTTTGCTCGCTGAATCCACCAGCCAGTCGAGCCGGGCGATGTAGGTGTTCCAGCGCAATGGCGTCGGCGCTTTGAAGCGGAACCCCTGGACGTTCAGACCGTCGCCTACCGTGAAGTCATTCGGATTGGGATAGCCCTGCATCACCCGCAAGGCGGCTTGGTTGACGCCGCGAGCGTGAATCCGCGAGGCGATCTCGGCCGGAGTAACTTGAACCCGAGAACCGTCGGTACGCAGGTATTGCAGGATCCCTTGACGCAGCTCGAGCGAGGGGACCAACCGTACGACGCTTTCATCGCGCGCATCGCGCCGGCCCTCGTAATTGCCGAACAGAAACAGCCGGTTTTTGATCAGCGGGCCGCCGGCCGAGGCGCCGAAGATATTGCGGATCAGCTTGGGCCGCTCGATGCCTGCGCTATTGAGGAAGAAATCGTTCGCCGTGGTGGCGGTGTTCCGGTGGTAGTGGTAGAGCGAGCCGTGCAGCTCGTTGGTGCCGCTCTTGGTGACCAGCGCTACCTGAGCTCCCGAGCTACGGCCCTGGTCGGAGGTGGCGTTGAGCGTGGTGACGCGGAACTCCTGCACCGAATCGGGTGTCATGCGCAGGACGCTCGTGAAAGCATTGCGGTCCATCTGATCGTTGACGTCGACGCCGTCGAGCGTCACGTTCGCCTGATCGCTCTTGCCGCCGTTGACCGCCCCATTGCGGTAGTTGGTCGAATCCTCACGCGTGAAGACGACACCCGGCTGTAGGGCGAGCAGGCCAACGATGTTGCGCGCGTTAAGGGGAATGCTGAGAATCGGCCGGGTCGATATGGCGTTGCCGATCGAGGCGTCGGTGGTGTTGAGCTGAACCGCCTCGGCGGTGACGGCCACGGTTTCCGCCACCATGCCGACCTCGAGCTGCACGTTGACCGTGGCCGGGTTGTTCACGAGCAGCCGGAGATTCTGCACGACGCGCGTGGAGAAGCCCTCGGCTTTCACCGTCAGCGTGTACTCGCCCGGTACCACCTGGGTAAAGACATAGCTGCCAAGCGAATCCGTTTGCGCCATCCGCTTCAAGCCGGTGGCTGTATTTTCCAGCTCCACCGCGGCATTGGGAACGGATGCGCCTGTGGGATCGGTGACCAGCCCGCTCAGGCTGGTCCAGTTCTGGGCCGCCGCGGGCATCGCAAGAGCAATAGCGAGCACAGCGGCCAGCGTGTACAGAGAGAACCTCATTGCCTTCATACCTCCGGTCAATACGGAAGCCCCGATCACGAAATACCTTTTATGTAACAGATTCGCGCGGCGCTGTCAACGGAAAGATGGTAAAATCGCCGGCTTTTGAGAGCAGGGACCTCGAGCGGGTCTGGCGTCCCCAGGGGGAT
>Ga0308417_1001456_pt1 | contig 16202 bp, 13 predicted proteins | sample HotsprSampleOS65_FD_203528 | JGI IMG/M metagenome (GOLD analysis project Ga0308417, IMG submission 203528) | Hot spring phototrophic mat microbial communities from Octopus Spring, Yellowstone National Park, Wyoming, United States - 20090730_OS65 ... | reverse complement strand
GCCCCGCGTGGTCTCCTTCCTTCTTGGCAGGCGGGAACGGCGGCCCTATGCTTCGCCGCGACCGCGCCCTCCATCCCAGTCCTGACGACGGAGCCGCCGTAATGAGCCGCCTTGTCCTCGTCCTGCTCACCATCGCCGCGGGCGCTGCCGTCTCGGCTCAGGCCCAGATCCCTCCCCGCGCCCAGGCGCCCCAGGCGCAAGCCGGAGGCGCCCTCGTGCCTCCCCCCGTCGCGCCCCCGGGCGCTCCCGGCGGACCGACGCCCTTCGTCCCAGGCCAGGGCGGCCTCCCCGGCGATCCGTTTGCCCAAGGTGGCGTTCCGGGCATGCCCATGCCGCCGGCCGGCGGCGCCGGCGGCGCCCCAATGGATCCCGCTACCGTCGATCGCGCCGCTCGTCAGGCGCGCGGCGACTTCGGCGAGCTGCAGCGCTCCACCGGGATACCGCTCGGCATGACTCAGGACGCCTGGTCCCGACCCTTCCAAAACATGGCGCCGGGCCAGACAGCGCCGGGCGTCGTCCGCTTCCAGTGGTCGCCCGACCTCGTGATGCCGATCCGCCTCCGGGACTTCATGAACACCGCAATCGTGCTACCGGAATGGGAGCGGGTCGAGGATGTCTACATCGGCGAATCCTACTTCATGCAGGCCGCCATCGCGCGTCCCAACGTCGTGCTGCTGCGCTCGAGCCAGAGCGGCATCGACGCCACCGTCACGATCCTCGGCGCGTCCGGCAACCTCTATACCTTCTACACTCGAACCGAGGCCTTCAACACTCGCCGCATCACCGACATCCAGGTCTTTGTCCAGGCCCCCGCGCAGGCCGGCGGCGCCCAGTGGTTCCGCGGCTCCAACACCACCGCCCAGATGACCGCCGGGCAGGCCTCGACCGGCGCCGCCCCCGCCGTGGCCGCCCAGAATCGCCCCGACCACACCGCAGCCGTCTCCGGCGGCCTCGGCCAACCGGTCCCCGGCCCGACCCCCGACGGGCGCGTTGCCCCCGGCGGCACCCCCGTCTCGCAGGGCGATGCAGGCGACATGCTCGTTCCGCGGGACCGAATGATCTTCGACATGCAGATGTTTGAGGTCAATCCGGGCGACCGCGTCATCGCGCCAGACTATGTCTACACGGACGGCGTCTTCACCTACTTCCACTTCGGCACCCGCGCGCGCGAGATCGATCTCCCTGTCGTTTTCCGCGTGGTCGACGGCGTCGAGACCCGAGTCAACACCCGTACCGCCGGGCGCTTCGGCGAGGTCCTGATCGCCGAGGCCCGTGGCGACTTCACGCTCCGCGCCGGCGCCCGCGCCGTCTGTATCCGCCGCCAGGCCGGGGCCGCCCGCTGACCTAGAGGAGGCCTCCCATGGCCCGTCGCCCCGCCCTCCTCGCCGGAGCCGTCCTCCTGGCACTGGTGGCCTGCGACGAGCAGCCAACCCGCCGACAGGCGCAGCAGCCAAGCCAGGTCACGGTCGACACCTCCCAGACCGCCCAGGCCAACGACGAGCTGCTCCGCGCCATCCGCGCCCGTCCCACCTCGCCCGGCCGCCTCGCGCCAAGCGAGACGCAGATTTTTCTCGATGTGATAGCCGGACAGGAGGTCCGCCACGTCCTCACGCTCACCAACCGCGACGGCGAGGACACGCGCCCGGTACGCATCGTTTCAGTGGCTCCCACCGGAGCCGCCCAAGGGCTCACGCTAGGCGGCACCTGCCGCGCCGGCGTCGAGGTCTCCCCCGGCCTCTCCTGCGAGATCGTCATCGTCTATCGCGATCTCACCGGCCGTGACCTCGACGTTCAAATTCTCGTCCGGATGGAGAATGCCCGCGAGCCGCAGATCGAGATCCCGCTGCGCTTCTCCGTCGTCCAGCCACCCCCGCCGCCACCGCCGCCCGCGCCCGTCGTCCAGGCTCCACCCCAGCCGCAAGGGCCCGATCCGCGCTTTCTTGCCGCGCTCGCCGACGCCCAAGCTCGCCGCTTCGGCGGCCAGGCCAGCGGCCAGGTCATCACGCCCAGTGCATCCGTCGCCGGACAGCAAGGGACCTTCGCCCGGCCAGAGATCGTGCGCCGTACCCAGGACCCGCGCTACGATCCCGAACGCCTCCCGTGGACCGAGAGCACCCTACCCGTCGACCGGACCCGGATCCTCACCGTCGATCGTGTCATTCCCGCCATACTCGAGACCCCAGTCTCGTCGCAGCTGTGCAACCAGGTCATCGCGGTCGTCAGCCAGAACGTCTTCGCCCCAGACAACGTCAATGTCCTCATCCCCCGCGGGACCCGTGCGGTCGGCCGATGCCAAGCTTTCTCGGACGAACGCGTCGCGATCCAGTGGCACCGGATGATCACACCCAACGGTGTCAACATCTCCTTCCAGAACCTTCTTGCCGACAGCGCCGACGCCTCCGGCATTGGTGGCGTCCCCGGACGCGTTCGCGAGCGCGCCTTCGACCGCTACGCCGCCCCCATCATCGCTTCCCTCATCGACATCGCCTCGGTAGCCGCCCGCGCCGCTTTCGGCGAGAATCAGACCACGAGCATCGATCCAGTCACCGGGCGCGAGACCAACACCCGCTCGCGCTGGGACAGCGCCATCGACGACTTCAACAACACCGCACGTCAGACGCTGCAGAACTCCGTTCGCGGCCTCCTCGACACCCGCCGTGCCATCATCGTGCCCGGCGGCACCCGGATCGAAATCCAGATCCAGGAAGACATTTACTTCCGCAGCCCCACCGACGTCGTCCGTCTCGCCGACTTCGAGTATGAGCTGCGCCGCGACCCCCGCCGTCCCGTCGCCGTCCTCGAGGCCGCCCCTCCCATCTCCCTCGCCCCCAGAGTCGATGGTGGACGCGCCGGCTCCGGCGATCCCTTCACGGTGCACATCGACGGACGCACCTATCGCCTCCAGCCGGGCCAAGCGCCCGAGAGCCAGACCTTTGCCCCCGGCACGACCCCAGTTACCCCACCGCCCGAGGGCGCCCTTCCCGGCCAACCAGGCGGCATGCGACCAGGCACCAGCGGACAGAATCAGTTCCTCCAGACCCCCAATTACGCAGCCCCTCCGCGCACCGGCGGCTGGCAAGGCGGGGGCGGCCATTGGCAGGGAGGCGGCGGCACCTGGCAGGGCGGACGCTGACCGCATCCGCTTGCTGGAGCGAACGGGCGGCCTATCTCATCCCCGTCCCCCGAGCGCCTCCAGAGCCTCCCCCCCGATGACCGACGTCTCCCGAGCCGATCACCTCGCGCTCCAGATCCTGAAGCCCCTCGCCGTCCACTACCTCCGGCCCGAACTGGAGGAGGTCGTCATCAACCGGCCCGGCGAAATCTGGTACAAGCACCGCCAGGGCGGAGGCTGGGAGGCGGTCGAAGATGCCAATCTCACCTACGACCGGATCGCCAAGATCTGCCGGGTGTTGGCCAACATCAATGGCGCCCGCTTCAACGAGACCGACCTTCCCGTCGTCTCCTGCGAGCTCCCCGGCCAGCCCTACCGCTTCCAAGCGCTGATGGGCCAGAACGTCCGCTACAATCTCGGTGACCGCAAGGGCGTGGGTGTCGCGATCCGCTCGCTGGCCGCCCCCTTGCGCGACTTCGACGCCTGGCGTCCCGACCAGCGCGCGGGGGGCAGCGACGCCCTCCTCGTCGAGCAGGCCCGCCTCGAGGAGGACTTCGCCGCGCCCGACGACGTCGTTGATGGCCTCCGGATGGCCATCGACCGGGGGGAGACGATCCTGGTCTCGGGCGCGACCTCCACCGGTAAGACCTCCTTCACCAACCGCATCATCTCCATCATCGAGCGCGACGCTCGCATCGTGACGGTCGAGGACACGCGCGAGCTCGCCGTTCCCCATCCCAACCGCCTCCACCTTATCGTCCCGCGCAACCGAGGCTCCAACGCCTTCGGCTGGAACCAGGCGGTCGATAGCCTGATGCGCCTCACCCCCGACTGGATCGTCTGTGGCGAGCTCAGCGTCGCCAATGCGGCCACGATTTACAACCTCATGGGCAAGGGCCATCCCGTCATCACCACCGTCCATGCCGGCTCCGCCGAGGAGGCGATGCAGGCCTTCGTGAACAACATGAGCGCCGATGGCTCAAACCTCGATCCGCGCTCCACCCTCGACGACCTCCACGCCAAGATCGGCTGCATCGTCCAACTCGACCGCCACAACGGGCGCCGGCGCATCTCCGAGGTCGCCTTCCCCGCTGCAGAGCGCCGCCGCGAGGAGGCGATCCGCCGCGCCGAACGCCACAAAGACCTCGCTGGGCGCGTCCGCCGCCTCGCCGAAGCCGCCCGCTGAGGAGCCCGCCGTGCCGAAGGAATTCCGCACTGATGAAGCCCTAAAGGACGCCGGCGCCTACAGCGAGATGGAGGCGCACTTCGCCTACCGCCGCAAAGGCATTATGACGGCCGTCGTCTTCGCTGTCTTCACCTTGCCCTTTGTCTGGCCGCTCACGATCCTGCTACATCCGGGCGTCGTCGACACGACCACCGGTGCCTCCGCCGACTGGGACGCGCGCGTCGGAGCGGTGGGGATGTACTTTGACGCGATCTGGCAGATGCTGACCCTCCAGATCCCCCCCTCCAGCTTCTTCAGCCCGTTCTTTGGCGACTGGATCAAGGGAATGATCAGCGGCGCGTTCGCCGGGCAGTGGATCGGCATCGTCGCCTGGGCTATCACCCCCTTTATTATCGGCGTCGGGCTTACGGCCAAGAACCCCTACCGTAAGACCCCTAACATCTATGGCGATGCCCGCTACGCCAACGCCAAGGACATCGAGGCGATGTCGAAGCGTAACCTAGTGGGCTTCGACAAGTCCCTCTTCATCGTCGGCAAATGGCGGGAGAAGGGGCAGAAGGGCGAGCGAATGATTCGGATGGGCGAGACGCTGTCGATCCTGCTCCTCGCGCCGCCGGGCACCGGCAAGTCGATCGGCTTTATCGTGCCATCGACGGTTGAACTCGATCGCGCGTCGCTCTTCATCCACGACCAGAAGCCAGAGCTGTTCGACATGACAAGCGGCTACCGCGCGTCCATCGGTCCGGTATTTCAGATCAAGTGGAGCGCCCAAGACGCGCCCGAGGGCGAGTGGCTGAACGAGGAACAGGTACGCCTCATCAATCCCGACCTGCTTGCCCGAGATGCGGCGGGCAAGCCAATCCGCGACGACATGGGACGCTACAAAACCAAGCCGATCTTCTATCCCTGCTGGAACCCCCTTTCCCCCAAGTCGATGCCGGGGCCGGGCGACCGGCGCGACCTCTACATCGAGCGCCTCGTCAACGTGCTCTGCCCCGACCCTAAGGGAGGCGGTGACAAATTCTGGACCTCCAAGGCCCGCGCAGCCCTCGTTGGCCTCATCCAGTTCCTCGTGGCCAAGGTCGACTATGCCACCCATCCCCAGATCCAGGGTGGATGGGACGGGATCCCGGCACACTGGCACGGGCGCGAGGCATCCTTTCCGATGCTCATCGACTGGCTGACCGAGGCCCAATCCAAGTTCGACGACGGCTCGGACGACCCGATGCGCCAAATGTTCAAGGCCTGCATCGACGAGGCCAGGCGGATGGACGAGCGCTTCGAGCAGATCCTCGGCCAGCGCGTACTGAACCGTGCGATGGCCGAGCTCGTGCAGCTGATGAACTCACCCGACAAGACGCGCGGGTCGATCCTCCAGACCGCCGACGAGGCGCTTGGCCCCTTCAAGAACGCCGCGGTGCGCCAGCGCACCGCCTCCTCCGACTTCGCCTTCTATGAGCTGCGCGGCATGCCCATTCCCGAGGCTCGCGCGCGGGAGCAAGAGAAAGTTAACCGGGCCCTGGCGGAGGGGCGCATCTACAAGCCCCGCTATGCCAAGGAGGAGTTTCGCCCAGTCACCATCTTCATCTCGGTCAATCTTGAGGACGCCAAAACCTTCGCGGCACTGACGGGCATCTTCGTCGATGCCGCCAATGCCTATCTCGTCGCCAACGGACCGAACGCGATCGACGATCAGGGTAACCAGTGCGGCCCCTACGACTTTGGCTTCCTTCTCGACGAAGCGCCGCAGCTTCCCAAGCTCGATACTGTCACGAACGGCCCCGCGGTCGGCCGCTCCAAGCGTGTCTTTTATGTCATCGTCGGCCAAGACTTCGGCCAGTTCGAGGAGAAGTACTCGAAAGCTGAGGTGGAGACGTTAAAGTCGACCACCGCCATCAAGGTGATCCTGACGCAGAACAACGAAAACTCCGCCAAGCAGGTCGCGGCAATGGTGGGGAAGACCACCATCGTCAAGCACTCCTACTCCAAGGACAAGGGCCCTCCGAAAAAGGGGTTGGAAGGCTTTATCAGCGACTTTCTACCCAAGAAGGACAACGTATCGGAAAGCCTCGAGGGTGTCGACTTCATCAAGCCCTCCGACGTGATGAGCATGCCCGAAGGTCGCCATCTCGTCATCGTCCAGAACTACGCCAACCGTCCCATCTATGCCTGGACGCCACGCTTTTTCGAAACCCCTTCGATCGCGGCCAAAGTCTACAACCTCCGATCCTATAGCGGCCCACCCCCCACGACCCCCATGCCCGTCTTCCTGATGGAGGAGGCCGCCAAGCGCGCTGCCCAGAGCCGCCTGGCGGCGAAGCAGCAAGCGGAACTGCGCCAGCGCGCCAAGGACCCCCGCGTTGTCGCCGTCGTCTCCCCCGAGGACCTCCAGGGCCTGACGCGCTCGGAGTTCGGCGAGATGGCCGCCCCCGGCCGCGCTTGGTCCTTCGCCCCCCTCGACTGGCCGGAAGACGCCTCCTACCTGACCATCCCCGATCCCAGCACGATTCTCACAACCGAGGACCCCGCCGAGGCGGCGCGCTTCCTCCGGGGCGGACGCACGATGGCCTTCGACCGCGCGACCTTCGACCGTCTCAACACTTGGCTTCAGGATGGCGGCCAGGCCGCTCTGTCTGCCGATCTGTTCATCTCGCTCGCCGACCGAGCACGCGACGCTGGCGAGGAGCCGGGCGGCTCTCTCTACCATCTTGGCTACCAAGGCTCCACGCGCCAAGAACTCCCCGAGGATCCCTCCAAGGTCACTCCCCACCTCGCGATCGCGTGGATGGTCAACATCATGTGCTTCGTCCTCGGTGTGGAGGAGCAACGCCGTCTTTTCGACATCTCTTGATCCCTTCCTCCTGAAGCCCGTCCCCGACTCTCGCAGGGCTTGCGGGTGCGCCGACCCCCCGAAAGGCCGTCTCGAGCGTCGACGACGTCGTTCTCATCGGCCGCATCGCGGGTCGCCATCCTTGGCGTGGTCGCGCGAACTGGCGTTTTTGACAACCTTACTCACACCTGCACCCAGAACACCGACGGTCTCGGCGCCATCTCTATGAGCGATGCTGGCTGGTTCCCTTCCGGCACCGACTGGAGCCCGACGCTCCTCCAGGGCATCTCTTGCAGCGCCCAGATCCATTTCGATGCCTGTATTGCTGGTACCTTTCTCGGTGATCGCGCCACCGGCGGCGGCCACTCCCTTGCAGTTTCCAGCAGCGGCATCGGCCTTCTCCTAGTCTTTGACCCGGTCAGCACTACAACCTTTGCCGTCGGTGGCCCTCCCAGGTCCAGGGCTCCTTGCCGTACCCCAGACCCAACAGACCTTCCTGCTGACCAACGATGATACTGCCCCCGCCTTAAGCCTGTCCGTCGCCGTCTTCGGCGCGGAAGTCACCGTCTTCGCCAACACCAGCACGACCGCCCTCAGCGTCGGACGATCCTGCTCTCTCACCATCGTTGCATCCGCCTTGGCCGGTGGCATTTTCTTCGGCGCGCTTTCCTCTGGCGCCCCGCCCTCCCAGCTAGGCATCACCACCTTCACAGACTTCGACCTCTCGGCCAAACCCGCTCGTGATCGAGCGCGCCCTCACGCTCGTCGACACCGACATCCTCACCGGCGCCCCGCCGTACCTATCATCTTAGGCAACAGGGCGAGCTGCGCCCTTTCACTCATCTCGACCACCCGAGACGCGTTGTTCCCGGTCAGTGGCATCACCCAGGTCACCATCCGTACGATCTTTACCGATACTGTCTCCCCGCCAGCATGTTCTCAAGTAATGCTGCCTTCCCGCCTCGGGCCGGGTCGGTCCTCTGGCTTCGTCGCTGTGTTGGTCTGGGATGTGCTGTCCGAGGCCCAGATCCGAAACATCGCCAACGACGGCCTCCCGCCGCCGACTACCATCATCCTTGGCCCCGTCAATGCGTCTGCGCTGCGTCCGCTGTCGCACCAGTCTCGTTCCGGCCGACGACGCATTGCAACCGAGTGCCAATACCACCGGATTTACCGCCGCGACCAACGCGCAGACTTCCTGTCGTGGCAGCAGCCCATTCTGCCGATCACTGATAACAACCTCACCAACATCTCTCATGCCCCCCCTTCGTCAGCAAGGTCTGCATCGTTTAGGCAACTAACACCAGAAACGCCGCGATGCCGAACGTGGAAATGTCGGCGGCGGCCGCATCCTCAGTGATTTCAATAACCTCACCGAGGGCAGCGACCGCCTCTGGGGCTTATGCGACAGCACCAATGTCGTCTTTCCAGACGACTTCCTCGGCTCCGACGATCACCCGAGAGTACCAATGCCGGCCGCCTCCGCAGCGTTCTGGTCGGCGGCGGCCCCGTGATCCACGAGGCCCCCGGATGGGTCGATCTTCTTGGTAATCCGGCGCCGTCCTCTAACGACGCCACCAACATCCAGCTGAACTTTCGCACCGGCGGCAGCCCCATCCGCGCGCCCGCCATGTCCGTCACCTGCGGCAGCCCCTGCCGCACCTGTTCCCGCAGGACGGCGGAAAACCTGCCCAACGTCCTGGCCAGCACAGCAGGGACATCCAGAGCCAACGATCCTCTAGAAGGATCTTCCCAGACAGTCCCATCTCCCCGCCGACATGGACGCCTACCTCAGCATCCCCGCTCACGCCGCCCTCCGCTTTCCCGAACTGAGCGCCCACACCCGCCTTCGCCTCCAGGCGGGCGATGTCCTGCGCGTGCCGCTGCGAATCCTTCCTTACGAGGGCCCCGTCGTCGTCGGCCCCCCCGTTCCGGGTCCCGCCGATCCCGCCGATCTCCAGGCCCACCTCTCCCAGCCCGAAGACGAGGCACCCTGGCTTCAGGACCCCGCCTGCACACCTGCCGAGGCCGAGCACTGGCTCAGGGCCGAAGCCTTCCGGCGCTGTCCCCGCGAGTTTCTCCTCGCATCCCTACTCGGCCTCCCCAAGGACGCCCTGGCGGGCAGCGCACGCCGGGTGCGCGTCGCCTTGGCGCAGGATCTCCTTGGCCCCCTCGGGATCCCTGGCAACGCTTGGGGCGAAGGACTGCTCGCCGCCGACAGCAGCAGCTTCTCCCTCCACGACGGGATCCACGAGGGACACCCCACGACCCCCCCCGATCTCACCGCCGGCTACGGTGACGGACACGACGTGCGGCTGGACCGGATCGCGGAGCGCTTCTGTCTCGGCAAGATCGACCTCAATACCGCTCTGCAACGCGCCCCTCACGCCCATCACGCCGTCCTGCGCCTCGCCCAGGTGCTCGACCAGGTCGTCTCCATCATCGGAGAATATCTCGCTTTCTGGGCCTGAACTGCCTCCCGGATGGCAGCGCCCCGCGCCCGACTCAGGCCAGGACGTCGAAAAACCCGCCGCGCTCGGAGCACAGCACGTCGCGCATCGGCAACGGCTGCGCCTCGATCCGCACCGCCTCCCACACTGCCTCCCGATCCCAGAGATCCCCCATGACGCGGTTGATCGTGAATGTCCCCCGGCACCACCGTCTGCACTACGTCGAGGGCGCGCGGCTGGCGCGTGTCGCCGCCTGGAGGAAGATCGCCGGAGAGATGGTCGTCATCGATGCCCTCAAGTCACCACGTCCGGACGACATCAGCGGTCGTCGCCAGGCAGCACCCAAGGAGACAGGTGCCATCAGAGCCTCCAAGAGGGCTGGGGCGCCGGCCAGCGCCAGACCTCTCTCGAGGTTATCACGTAGGATCCTCGCCGAGGACAAGACGTTCAGCATCGCGCACGCCGGAATCATCGTGTTTTCCATTAGGCGATCGATAACATTTCATGCAGGTTCGCCGAACAGTCCGCAGGAACCCCCGTCCCAAAAAGGACGGCGCATCAATGCTCAACCGCCTTCAGGCCCTCGCGGCGAAAATGTGTGCTTCGGGCCTCGCCCACCACCACCCACTCCGGGCGGCGCGCGGCGAGCCGGTGAATCCGCAACACATGCTCAACGAGAAGCGCCAGCACCAGGAAGAGCAGCGCCATCGGTAGCGCCGCGATGAGGCTCAGCGTGAACCACCCCTCCACCGGATCGCCCAGCAGCAGTACCGCCGCGGCGTAGAGGGCGTAGCCGAAGAGCCCGACGGCAGAGAGCGCACACACCCCGGAGAGAAAGCGCATCGGCCGCCCAGACAGTCCCGTCAGGATGTCGAGGGCATGGCCTGCTGCCGCCACCAAGCCACGGTGCGGCCGGCGCGGCACGCCGCCGCGAACCATGCGCGTCGCGAAGCCCGAGCGGATCGCCAGGCCTCGGAACAGCGACGCCGCGTCGGCGTGGCGCAGCAGGTAGGCCACGACGTCGCGCCCGAGCAGGCATTGGCGCGTCAGACGCGCCTCCGGCGCTCCCGTCAATACCCTCAGCGCGGCCCAGGCAAGACGGCGTACCATTGGCAGTTTCGGCCCCTCGACTAGGACCACCCGGGCGCCATCGCGGAAGGCCTCAATCTGGGCCCGCGCCGCATCCCAGTCCGGGGCAAGGGGATCGACGATCAGGACGCAGTCGGTCACCGCCGCCTCCGCGCCAGCCAGCGCTGCCGCCCCCTCGGGGACGGCATCGGCCAGGAAAAGCGCCGTCGTGTCGGAGACCTTCGCCAGGGCCTGGCGCACCGCCCCCTCGGCGGGCTCCGGGCCGTTCGCCACCAGCACCACGTCGAGAATCCCGACCAGCCCGGACAGCGCCGCTTGACCTTCCCGCACCGCGGCCTCCGCCGCCTCCGGACCCATCGTGGGGTCGAGCACCATCACGAGCGTGGCATGGGGCACCATGGGTGGCGGATCCTCGGTCCGAGATGTCAGCAAGACAGAGGCGGAAGATAGGCTCGTCCGGCAGCCGCGCGCACCGCGCCGGTGGGTAGCACAAAGGCCTCCGTCGCCCCAAGCGCGCCTCGTCGCACCGCCACCACCATTCCGAGCGTCCGTCCGTCTGCATCCCGCAGCGGCCCCCCTGAGAACCCTGGCCCAGCGCCATCGAGGCGCACCACGAACCCCTCGCCGAAGACCGGCAGCCGCAACGTCTGCCCGGAGGCCTCACCGGTCGCGGTCCGAAGCCCTTCCCGACCCGCGCCGATCGCCGAAACCGGCGCGCCTGCCGGCGGCGGATCCCCCATCTCTGGCCCCCGCCCGGACGGCGCGGACAGGATCGCCAGATCCAACCCCTCCACCCGCCCCACGATCGTCGCCGGACCCACGCCGCGCAGGCGAACGCTGGCTCCTGGCGCCAGGCCGCAGACGACATGCGCCGCCGTCGCCCACCGTCCGCCCCCCAAATCGAACGCCATTCCCAAGCGCAGGCCGGTCTCAACTGCCGCCACCGAGGGCAGATCCGCTCGCGCCAGCGCAAACGCCAGCGGCAGGACGCACGCCCCGGCGAGCAGATCAGCGAACAGTCGTCGCCAGATGGACGTCGAGCGCATCGAGCGCGTCATAGACGGTGTCGATCTTGCCGCCGAGCACGGAGACCACCATCGGATCCTGCGTGCTCGGCTCGAATAGTATAGGACGGCCGTCGTCGCCCTCCCGCGCCAGAAGCACAGCCTTGACGGCCAAGTGGGATCCTACCACCCGCACGTCCGCTACCGCCGGACAGAAGCGCGCCGCGTCCCGGCGCATTTCCTCCGCGCTGCTCGTCCCCGCAAGCGCCGCCAGGGCGGCCTCGGCGTTGGCGTCCGGCGCCACCGTCCCGCGTGGTGTCCAACGCACGTGGCTCAACGTATGCACTCCCGGCCGCGCGGGGAAGGGCATCAGCGACCAGAAGGGGCCGTCCATCACTGTGATCGCCAGCCCCTCGAGGACCGGCGGAACCACAACCGCCACCAGCTCGGTCAGCTCCCGCCGCAGGCCGGCGCGCAGCGCCACCCCAGCCTCCGTCAGCCCGCCGTAGGTCGCATTCACCACGAGATCCCCCTCAAGGCGCGTCCCGTCGGACAGATCGACCCCACGGCCGCTGATCCGGCCGCGCACGCCGAATCGGCAGCGCACTCCGGCGGCGGCCAGGCGCCGTTCCATCTCCGCACGCAAGGCGGCAGCGTCCAGGGCCGGCTCCTCGACAAGGAAAGCCGCCTCGACCATCCCCGGCGCAAACAGCCTCTCGAGATCCCGCGGCAGCGGCTCCATTGGCGCCCCAATCGCGTCGGCGAAGCGGCAGAACTGCCCCGCCGTCACCTTCGAGCCGCGCGCGGCCACGGCGTAGATGTGCCGGAATCCCCCCACCACCGCCGCCGGGAAGTCCGCGCGGAACCGGTCCATGCTCGCCTGGGCACGCCAGGCCGTCGCAAACGCCCGCGGATAGTGAAAGCCAGCATGCACGCGCGCCTGGTTGAACCACGATGCCCGGCGCATCACGCCCGGCTCCTCGTCCAACAGCCAGACCTCGTCCCATCTCAGCGCGCGCAACCGCAGCGCCACCATCGCGCCGTAGAAGCCCGCGCCGAGAACAACCCCCCTCATGCCGCCTGCGCCGCGCGCGCCCGCTCCGCCGCCGTTGGACGCCATACCCCAAGACAGGCCTTGCCCAGCTCCCCCAGGATCGCCGCCTTGCCCCTCCAACCCCCGATCTTGGATGGTACAGACCCGTCCTCCGGATAGACCCGGCGCACCGGCACCTCCACGCAACGGAATCCCGCACGGGGCGCTTCGACCGACATATAATAGTGAAGGTTGTAGCGTGCGAAGCAGTCGCGGAAGATCGCCAAATCCGGCGAGCGCAGCAACCGTGCCGAATGGCCGCGGAAGCCGTTGGTTGTGTCCGTCCATCCAAAACCCGAGGCGAGGCGGATTGCCGGCGCGTGAATGAGCTTCACCGCCCACTCCCGATCCTTCGGCGTGCGCACCGCCTCGCCGCCAGCCATGAACCGCGATCCCTGGACCATGTCAAAGCCCGCGTCCAGCGCGGCCAGGATCCGGGGCACTCCCTCCACCCCGTCCTTGCCATTGCCGTCCATCGTCAGCACCGCCTCCGCCCCCTGGGCTAGCGCCCAGGCCATGCCGAGGCGCAGCTGCGCCGACAGGCCCCCCGCCCCGGTCTTGTGCAGCACGACGGCGACCGTCTCGCCAAGGCCATCGGGACGCAGCGTCCCGTCCGTCGAGCCACCATCCACGAGCACAACCTGCACCCGCCCGCCCAGGGAGTCCAGGACCGGGTCGAGGCGGCGCAGCTGCGCGTGCAGTTTCTTCTCCTCGTTGATGACCGGGATCACGAGCGCTACCGGCGCCGTCCAGGGACGGCGCACCTCAACCCGATGGGCCGGTACGTCCCAGGCCCCTGGGATGGCGGCGGAGGAGAGGACAGGATCAGAGGACATCGGCGTAGATCTCCCGAACGCGAAGGAGAGCTTCGTCGAGCGCGGAGAGGCCCGCTGCTTTCATCTCGAGCGAGAGCCAAGGAGACGCCGCCGCCGGCAGCGCGGCAGCGAGGCGGGCGTGAGCGGCCGCCGGCGGAGTGAAGGGGCTAAGCCCCGGCTGGCTGGCGTGCGCATGGAGGCAATACGGCGCGGACGCTGCAAGCGCCGGATCGTCCGCGGCGCCAGACGCCTCCAGCTGGCCCCCATCCCACTGAACGCCAAGCCCCGGTTCGCCTACCGCCTGAACGATCTCCCAAGCTTCGGCTAGGGTCGTCGCAAATTCGCAGCCGTACATCGCCGGGTTCGGCTCGAAAGCGATTGCCGCTCCTTCCGCCCAGGCTGCCCGCGCGCAGCGCCCGAGCACCTCGACCGCCTCGGCCTTCGCCTCGGCGAAGGGTCGCCCTGGACGGCGCATTCCCGGCGCGCCAAAGACACAGACGCGCGCGCCTAGACGCAGCGCAATCCCGGCAACGCGCCCGCAATGGGCGACCAGGCGATCCTGCCCCGCGCGGTCGCCGAAGAGAGCCAGACCTTCGATCCCGAAGAAGATCCCTTGCAGCGCCGGGATCGCCAGGCCCTGGTCATGCATTCGGCGGCGGAGATCCTCCGCCACTCCCGGGCCCCAGTCCCAGTCCGGGATGACGGTGGCCGGCGCCAGCTCAATCCCGCCCACGCCATGTCGGGCGAGGATCTCCAGCGCCTCGGCCTCCTCCTCCCGCCGCCAGGCGAGCGAGGAGACCGCAAGAGACTTGCGCATCATGCCCAACGCTCCTGGCGCAGAAACATCCCGATCCGCCCCATCATCACCTCCGCGTCCGCCAGGAACGGACCCGTTCCGCCCCGGCCGAAGACTCCGGCGTACCGCGTGCCCGCCGCGTAACGCGGCGCGGGCTGGCCGGCGACCTCAGTCCCGATCTCGAGACCCGGAAAGAAGGCGTCACGAATCGTACTCGTGCGCACCGGCTCGGGGAAGAGGTGCACCAGCGGCAGGCCCGCCGCCCAGGCACGATCGATGTCCTCCGAGAGCCAGGCAACGTCATACCACTGAAAAAGGGCCTCGGGATGGACTTTCTCGACGAGGTTGCGGTGCGCCATGTCGTAGAGCGCGTTCTTCTTGAGGCCTGCCCCGAAGAGCGCGGGCAGGCGCAGGACAAGAGATGTCGGAAAGTGTTCCTGAATCCTGATCTCGAGCCAGCGTCGGTTGAAGCCGTATGCCCCCGTTGCACCCGTTGCTGGCGCGTGCTCGTCGGCGGCCCGCGCCGGGTCATCAAGAACGTCGATGGTGGAGATCAGGGTCACCCGTTCCGCCTGCACGGTCTTGAGCACCTCCCAGAGCCGCTTGATACCAGCGAGATCCGCCTCGGGCTCCCGGTTGGCTTTCCACTTCACCGCCGAGACCCCGGCGCAGACCAGGTGGCGCACGGACGCCCCGCGCAGGAGGTCGATGGAGGGGGAGGCAAGACATGCGTCAAAACGGCGCTGGCGAGCTAGCAACCCGCCCACGAAGCCGGTGTGACCGATGAGGACGTCCATTCGAGATACATTCCTTCTGCAGAGGCCAGCCGCATATGGGAACGCCAACCCTATCTTCGGCGCGTCCCCGTCCGCCCATCTCCCGGAACCGCCGTGCCCGTGCGCCTCGCCCTCCCGCTCCTCTGGCTGCTCCTCGCGCTCCTGCTCGGGATCCAGGCCGTCCAGGTCGTTGGACAAGTGATGAACCCGTCGTGGATTCCCTACAACGGCTACTTCCAGAACGCCAATCCGGTAGAGCGCCTCTGCCTTGGGCAGTGGCCCGGACGCGACTTCGATCCCTACCTCGGCCTCGGCACCCCCTGGCTCGCCTGGATCCTCTCCCCCCTTCTCGGCTGCGATCCCCAAGGCGTCGACGCCGCTTACCAGCTGCTCACCCGTCTCCTTCTCGCTGCAGCCTTCGCCGGCGTCGGCTGGGCCGCTGGCCTGCAGGGATGCGTCACGCTCGTCCTCTTCGGCGGCCTGATGCTGGTACAGTCCGGCATCGGCGGGCTACTGCCGCTCCTCGGCGTGCCGACCCTGCAGATCCTGAACCCCGCCATCTCCCTCTTTGGGATCCGCGTGGCCGTTCCCCTGCTCCTCGTCGTCCTTGCCGCGGCCGCCTTGTCTAGCCTTCCCGGCCCCCTCGGCTGGGCCCTTGCCGGCGGCGCCGCCGCCCTCGCCGCCCTCCTCGCCCCCGACAGCGGCGCAGCCGCGCTGGCCGGGATGGCCGCCCTTCTCCTCACCGACCACTGGCGGCGCCATCGCCTAGCGATCCGACCGTTCCTCCTTGGCGCCGCTGCGGCCGCTGGCGCCTACACCTTCGTCCTCGTTCTCGGCGCCCTCGTGCTGACCGGCGGTCGGCCCGATCTCTGGCTTGGCTGGTTGCTGGGAGAGATGCGCACGACCCAGGGCTGGATCTTCTCCACCGATCCCGATGCCGTCGCCAACGCCTGGCATCGGCCCCTACGCCACCCCGCCTCGATCCTCCTCGTCCTGCTGGCGCTCCTGCTGGCCTGGCGCGGCGACGCCCGGCCCGCCGCCCTCGCTGGCG
>Ga0308417_1001449_pt1 | contig 16269 bp, 21 predicted proteins | sample HotsprSampleOS65_FD_203528 | JGI IMG/M metagenome (GOLD analysis project Ga0308417, IMG submission 203528) | Hot spring phototrophic mat microbial communities from Octopus Spring, Yellowstone National Park, Wyoming, United States - 20090730_OS65 ... | reverse complement strand
CTACCCTACCCTACCCTACCCTACCCTACGTCTTAATCCCTTCTCGATCAGGTCTGCTTTCAAACGGGGCTACATTGAGCCCCAGATCGCGGCTTTGTCTTAATCCCTTCTCGATCAGGTCTGCTTTCAAACAGTATGAAGGCATGAAATACGAATGGAGCCCGGTCTTAATCCCTTCTCGATCAGGTCTGCTTTCAAACCGGTGTCTTGGCCCGGGTTGCCGAGGCATCGACCAGTCTTAATCCCTTCTCGATCAGGTCTGCTTTCAAACCCTTCAGGAGATCGCCCACGCCTGCCATGAGGTGGTCTTAATCCCTTCTCGATCAGGTCTGCTTTCAAACATTGTGTGGTGGCCAAGATCGAAGGACGCCAGGTCTTAATCCCTTCTCGATCAGGTCTGCTTTCAAACGACGCCAGAAACGGCGTCTGGCCAACAAAACCGGTCTTAATCCCTTCTCGATCAGGTCTGCTTTCAAACATCGGCTGAGGTGGGAAGCCCGAGCGCCATCCATCTGTCTTAATCCCTTCTCGATCAGGTCTGCTTTCAAACATGCCGCCAACAGCGAATCGGCCAGTAGGTTGATGTCTTAATCCCTTCTCGATCAGGTCTGCTTTCAAACCCGGGCTATCTTGTGGGCTCTCTCAGGACGCGGGGTCTTAATCCCTTCTCGATCAGGTCTGCTTTCAAACGCTCCCGCATAGCCCGCTCACCGCAAGGAGGGCCGTCTTAATCCCTTCTCGATCAGGTCTGCTTTCAAACCGGTGACCCAGACCGCAACATGGAGGTGGTCGTCTTAATCCCTTCTCGATCAGGTCTGCTTTCAAACACGATTCCGCGCTTACCATCGCATTTCACCCGTGTCTTAATCCCTTCTCGATCAGGTCTGCTTTCAAACTCTGCGTTTCCGCAAAATCCCCAATCGCCAATCGCGTCTTAATCCCTTCTCGATCAGGTCTGCTTTCAAACACGGCAGCAGCCGGTTCCAGCGCAAGCGGAACGTCTTAATCCCTTCTCGATCAGGTCTGCTTTCAAACAATGCTGGAGCAGCGGAGCCGACAATCGCCCAAGTCTTAATCCCTTCTCGATCAGGTCTGCTTTCAAACAAGTCAAGGAGCTGAAAATGCATATCGCAAGCGGTCTTAATCCCTTCTCGATCAGGTCTGCTTTCAAACGCGGCTGCGAGAGCAATCCGGGCGTCTGGAGCAGTCTTAATCCCTTCTCGATCAGGTCTGCTTTCAAACACGGCGCGCCGCCCGAGTATCACTACGTGCTCCGTCTTAATCCCTTCTCGATCAGGTCTGCTTTCAAACGGTCCAGCTCGCCCCCGGCGCGCTGTCCAACTGGCGTCTTAATCCCTTCTCGATCAGGTCTGCTTTCAAACGCCGACAAGGATGGCCTTGTATCCGGGCTATGTCTTAATCCCTTCTCGATCAGGTCTGCTTTCAAACGGAAGGCGCGTGGTACTGCGCCGAACTCTATGACCGTCTTAATCCCTTCTCGATCAGGTCTGCTTTCAAACTTCCAGCCGCAAGCAAGTGTTCCAGACGGTCTCGTCTTAATCCCTTCTCGATCAGGTCTGCTTTCAAACTTTCCGTGCACTCGATCTGCGTTTCCGCAAAGTCTTAATCCCTTCTCGATCAGGTCTGCTTTCAAACCTGGCGTGGTGTCGCAATAACGGAGGTGGTGTTGTCTTAATCCCTTCTCGATCAGGTCTGCTTTCAAACGCCGGGGTGTTTGAGCCCGCCGACAAGCAGGTCTTAATCCCTTCTCGATCAGGTCTGCTTTCAAACACATGTACCCCGGGACCCAGTGGATGGCGTTGCGTCTTAATCCCTTCTCGATCAGGTCTGCTTTCAAACGACCGGAACGTGGAAGTACTCCAGCAGGCTGACGTCTTAATCCCTTCTCGATCAGGTCTGCTTTCAAACTGAGCCCCAGATCGCGGCTTTCCCCCTCCCGTCCCGTCTTAATCCCTTCTCGATCAGGTCTGCTTTCAAACGGAGCAGGTGATGTCAGTCGACAGAGAGCTATCGTCTTAATCCCTTCTCGATCAGGTCTGCTTTCAAACGGAGGAGCAGGTGATGTCAGTCGACAGAGAGCTGTCTTAATCCCTTCTCGATCAGGTCTGCTTTCAAACGCGGGCCGTCATCATCACCGGCGCGCCGGGCGTGTCTTAATCCCTTCTCGATCAGGTCTGCTTTCAAACCGTCTTGGCCCGGGTTGCCGAGGCATCGGCCCACGGTCTTAATCCCTTCTCGATCAGGTCTGCTTTCAAACGGCCGGAGATTGAGCGGCTGGTCGGTGCCATCTGTCTTAATCCCTTCTCGATCAGGTCTGCTTTCAAACTCGTTTGTCGGGCCCAGGATTTGGCCGCGATAGGTCTTAATCCCTTCTCGATCAGGTCTGCTTTCAAACGAACGTGGGCAGCCAACCTGCCCAAACTCTCCGTCTTAATCCCTTCTCGATCAGGTCTGCTTTCAAACGACGGTTCCACCAAGGCGCGCAAATCATTGGCGTCTTAATCCCTTCTCGATCAGGTCTGCTTTCAAACGTCCCCGGAGAAAAAGAAGTAGCTCCGGGGGCGTCTTAATCCCTTCTCGATCAGGTCTGCTTTCAAACGTGTGTCTGGACGCGTTCCCTTCCCCACCTTGTCTTAATCCCTTCTCGATCAGGTCTGCTTTCAAACGTACCACGGCGTGGTACCGTGGAATCAGTATTGGTCTTAATCCCTTCTCGATCAGGTCTGCTTTCAAACCCGCGCAAGCACGGATGTCTCTTATATAGCGGGCGTCTTAATCCCTTCTCGATCAGGTCTGCTTTCAAACGCCGTAGCCGGCGACGCGGACGCCGTCCGGCAGCCCGTCTTAATCCCTTCTCGATCAGGTCTGCTTTCAAACCCGAGCGTAGCGGCGCACCCGTTGGAGTTGCCCGGTCTTAATCCCTTCTCGATCAGGTCTGCTTTCAAACAGGAGTTCGTGTACGAGTGTGCGCTCGGAGTGTGTCTTAATCCCTTCTCGATCAGGTCTGCTTTCAAACATCGTCTGGACCCAATTATCGACGCCGCCCTGGTCTTAATCCCTTCTCGATCAGGTCTGCTTTCAAACTATCGTCTGGACCCAATTATCGACGCCGCCCTGAGTCTTAATCCCTTCTCGATCAGGTCTGCTTTCAAACTGGGTGCGTGTGGAAGCCCCCCGCACCCTACTCGTCTTAATCCCTTCTCGATCAGGTCTGCTTTCAAACGAAGCGGCCGCCATCTTGGAGCGCCGGGTAGGTCTTAATCCCTTCTCGATCAGGTCTGCTTTCAAACAGGGCTAGATGAATGAGGTCGACATGGATTACTAGTCTTAATCCCTTCTCGATCAGGTCTGCTTTCAAACCGGCACCCGCCCCCACACCGACGCCTTGCTGCGTCTTAATCCCTTCTCGATCAGGTCTGCTTTCAAACTCTCATAGCGATCAGAACGCCGACACCCACGGCGTCTTAATCCCTTCTCGATCAGGTCTGCTTTCAAACGAGCTTGGTGCTTGACATTAGGAGCCGGAAGCTGGTCTTAATCCCTTCTCGATCAGGTCTGCTTTCAAACGTGCGCAAGCCCGCCTGATGAGTCCGGGTGGTGTCTTAATCCCTTCTCGATCAGGTCTGCTTTCAAACGGGCTCGCGTCGAGCGGCCCCTCACACTCCGAGACGGTCTTAATCCCTTCTCGATCAGGTCTGCTTTCAAACCGGCCTCCACCGCGGCCTCCACCCCGGCCTCCACGTCTTAATCCCTTCTCGATCAGGTCTGCTTTCAAACGTTGCAGGCCGGAGAGATGTGTGCGCCGCAGGTAAGTCTTAATCCCTTCTCGATCAGGTCTGCTTTCAAACGGGCGTCGGGAAGACTGCCTTCGCCGAGGCAGCTTGTCTTAATCCCTTCTCGATCAGGTCTGCTTTCAAACCGGGCGTCGGGAAGACTGCCTTCGCCGAGGCATGTCTTAATCCCTTCTCGATCAGGTCTGCTTTCAAACCGGGCGTCGGGAAGACTGCCTTCGCCGAGGCAGGTCTTAATCCCTTCTCGATCAGGTCTGCTTTCAAACTGAGTGCCGGCGAGATGTGCGCTCCGGCAGTACGTCTTAATCCCTTCTCGATCAGGTCTGCTTTCAAACGAGGTCCTTGACAAGCGTTGGCTGATATAGTATGTCTTAATCCCTTCTCGATCAGGTCTGCTTTCAAACAAGACCGCCTTTGCGGAGGCGGCAGCCCGAGAGCTGTCTTAATCCCTTCTCGATCAGGTCTGCTTTCAAACGCACAACGTTGCGGACGCGTTGTGCAAGGCGGTGTCTTAATCCCTTCTCGATCAGGTCTGCTTTCAAACGAGAAAAACCCGATGAAGACCGATATGGTCACGTTGTCTTAATCCCTTCTCGATCAGGTCTGCTTTCAAACGCAGGTCAGCATGGTGATTTTCAACAGGTTGCGTCTTAATCCCTTCTCGATCAGGTCTGCTTTCAAACATCGCGTTGGAGTGCACGTCCGAGATTCGGACATGAGTCTTAATCCCTTCTCGATCAGGTCTGCTTTCAAACGTTGAGGTTCCCCGGACACTCCTGTCCGGGCTTGTCTTAATCCCTTCTCGATCAGGTCTGCTTTCAAACCTATGAGAACGGCGAGATCGGCGATGAGCTGCGTCTTAATCCCTTCTCGATCAGGTCTGCTTTCAAACACTATGAGGATTACGCCTTGATTCTTGACGAAGTCTTAATCCCTTCTCGATCAGGTCTGCTTTCAAACGCCTCCTGAGTACCACTACGTTCTTCGGCGAGGTCTTAATCCCTTCTCGATCAGGTCTGCTTTCAAACTGGTTCAGGCGTGGTATGGCGGCGAGAAAAGGTGTCTTAATCCCTTCTCGATCAGGTCTGCTTTCAAACGGGCCGAGGTGCAGGAGTTCACGTTGTCGTCGGGGTCTTAATCCCTTCTCGATCAGGTCTGCTTTCAAACCCTTGGACGCAGCTTGTGATTGGGCTGAGGTGCGTCTTAATCCCTTCTCGATCAGGTCTGCTTTCAAACTCGGAGATTCGGTCGTCTTTACGGAGAGCCTCGTCTTAATCCCTTCTCGATCAGGTCTGCTTTCAAACACTGTTCCAGCTAAAACTCTGGTGTCAATCAGTGGTCTTAATCCCTTCTCGATCAGGTCTGCTTTCAAACGAGCGACAAGCCGAAGCTGATAGCGGCGGCCGTCTTAATCCCTTCTCGATCAGGTCTGCTTTCAAACAGCGCCTTCCTGGTCCTTCCGCGGGGGGTGACCACGTCTTAATCCCTTCTCGATCAGGTCTGCTTTCAAACAGTAGTCCAAGCCCGGCCGCCCAGCACCCACTGGGTCTTAATCCCTTCTCGATCAGGTCTGCTTTCAAACTGTACCCCATCTACAACAGCGACCCAGACCCGGCGCGTCTTAATCCCTTCTCGATCAGGTCTGCTTTCAAACAGAAGCGCTGGATGAACTCGCCAGCATGAGCGGGTCTTAATCCCTTCTCGATCAGGTCTGCTTTCAAACCGCTCTCTGACATCCCCATTCACCCCATCGCGTGTCTTAATCCCTTCTCGATCAGGTCTGCTTTCAAACCCCGTCGCCCCTTCACTTCCCTTCACTCCGGTCGTCTTAATCCCTTCTCGATCAGGTCTGCTTTCAAACGTGGTCGGTCATCCGCGATGATGACCCGAAAAAGTCTTAATCCCTTCTCGATCAGGTCTGCTTTCAAACCCATCCGAATCAAGGTCATGCCGATGGCGGACGTCTTAATCCCTTCTCGATCAGGTCTGCTTTCAAACAAAAATCCCCGCCATCCTTGTCGGCGAGAAAGGTCTTAATCCCTTCTCGATCAGGTCTGCTTTCAAACGGAAGTGATGGAGAAAATCGAAGAGCTGGCCCAGCGTCTTAATCCCTTCTCGATCAGGTCTGCTTTCAAACATTCACAATTTCCGGTCCCAGGATCGAGGACGGGTCTTAATCCCTTCTCGATCAGGTCTGCTTTCAAACGGGCGGCGCTCGAAGAGGCTGCCAGCCGCCGCGCGTCTTAATCCCTTCTCGATCAGGTCTGCTTTCAAACTCGCCCAGTCCGCCATAGATGTACTGCTGGTCGAGTCTTAATCCCTTCTCGATCAGGTCTGCTTTCAAACCGGCCAGCCACGAAGCTCCGGGGAATGCTGCGGCGTCTTAATCCCTTCTCGATCAGGTCTGCTTTCAAACGCAAAGAGAGGAGGAGACATGGAAGTGATGGAGAAGTCTTAATCCCTTCTCGATCAGGTCTGCTTTCAAACCGCGAGCGATGGCGGGGACATTTCCACCGCCAACTGTCTTAATCCCTTCTCGATCAGGTCTGCTTTCAAACATGAAGGCATGAAGAAGAAAAAAATGACTGATATCGTCTTAATCCCTTCTCGATCAGGTCTGCTTTCAAACACCTGCGTGGAGTACATCCACGTTGCAGGCGGGTCTTAATCCCTTCTCGATCAGGTCTGCTTTCAAACCACCCTGTCCGGCGACTATCCCGCGGGCATTGAGTCTTAATCCCTTCTCGATCAGGTCTGCTTTCAAACAGTTCTGGGGCTACATAGAGCCCCAGATAGCTGTCTTAATCCCTTCTCGATCAGGTCTGCTTTCAAACTAACGGAGGTGGTGTTCAATGAAAATCGTCAACCTGTCTTAATCCCTTCTCGATCAGGTCTGCTTTCAAACAAATTCATCAGACCCAATGGTGAGACGAAGGCGCGTCTTAATCCCTTCTCGATCAGGTCTGCTTTCAAACCGAAGCCAAGAGCCCAACCGGGTGGAGGTGCGTGTCTTAATCCCTTCTCGATCAGGTCTGCTTTCAAACGAACCGGACCTGACCGCTCTCATTGCTGAGACGGGTCTTAATCCCTTCTCGATCAGGTCTGCTTTCAAACCCTTCCCCACCTTTCCCTTTCCCTTCACCTTCAGTCTTAATCCCTTCTCGATCAGGTCTGCTTTCAAACAAAAGCCCGATGGTTAATATGGCGATTTTCAACGTCTTAATCCCTTCTCGATCAGGTCTGCTTTCAAACCTGCGTTGTGGCCAAGATCGAAAACCGCAGGAAGTCTTAATCCCTTCTCGATCAGGTCTGCTTTCAAACCCTATCACTCCGCGCGTTGCCTTGCTTCAATCCGTCTTAATCCCTTCTCGATCAGGTCTGCTTTCAAACGTAGCACAGCCAAAATTTGTCCCCAAGTGACTGGTCTTAATCCCTTCTCGATCAGGTCTGCTTTCAAACGGACCCGGGCGACGCCTTCCTGTGGCGCGTTGTCTTAATCCCTTCTCGATCAGGTCTGCTTTCAAACCCTTTCGTTTCAATCGGTTATCCCTACTCATGCCCTGTCTTAATCCCTTCTCGATCAGGTCTGCTTTCAAACTCTGCTCCTCGACTGGCTCCAGAGCGGGCGAGTCCGTCTTAATCCCTTCTCGATCAGGTCTGCTTTCAAACATCACACTCCGTCCAGATATTTGGGCTGAGCTGTCTTAATCCCTTCTCGATCAGGTCTGCTTTCAAACCGACGCCGCCACTTCATTCGGCGGATGCTATCGTCTTAATCCCTTCTCGATCAGGTCTGCTTTCAAACGAGCTGGGCTGGAAGATCATCGACGACTGGCGGTCTTAATCCCTTCTCGATCAGGTCTGCTTTCAAACAGGCCCGGACAGGTTCTTCCGCTACCGGGCTCCAGTCTTAATCCCTTCTCGATCAGGTCTGCTTTCAAACACGGCAGGGAGGTGATGGAGCCGTGGATGCGAAGACGTCTTAATCCCTTCTCGATCAGGTCTGCTTTCAAACACATCCGGGAGCTCTGGGCTCGCGTCGAGCGGCCGTCTTAATCCCTTCTCGATCAGGTCTGCTTTCAAACTTTCGTCGGCGTAGACGTCGCGGCCGCGGTGGCCGGTCTTAATCCCTTCTCGATCAGGTCTGCTTTCAAACAATGACGTCCGGGCGCTATGGGCTCGCGTCGAGCGGTCTTAATCCCTTCTCGATCAGGTCTGCTTTCAAACGCAGGGAGGTGACAAACTCATGGATGGAGAGACGCGTCTTAATCCCTTCTCGATCAGGTCTGCTTTCAAACCCGCGCCGTCCTCATCACCGGCGCGCCCGGCGTCTTAATCCCTTCTCGATCAGGTCTGCTTTCAAACCGCGTCGGGAAGACTGCCTTCGCCGAGGCAGCTTGTCTTAATCCCTTCTCGATCAGGTCTGCTTTCAAACGGGCTCCAGCCGGTAGTGTGGAGGACGTGAGAGGTCTTAATCCCTTCTCGATCAGGTCTGCTTTCAAACCAACCCGGGGGTCTGGAGTCACGGCGGCGGCGTGTCTTAATCCCTTCTCGATCAGGTCTGCTTTCAAACCGGCGACTGGGACAAAGGTCGCCGCACCCAGTGGGGTCTTAATCCCTTCTCGATCAGGTCTGCTTTCAAACGCGACGGACAGGGCGGCTTTACGGCGAGCCTCCTGTCTTAATCCCTTCTCGATCAGGTCTGCTTTCAAACGCGGGTGCGGGAAAATCACGGATACATGGGCGCGTCTTAATCCCTTCTCGATCAGGTCTGCTTTCAAACGTGATCATCGAGGTCTGCCTCCGCTGCGGGTGGTCTTAATCCCTTCTCGATCAGGTCTGCTTTCAAACAGATATTTGGGCGGAGCTCGACCGGCTGAGGTGGGTCTTAATCCCTTCTCGATCAGGTCTGCTTTCAAACCCCCTTCCTACCTTCCCTTTTCCCCGCTTATCCTGTCTTAATCCCTTCTCGATCAGGTCTGCTTTCAAACGTCCTAGCACGCGTGGAGGGGCGGCTGAAACGCGTCTTAATCCCTTCTCGATCAGGTCTGCTTTCAAACGGATTTGGCCGCGATAGCGGCGGAAGAGAAAGCCGAGTCTTAATCCCTTCTCGATCAGGTCTGCTTTCAAACAGGCTCCATCAGAGGAGGTAAAGTCATGATCTTGTCTTAATCCCTTCTCGATCAGGTCTGCTTTCAAACCCAGGTCGGAATCGAGAAGGCGACGGAGTTTGTCGCGTCTTAATCCCTTCTCGATCAGGTCTGCTTTCAAACGCCGGACAAAATCCGGCAAATTCACAAAGGAGAAGTCTTAATCCCTTCTCGATCAGGTCTGCTTTCAAACGCCGGAGCCCCTGGAGGGCTACGAGCATGAGTGGGTCTTAATCCCTTCTCGATCAGGTCTGCTTTCAAACGCAGTATTTGGAGAGGTTGCCTGCGCAAGAGTTGTCTTAATCCCTTCTCGATCAGGTCTGCTTTCAAACATACTACGCTTACTACTACGCACGAAAAATTAGTCTTAATCCCTTCTCGATCAGGTCTGCTTTCAAACCGAAAACACGATCGTTGATCAACTTCGCGCCGTGGTCTTAATCCCTTCTCGATCAGGTCTGCTTTCAAACGCGCGCCAAGAGCAAGATCGGATGAGGATGAGTCTTAATCCCTTCTCGATCAGGTCTGCTTTCAAACCAGCCGCTCAGGGCTAAGAGACTGAGTAGCTGGCGCGTCTTAATCCCTTCTCGATCAGGTCTGCTTTCAAACCCTGCCCACGTATCGTTCCGCCCGCTTAGCGGGGTCTTAATCCCTTCTCGATCAGGTCTGCTTTCAAACCTAGCGCGCCAGCTAAAGCCGCTCCCGGAAAGGCCGTCTTAATCCCTTCTCGATCAGGTCTGCTTTCAAACGTACCGGGGTGGTTACATGTACCCCGGGCGACAGGTCTTAATCCCTTCTCGATCAGGTCTGCTTTCAAACAACGTGTTCCGGCGAGACCTGGAAGGCGCGTGGTGTCTTAATCCCTTCTCGATCAGGTCTGCTTTCAAACGAGAAAGATGGCAATCAATCGTGAGCTCTGGATGTCTTAATCCCTTCTCGATCAGGTCTGCTTTCAAACTGAAAAGGGCCGTCCAGAGCCTTAGTCAGTCAACGTCTTAATCCCTTCTCGATCAGGTCTGCTTTCAAACATAAAAAGGAGGAAACGATGGACAAGAACAAGTCTTAATCCCTTCTCGATCAGGTCTGCTTTCAAACCTGTGGTACGCGCGCAACGTCACCAAGAGTCGGTCTTAATCCCTTCTCGATCAGGTCTGCTTTCAAACGCGCTACACGGACAAACTCAGGAGGCGGAGGAGTCTTAATCCCTTCTCGATCAGGTCTGCTTTCAAACCTGGAGCCGGTGCGCGATCAGTACCTACTGTATTGTCTTAATCCCTTCTCGATCAGGTCTGCTTTCAAACGGAGCCTTGGCCAACTGGCCCGTCGTAATTGTGTCTTAATCCCTTCTCGATCAGGTCTGCTTTCAAACGTCGACGGGCGGAGGAGCCCGTACGTATCCGGGTCTTAATCCCTTCTCGATCAGGTCTGCTTTCAAACACACCGCAGCGGAGACATATCTTACGTCCACGCGGTCTTAATCCCTTCTCGATCAGGTCTGCTTTCAAACCTGTCCGCGGTTGGCCACGCCGACACTGCCCGGCGTCTTAATCCCTTCTCGATCAGGTCTGCTTTCAAACCATCCAACCGGGCGACCTTGTGGTGGTCGCCCAGTCTTAATCCCTTCTCGATCAGGTCTGCTTTCAAACTGGAGAGCGTTCAATACCAGCCCGGGCGCTACGCGTCTTAATCCCTTCTCGATCAGGTCTGCTTTCAAACGCCCTAAGCCTCCAAGAAATCGCCCACGCCTGCGTCTTAATCCCTTCTCGATCAGGTCTGCTTTCAAACCATCACCGGCGCGCCGGGCGTCGGGAAGACTGCGTCTTAATCCCTTCTCGATCAGGTCTGCTTTCAAACGTAGGCGGGTGCGAAAGCAATCCGGGCGTCTGGGTCTTAATCCCTTCTCGATCAGGTCTGCTTTCAAACCCATAGGCCCGGACGGATTCTTCCGCTACCGGGGTCTTAATCCCTTCTCGATCAGGTCTGCTTTCAAACCGCGAGAGCCGTCATCATCACCGGCGCGCCGGGCGTCTTAATCCCTTCTCGATCAGGTCTGCTTTCAAACGGCTCGTCGTGCTCTGTCTCGACGAGCTCGATGTCTTAATCCCTTCTCGATCAGGTCTGCTTTCAAACCCGGGCTCTCGTGTCTCAGGACGGCGCGCGGTGTCTTAATCCCTTCTCGATCAGGTCTGCTTTCAAACGGACTGGCGGGTCGGACCGGTGTTCGATAGCCTGTCTTAATCCCTTCTCGATCAGGTCTGCTTTCAAACGTTGCAGGCCGGAGAGATGTGTGCGCCGCAGGTAGTCTTAATCCCTTCTCGATCAGGTCTGCTTTCAAACAGAGAGGAGGAGGAGACATATGGTGCTTAGAATAGTCTTAATCCCTTCTCGATCAGGTCTGCTTTCAAACGTATGAAGGCATGAAATACGAGTGGACCCCTGTCTTAATCCCTTCTCGATCAGGTCTGCTTTCAAACGAATTCATGTCCATTGTTCGCGGCGTCATCGCCCGTCTTAATCCCTTCTCGATCAGGTCTGCTTTCAAACACCTGGGCGCAGGATCCTTGGGATGGTGCTCAGGGTCTTAATCCCTTCTCGATCAGGTCTGCTTTCAAACCCGCGAGAGCCGTCATCATCACCGGCCCGCCGGGCGTCTTAATCCCTTCTCGATCAGGTCTGCTTTCAAACGCGGGGAGGCCGAGGCACCCGACGCCGCAACCTCGTCTTAATCCCTTCTCGATCAGGTCTGCTTTCAAACATCGTCAGGGATGATGATCCCCGAAAGCCGGGGTCTTAATCCCTTCTCGATCAGGTCTGCTTTCAAACATAGCATAGCTATGAACTAGGTACCCATCGCGTTGGTCTTAATCCCTTCTCGATCAGGTCTGCTTTCAAACGCCGGGGACTGTCGGGTTCCGCTTTATGCGGCCCGTCTTAATCCCTTCTCGATCAGGTCTGCTTTCAAACTGCGCGGGGCATTGGACAGCCTACGCGACAGGTCTTAATCCCTTCTCGATCAGGTCTGCTTTCAAACAGTACGATGATCATTGGGACAGCAGAGGTGACGTCTTAATCCCTTCTCGATCAGGTCTGCTTTCAAACGAATGCTAGCGCGCCAAACGCGTCTGTCAACAAACGTCTTAATCCCTTCTCGATCAGGTCTGCTTTCAAACTCCCCCGCTCCCTGTCCCCCCGATTTCCATTGTCTTAATCCCTTCTCGATCAGGTCTGCTTTCAAACGATCGCGGCATTCCCGCTTCCCCCCGAAGATAAGTCTTAATCCCTTCTCGATCAGGTCTGCTTTCAAACGAAGTTTTCTGATGTATCGCCCGGCGGCTTCGGTCTTAATCCCTTCTCGATCAGGTCTGCTTTCAAACGGATGCGGTGCCGGCCAGATTGAGGCTTGCCTTGAGTCTTAATCCCTTCTCGATCAGGTCTGCTTTCAAACACGCCATCTCTAGCGGATCCCATGCCGATGAGAACGTCTTAATCCCTTCTCGATCAGGTCTGCTTTCAAACACGAGGTGTGGGCGATTGCGCAGTCCACGGGTGTCTTAATCCCTTCTCGATCAGGTCTGCTTTCAAACGCCCTACGTGCATGGGCTGCCCGGACTGATGAGTCTTAATCCCTTCTCGATCAGGTCTGCTTTCAAACTCCTCGACTGGCTCCAGTCTGGGCGAGTACCTAGTCTTAATCCCTTCTCGATCAGGTCTGCTTTCAAACTTTTCTACGGCGTCGATGTCGCCGCCGCGGTCGCTGTCTTAATCCCTTCTCGATCAGGTCTGCTTTCAAACTGCGTGGACGATGGCGACCACGATTGGCACGCACCCGTCTTAATCCCTTCTCGATCAGGTCTGCTTTCAAACCCCTTGCCCCCGCAAGCCCCTCGGATTCAGCCGCTTGCGGCCGCGGTTGCCAAAATTCAGGCGCATGCTCCAAGTTAGGTTTGCCCGCTTCCACCTCATCCCAAACCTGCTTCACAGTACCGTCCGCAGCCAGATTACCACGGATCGCCCTGGCCGTCCAGTCCCCGCAATCTTGCCGAGCCGAGGCCGCCGGGCGGGCTTTCGAGAGGCGCTGGGCGCGCCCGGGGGCGGTTGGACCCGTCCGAAGCAGCCTCGCCGCCCGCCGATCCGGTCCTCCTCCCGCGGCCGCAGGCGGCTGGCTTCGCAACATTGCGAACCGTAACAACCGGGCGCAGTCCGCATTCAATAGAGGTATGGAGACGCGGAAGCTCTATGTGGCAGCCTACGATGTGCGGGATGAAAAGCGTTTGCGTCGGGCGTTGCAGGTTATGAAAGGATACGCCACAGGCGGGCAAAAGTCGGTCTTTGAGTGCTTTCTGACCGAGGGGGAACGCAACCGCCTGCTGGCCGCGATGAAGCAAACGTTGGACCTGGACGTCGACTCACTGCTGCTGGTGGAGCTGGATCCACGCATGGAGGTGTTGACTTTTGGAATCGCCGTTCCGCCGCGGGATCCGCCGTTTTTCTATGCGGGCTGAGGGCGTAAGGAGTCCCCAAGCATCGCCTCGGAGGGGAAGCTTATGAGCAGGGGAACAACCAAGGATCTGGAACGGCATTGGGGCAAGGGGCGCTGGGCGGGTGGGGTGCCGGTGTGGCAAGCCCGGCGGCTTGTTTTGGGCAAGCCCGGGGAGCGAGCCTGCCCCTGGAGGAGCAGGAGCGCAGGAGACCAGGCCGACGGGATGGCCAGCCGCAGGCTTCGAGGCTCGCTCCACAAAAAGTGTCCGCCGAGCAGACAGTCAGCCTGCTGAACCACAGCGGCGCATCTGCTTTGGCTTGCGCTGCCGGGCGCAGCAGTCAGGGCGGCTGATCCGGCGCTGCGGCGCCGGAGGGGAGGAAAGATGAGCTGTTTGTACATCGACCGCAAAGGGCTGGAGTTGGAGCTGGATGCCGGAACGCTGACTCTGCGCGAAAACGGGCAGTTGTCGGGACGGGTCCCGTTGCACATGCTGGAGCAGGTGGTGGTCAACGCCGAGGTGCGGTTGTCCAGTTCACTGCTGGCGCAACTGGCTCACCGGGGGGTGATCACGGTGTTGCTGGCGTCCAGAAGTGAGGCGGCGGCCTTCGTGACGGGGCAAAATGGGCGGACTGGACGCCGGCGGCTGGCGCAGTACCGCTCGGCCTGCGACGAGCCTACGCGAAGGAGATGGGCAAGCCGCACGGTGGAAGCGAAGGTAAGAAGCGAGATGCGGCTTCTGGAATTCGCCGCCGACGAGAGGCTCACGGCGAGGGCGCAAGCGAGGGCGGCCTTGGGCACGCTCGGGCAGATTCTGGAACAGCTCCGAGGAGGCAGCGAGCTGAGCATGGACCAAATCCGCGGGCTGGAGGGCGCCGCGGCGGCGGCCTACTTTCAATGCCTGACGGAGTTATTTCCGTCTTCGCTGGGATTCCAAGACAGGAACCGCCGGCCGCCGCGCGACCCGGTGAACGCGGCCCTATCGCTGGGCTACACGGTGTTGTTCGGGCGAGCGATGCGGGCCGTGCAGGAACACAGCCTGGACCCGTACATCGGCTTTCTGCACGATCCGGCTCACGGCCGGCCCTCGCTGGCTTGCGATCTGATGGAGCCGTTGCGGGCTCGCGTCGACCGGCTGGTGTGGGAGCTATTCCGGCAGCGGGTTCTGCGCAAGGAAGATTTTGTCTCCGACCAGGGACGGTGTTTGATGGGCAAGACGGCCAGGCGGGATTTCTACGACCGGCTTGAGCCAGTGATGGAAGGCGCCGGAAGAACGCTGCGCCGCGCGGTGCGCACGCTTGTGCGGTCGATTGAGGACGAGGCAGGCGAAGCCGGGATGGAGGATGACGAGGAGTAAAGGAGTAAGGAGTTTGGCCAATGTCAGCAACCGAGGAGTGGGGCAATCAAGAACCGAGCGCGGGCCGGCAGCCGCGCGCCACAGGAGGCCAACCGGTGACAGACAGCAAATACCGGCTGCGCAAGATACTGTACCTATCGGGCAAGGATGAGATTGAGGTCCGGGCCGACGGCCCGTCGCTGACCGTGAGGGCCCCGCAACAGGCCGAGCGGCGATTCCCGCTTGCGCGGCTGGAGGGGATGGCGGTGGAGGGCACGCCTGAGATTCCGTTTGAAGTGATCCGATTGTGCGCCGCACAGGGAATCCCGGTGGCGATTCTGAGCCGGTCGGGCGCGCCGTTTGGAGTCCTGATTCCGTGGCGGGGCAAAGCCAGCCGGCGGCTTGCGGGAGTGCGGTGGACGGAGCGGCACTGCTGGATGCACTGGATGCGTCTGGCGCAGGAGGCGCGGCGGGAAGCGTTGGAGGAGGCGGGTTTGCCGCGCCTGCCGGAAAGAGTTTCGGAGAGCCTGGAGCGGCTGCTGGCGCGTTGGAGCGGAGGTTCGGCGGAGGCGCCGCGGCAGATCTACAACCGGCTGCGGGCAATGCTGGCCGCGGCCGTGAACCGGGAGTTGTGCCGGCTGGGGGTGCGCGGCGACGAGAGGGCTTGCGGGGCTTGGACCGCGCAGCGGCTGATTACGGATGTGGAGTCCTGGAAGTTGTGCCGACCCGCCGGGCAGGCGACGGCGGCCGGATTGGAGGAGGCGGCGCGGATCTGGAATGAGATCCGCGACGAGTTTGAGGAGAGGTGCCGGAAATGGGCCGCCTACTGGGCGTGTGAGGATGTGGAGTGAAACATGTCGTTCGGGGAAGCGCGTGGCTGGCTTGTGTGCTACGACGTGGCGGATCCGCGGAGGCTGGGGCGGGTACACCGGTTCTGGAAGAGGGAAGCGATCGCGGTGCAGTATTCGGTGTTTCTGGCGGTCGGGCGGCGAGCTTCGATCGAACGCGCGGTGGCCTCCTCGCTGCGCTACATCAAGACGACGGAAGATGACGTGCGGGTCTACCCGTTGCCGGAGAGGGGCTTCGCGACAGGGGTGGGAGCTGCGCTGCATTATAGCGCCACGCGGATCTACGGCCAGGGGCTGGGACTGCTGCGGACGCTGAGCAAGGAAGGCTTCCGGGAGGCAACCCTGAGGGAAACCGAGAGAGGAGAGCCGGGCAACAAGAAGACGGAGGGCCGCAACCGCAAGGTCTGAAAACTACCGAGCTCGGGGTATTGTCTCGGCCTTGGCAATGTGGTATCAGAGAAGGAACGTCATCCATGACGGATTCGGAACTCACGGAAGTTATGGACCCGATCCTGCCGACGGCAAGGTACCGGTTCACATTCCGGGCGGAGAAACCGCTCTCCAGAGACGTGTATCTGGGATCCGCCTGGCGGGGGGTGTTTGGGCGCGCGCTGCGGCAGTTGGTGTGCATTGCCAGGGACAAAGA
>Ga0308417_1001445_pt1 | contig 16297 bp, 9 predicted proteins | sample HotsprSampleOS65_FD_203528 | JGI IMG/M metagenome (GOLD analysis project Ga0308417, IMG submission 203528) | Hot spring phototrophic mat microbial communities from Octopus Spring, Yellowstone National Park, Wyoming, United States - 20090730_OS65 ... | reverse complement strand
AAACGGAAGATCGGCGAAACTATAAAGAAAGATCACCGCGGGTCCAACCAGAAGCGCCAGGCCCAGCGGAGGAATCCGGTAGAGGAAAGATCGGCTTTCTCCGTCCCGCCGGCGTCGCGACAGTGAGGTCAAAGTGCGCACCGACGGACGGAGCAGCAGAAGTACCGCCAGTACCAGTAAACCAGCCCCAACCGCTCCGAACTCTACCAGAAACTGCAGGGGATCATTGTGAACATTCGCCGAGCCGTCCGGAAAAACCCGTTTGGGATTATCCGGCACCACAAAAAGAGGAACATAATGGCGATACCCCCACCCCCCGACGCCAAACCAGGGATGGTCACGCCAAATCTGCCAAGCAGCATCGAGATAGGGATCCCCTCGGCGCTCCACCCGCGACCGGGCCGCGTCGAGCGTGGTCCCTTTCCACTCTTCCCGTACCACATTCCCGGGAACACGGACAAAAACGAACGCGGCGGTGGCCAGCACAGCCATCAGACAGATCGTTACGGCCGCCCGCCCGGCGGTGGTGTACCGCCGACGAAGGCGGCGCATGGCATAGCCACTGCCAAGAATCGAAAGGAGGGCGGCCAGGGCAATCGCCGCCCGGCTTCGGCAAAAGAGGGCCCCCATGAGGTTGATCAGCAGCGTCGGCAGGGCCCATCCGACATTTTCTCCTCCATCGTCATGGCCCAGTTCCCGAATGAGAAGCCCGCCACTGAGAATCGAAGCCAAAATGAAATAGGCTCCGGCATGATTGGTATACCCAAAGGTCGCAAAAAAAGGCGCTTCGGCCTCCCCCCTCCAAAAGATGCCCGGCGCGTGACTGGCCTGCTGAATCAGACCGACGGCGGCCACCCAGGCGGCGTTCACCGCCAGAAGACGGAGAAGCTCGGCTTTTCGCTCCCGGGAAAGACCATGTCGGATCGCGAGGATGCTCGCAAAGACAGGCCCAAACCAGAGAAGCATCTCCGCCGCCTCCGACGGCCGTATGCTGAATACCGGAAGATTCGGTCGAGGCGGCGGCGCAAAGAACCAGAAGCCCAGGGTTGAGTTCCATTCCAGCTCCCGGGGTCCGTTCCACACCTGAAGGCTCATCAAAAGGAGAAATGCCAGACCAACATATAGAAGAGGATCGGAGAGAAAGCCATGAAGCGCCCGCATCCGAGCGGCCCTGGCATTCTCCACACGTTCACGATCCGGCCAGAAAAGGGCGCTCACCAGAGCCGCCAACGCCAACCAGGGAACAGGGCCCATCCACTCCGGCCGGGTCCCCCCCCGCATCCATACCGGCCAGACCAGAAGGAAACCCAGGAAAAAAAGCATACGGTCCCGTCTCTCCGGCCTTCACCCGCCGGCCTACTGTCCTTTGTACGGAGGCGCGGGAGGCGGAGGAGCCGGCGGCCTGGGAACGACAACGGGAGGCAATACGACGGACGACATCTGGACGAGCGTCTGGTAAAGAACCGGGGGAAGCGTTCCCGGAATGTCGCGGGCCGCCGAAAGAACGGCGGCGGCCCACCGGGATTGCCCTTCCAGAGCATCCAGAAGCGCCTTCGTCAGCGCGGAGCCCACCTCGCCCGCGGCTGCCAGCGCCGCCGCCACCAGCCGCTGAAACGTCGCCAGTGGAATCTGCCCGACCAGCGCCCGGAACGCTGTTGGAATAATCCGAAGAGCGCGGTTCGAATCGGTTTGAAGAATGTACGCCAACAAAAGTTCCGCCTCGCCTGACGATTCCCGTTCGACATCACCCACAATCTGCCGGATGGCCTCCGCAAGGGCTCCACCGGCCGCAGCATCATCCTCGATCGCCATGATGCGCGCCGCGGTTTCCCGCGCCGAACGAGATGCTGCCCCCTCCCCCTCGGCTTCCTGGGCCCTCAGAAGACCGACGGCCATCACCGTCAACATTGTCAAAAATAGCCGCTTCATGACTCTCCTCCTTGTTCGACGATCAGTACCAAAGCGATGCGCCGGCCAGAACAATCCACTGGTCGTATTGATCCAGGTCGTTGTCTCCCCGTTCGAACGTTGCTTCAACAAACAATTTCCAGAAGGTGTTGGCCACGGGTGCTAGCACCAACCGGCCTGTGAACTGCAGCAACTCCGCATATTCCCGCTGCAGGTTGTTCCCATAATCAATGGGAAAATCATAATCGTCGTAGCGATAGGTGACGGAGCCAATCGCGCTCAACCGCCGAAGGAAGGCATAGCTGAGTCCCGCCTGACCGGCATAGGAACGGCGTGTCACCTCGCGCACGGTCGCCGCCGGCTGCACATCCGTCCAGAGGCGGCCAAAGAGGCTCAGATTATCCCGCGCGCGCCAGTTCAGTTGGCCATCCACGTCCCAGTCCCACTTCCGATCGTAGTCGGACGCTTCCACATCGCGGGCATATTCGTAGGTTTTGGCCCCCACGCCGATCCGGTAGTCCACCTTAACCAGGGGCCGAGTCCGAAAGCCCGCCCGCAGACCCACGACCGGCACGTCCTTCGAAAGGGAATCGGAATTGAGCTGCTGGTAATTCATCTGAACGAAAAAGGAGGTTTTTTCGGAAAACCGATAACCCGCATCGCCCCGCAGTGTCCAGTTCCAATTGTCAAAAACGTTGGTTCCATCATAGTCCGTCCGCGTCGCCGACCCCCCCAGCGTAAAGTCCGTCTTGGGCAGGGCCAACCACTGAACGTCGCCGAACCCGCTCATGTTGATCCGTTTCAGACGGTCGGACCGATCCTCGACGTAGGGAAGCGGCAACTCGGCGGGCATGGTCTGCACCGCACTGGCCGGCACCCGCTCATGATCCTGTAGGTTGCGAAACTTTCCTCCGACGGTCACCCGGTATTTGTCCGATTCCGGCCAATACCGAATCGTGCCTTCCGCCGTGAAGGCATCGTAGTCAATCTCGCTTAAATCGTCGTAAATACGCCGGTCATACCAGCCTCTCAACCGAATATCCCACTCGGGACGCATCGTCGCGGAAGGGCCGATGCCTAGACCCACCGAAAATTGGGCAAAAACATCGTCCGTATCCTTGTCCACAAAGGTCCCGTCCGGGTTCACCCTCTGGCTATCCCCCGAACTCAGCCACGCCTGACTATCATAACCCGCGGAAAGCTCCACAAACGGACTGAATTTGACCCCTTCGACCCGAATACCGTTGCCAGGAGCCGAAATGGCCGCCTGCGCACCAATGCTACTGGCCAACAGAAAGACAGCTAGGCCCGCGCCCCCGCTTCGATTGATGATGAACGCCTTCATACCACCACCCCCTCGTCACCTACTACTCACCAAACACTTTCAGGAACAAATATGATATCTCCCGGCTCCAAAGTCAAATCCTTTTCTATCATACCTCTTTTGGCAATATCCAACAAATTAACGACAATTCGGCGAGGCCCCTCATAGGTCCGCCTCCAGATTCGGATATCCGTCTCCCGAGCCACCCGGTTGAGGCCCCCCGCGAACTGAATGGCCCGGCTAAGCGTGAGATCCCGGGAAGGAGGAATATTGATACGCCCCGGACTGTTGACCGCCCCATAAACCGAAACCCATCCCCACGGCGAAACTTCTCCGGGACGCCCCTCATATACGTAATCCACCGAGACGTGGGGATCTTTGAGAAAACGTGAATATTCTTCGGTCAGGCGTTCGCTCAACGTTCGGATCGTCAAACCCAGGCATCCGACCTGACCGACAAGCGGCAGAGTGATGGTCCCCTTATCTGAGATTGTCCGGACCATTTCGGGAACTTCGACAATGCCGCCCGCAATCACGGACACCTTGATCGAAAAACCGGGCCGAAGGTAGGGAGCCCCATCAGGCGCAAACCAATCGGCCGGCTGTTCCGCGCTCAATCGTTCCGCCAACGCTTGCTCTCGTTCCTCTTCCCGGGAAGACTCAGGGACAGCAGACGAGACCCCCTGCGAGGATTCTCCCGCAGGGATCGTTCCGGCCTTCTTCCTCCATGGCCACCACACAAAGCGCCCCCGGTGAGTCGAAGGAGATGTGGGCATATCCATAGCCTCCTCATGAACCGTTTCCTCGCGAACGGCAGAGACCGGGGCGGACAACTCCGGAACAACAACGGCCACCTCTCCTCCAGGCGTCTCCTCCCGTGGCGCCGTCAGCTGATCAGAGATCAGAACGGGCTCCCCCCCCTTTTTCCCTTCTTCAAGGAAAACGATTTCCACAGATCCGCCTCGCCGTGTCCGGCAACCGGATAGGACGAACCCCGCAAGGCATGCTCCGATGACTGCCAATCGCCCGTGTTTCCAAGTTCGGTTCACCCTAAGACCCCTTGTTCGAAACAATACCGTAGCGAAAGAACCGGCAGAACACAACTCCCAACTTTCACGATCCCGGCGACTCTTCTTCCCGTTCTCCTGTCAGCGACTGCTCCAGCTTTTCCTTCAGACGGGGAGTGTCAGGGTGCTTTTCCAGCAAAAGAGTGTAAAGATCGGACGCCTCACGAAAGCGCCGCATCCGCAGAAGCGTGTCGGCCAGTTTTTCCCGGTCGGCATCCTCCCCTTCACGGGCCAATTCCCGCGCCACCGCCAGGGCCTCCTCCAGACGCCCTTTCCGCTCCAAAGCCTCTCGCCGAAGATTCATAAGCGCCCGGTCATCCGGGGACAGCATCAAGCCGCGGCGGGTCAACAACTCCGCCTCATCCCATAAGCCCGCTTTCGCCAACGCACGGGCCTGCGCTTCCAACCGACGGCCCGCGCCAGGATCTCGCCGGCTCCAGTGCGCCACGTAATCTCCATCCGTTCGATGCTCCACACGTCGGTAGAAGCTTATGGCCATAAGTACGATCAAAAAGCTGACCCCCAGAACCCACCCCTCCTGACGAAGCGCCGTTTCCGACCAGACCCGCGTTCCCGCCCAGGCCAGAACACCAAATGCCGCGAGGCTGAAGGGCCAAAGGCTCATCTCAGTGAACGCGGGTTCCCTCGTCCATAGGACCGCCAAGGGCGGCGACCAAAGCAAAAACCAGGCGGCCATAAAAGCGAGCCGTCGCTTTTCCTCGTTTCGTCCCCAGATGGGGGTGAGATCCGTCCGGTAGAGACAGAAGACGCACAGGGCGATCAGTCCCATCGCTATCCAGAGAGCCCCGAACAGGCGCCAGCCCGACCACCAGACCGGCCAGGTCGGCTCATGCAACACTTCGCGGAAGGGCAGAAAAGTCCCTTGAAGTCCATAGAGAAAAGCCCGGATCGGCATTCGTTCCGGTTCCCACCCGATCGCTACTCCCCGGAGGGCCAGGCGGCGAACATAGGCGTATCCGCCGAGGACAATAAAAAACACCACCACCCATAGCCACTCTTTCCATTCATAACCCGAGACCAATGGAGACAGCCCCTGGTTCGCCCCACGGTACTCGTCCCGCCGTGAAGGGATCAAGGGAAGCTTCAAGACCGGCGCCACCCCCAGGAGAAGAGGAAAGACCCACGCCTGCTCATGAGAGCCCAAGGCAGCGACAAAGCACAGGAGCGCGAGCCCGCGATACAGAAAACCGTTCCGAAAATAGAGCCAAAACGCAGCCAGAACAAAGACCATCATCAGCAGGAGTTCGCGGCCGGCGACGATGCGATAGACACAACCCGTGGCCACCGGATGAAATACCCAACCCAACATGGCGAGAATAAGAGGGACGCGGCGGAATTCAAAGGGCGTGAACTTGAAAACGGCACAGGCCAAGACACCGGCAAGGCCCAATAAAAAAACGTTCAGCAGCCGATAAGGCCAGGCATCGTCAAGCCCGGAGGCCCCGCGCTGCGCCATCAGGGTCGCGTGAGCGACCGGACGCCATGTCCGCGTCAGGACCTCCGTCGGCCGATGCCATAAGGCCCGGTAATCCTCCGCCTGTGGATCCCGCGGATAGGCAGCCAGTTGAGCCTGATCTTCAAAAAGAAAATCGAAATTGCTGGCAAAGCCATAGACCAGCGTCAGCGCGAGCGTGAGGATAAGAACACCTTGCGCGATCCATCGCATGAACACCACCCTACCTTGGTGGTGGGGGAAGGACTCGAACCTTCGAAGGCAAAGCCAGCAGATTTACAGTCTGCCCCGGTTGACCACTTCGGTACCCCACCGAAATTCCGGCGCCAAACAGGGAAATCATAGGAAAATGGCCGCCGACCTGTCAACGCCGGCTTTTCGGCTGGAAAAGAGAACGCCTCATCTCGCCCTCCCGTCATCAGGGGGAGGAGAAGCAAGAGAGAGATGACCGAGAAGCCCTAGCGTACGAGGAAGAGGGTTCCCCGGCGGGAAGGAACTCTCTCATAGACCCCTATATCCACGGCGGATCCAAGAAGGCGGGAGTTCCCCTCCAGATCGTACATCCAGGGGGCGGAGGCGTTTTCGCCGGCCTCTTCGCATGGGGATCCCGGCGCGAGCCGGTAGTCCATCGCCTCGTAATTCCGGAAGAGAGTCCGAACATTGGTGACCTCAATATTGCCAATCCCGCCGGGATGAGGCCACGTGGCGCAGTATCGAAGCGTGGCTCCCGAAGTATTGACTTCCGCCTCAAGATTCGTATAGATGCGATTGTCGAGAATGATGGAATTGGTCGCCGATCCCCCCTGGAGACCTCCGTACCGCGCTCCGGTGTTCGAAACGACGACACAACTGACCAGCGTACAGCCGTCGAGGCCAGCGTAATAAGTCGTGCTCCCCCCGGGGCCAGTCGCCACATTGCGGTCTATCAGACAGTTCCGCAGAACAGCCCCATGAGCGGCTGGGCTGGCCGAGGCCCGGTTTCCGAAGATCCGGCAGTGGGAGAGGTAGCCGCCGATGACGCCACCGCCCACGCTGAGGTTGTCGGCCCGCCGAACGACATTGCTGATCACTTCGCACTCAAAGAGATCGGCATAACCCGATCCGGCCGCACTGTAGGCGACGGAATTCGTGAAGAACCGCGACCGGAACGCCACTCCGGCATAGAGTCCTCCTCCGCACGACCCGGAATTGTGAGTCAGATAGTTCCCCTCCAGGTTGCACGACACCAGCCAGGCGTTATAGGCACCACCGCCCGCTGTGTCGGCTCGGTTCTTCGAGATCTCGGAGCGGTGCCAGCGGCCGCCGTAGGCGCCCCCCGCGATCGCCGAGGCCGTATTGCCGGTCAACACGCAGTCCGTTCCCTCCAGCCACGCTCCGTCCGCATACACCCCCGCTCCGTTCTGGGCCAGGCAGCGGGAGACGATCACCTGGGAGAGCCTCACCCGCCCGCCCTCGGGAACATAGAGTCCGGCTCCGTGAACGTCCACCACGGGGTTAGTTCCTGCCAAGGTGGCGCCCCGATCGAGGCGGAGGCACTCCAGGCTTCCCCGTTCCATGTAGGCGCAACGGACAGCCGCCGGGCCGCGGGCCGTACTGCCGCCGCTGATGACGGCCCCCACGGCATCATTGGTTCCCCGGATTGCGATATCCCGGAGAACCACCAGCCGGCTGGGAAGAAGACCACCTGGCGTGACCGCACCACCCGCCGAATAGGTTCCATCCGCCACCCAGACCGTATCGCCGTCAAGCGCCAGGTTTACGGCTTCCTGAAGGGTCTTTTTCGCCGTCGCCCACGACGCGCCATCCCCGCTGTCATCCGGACGTGAGGCGTCAGCATACCACGCCTTCTGCTCGAACACCGCCTCCAATACGCTGTCCTTGGTCACTCCGCTCAGCGTCACAACAGGATCGCTCCCTATCGGTGTCCCGTTCAATCGAAACTGAAGGAAAGGACGGGACTCGTTGAGGGCAACCGCATCGAACGACTGCGTGCTGGTGCTGGTCGCCATGACGACCGCGCCAGACGGAACCACAAAGCCGGCGCCCACGGTCTGAATCTTGACCACGGCGCCGGACCAGGCGCCCTCGTAGGCACCCAGGTCAGGCGCACCACCCTCCACGCGGGGGCGGCCGGCACCATCGCTGGCCGACGGAACAAACCCATAGGCCGGATTGGCCCCATCCACACAGGGCGAAGCGGCTCTCAGACGGAAATCGTTGGCCTCGGCGGCCACAAAGAGAGGGTCCGCGAACACAAGGCCGCTCCCCACTGTCGCAGGCCAGATACAACAGTTGGTCAGGGCGCTGTCCCACGCATTATAGAGCAGACCTCCGGGGCGTCGGTTTTCCCAGAGGACAGAATTCCACACCCGGCACCGATGGACCCCCGCCCCCTCATACGACACGTTGCCATACACCGTACAGCCGTAAAGGTCGCTGTTCTGAGCCCCACCCCCCTCCCGCCAGCCGCAATTGCCCTGCAGCAGGGTATTCTGGGCCGCCCTCCGAAAAGGCCGCCGCCATAGGGCGCGGAGTTGTTCGTCACCGCACAGGCCAACAGGTCGCCGCGAGAGGCCCCTCCGCCGTTCGACTGCGCACGGTTTTCTTCCAGCAGGGATCGTTCAAGAAAGACCGTCCCGCCGGCCCCTCCGCCGGTCACAGCCCGGTTGCGCGCCAAACGGCTCTCCCGAACCATGCCGCCGTAAACGCCGCCCCCTTCATTGCTGGTCACATTATCCGTGACCGCACAGCGCACAAGAAGAGAGGAGCAGGCCCCGCCGCCGTTCAGTTGGGCGACATTGGCTTCGACACGGCTCTCAAAGAGCGTCGCGCCATACACTCCGCCTCCCGATCGGGCAAGCGATCGGGTGATCAGACAATTGGTCAGATAGCCGCCCGTGGCAAAGACGCCGCCCCCGCATACGGCCGTCGCCGGCGCTGTGCCCATCTGAACATAGCCGTTGCTGATCGTCAGCCCCTCGACCACCCCCGCCGTCATGTAGATTCCCCGGACGGCGTTGATGCCCAAATGCCCCGTTGCGGGGTCCGGCGCGCCCACCAGAAGGGTGGCGGCGGGACCGGCGACACTGGCCACGCGAACATTGTTGGTGATCACCAGACGGCACTTCAGCGAACCTCCCGGCGTCACACGGAAGCCTTCGTCATAACGGCCAGCGGCCACCCAGACCACATCTCCCTCCTCGGCCAGATCCACCGCAGCCTGAAGCGTCCGTTTCGCCGTCGCCCACGACGCGCCATCCCCGCTGTCATCCGGACGTGAGGCGTCGGCATAAAACGCGCGGGGTTCAAACTCCGCGTCGAGGAGGCCGTCTTCCGTCACGCCGGAGAGGGTCCACTCCGCCTCGGTGTGGAGCACCCCGCCATTGAGCCGAAATCCGACAAAGGACCGTCCCGTCTCCTGCGCGGTAAAGGTCACCTCAGCCGCCGCGTCGGGAAAGATGACCACACGCGGGGTAACCGATCCTCGGCCCGAAATCCGGACGGTAATCACGGCGCCCGTCACCGCGCCTTCAAAGGCGCCCAGGTCCGGGCCATCCCCTTGTTGCCGGACATTCCCGGACACATCCGTGGGCCAGTCCACCGCCGACGCATCACCCTGATCCACGCATGGCGATCCCGCGCGCAGCCGATAATCCCCCCCTTCCTCACTGACCAGGAGGGGGTCCTCGGCGCGGTTGCCACTTCCCGGTGGCAACGGAAAGGTGCAGGATCGCTCGAATACGCTGTCGGTATCATAGTTGCTCAAGGTGCCGGTCAGACGGGCATTGCCCCAGACGATCGAATTCCGGCTGGTAGCCATTGCGATACCGCCGCCGTCAAACGCTCGGTTGCCGACCGCCGTGGCAAAAAGGAGCATCCCGCCCGCGGCCCCGCCGCCCTTGAGGCCCGCCTGGTTTCCCGTCAGGAGGCAGTTCACCAGCCATGCGCCCAGAGCGCCGCCGCCACTTTTGTCCGCGCTATTAGCCATGATCACACAATTGCTGGCCACGCCGCTTTCCATACCGCCTCCCCCAAACGTCGTTGTGTTGGAGGCCACCAGACAGCGGGTCAGAACCGCCCCATAGGCGCCGCCCGCCCCGCTGGATCCGGCGGTCGTCGAGGGACTCTGGTTCCCGACAATCTGACAATCCACCGCCGACCCCTGATACAGGCCACCACCGCGCCGAAGGGCGACATTTGCCGTGACCACACAATTGGACAGTGCCGATTGATAGGCGCCTCCTCCATACAAAGCCACTCCATTCGAGGCGATCACGGAGTCCACCACCACCCCCCCATAGATTCCGCCCCCGTAATAGCCGGCGTTCGTGTTGTTGAGAATCTGAGCGCCGATAACGGTCGCTCCATAGACACCCCCACCACCCCCGGACGAGGTGGTGACCGTCACGCGGTTGCCCACCACTTGACTGCCGATCAGCGTGCCGCCCCGGGCTCCGCCCCCCGTGAGATAGGCCATGTTGTTATCAAGACGGCACTGATACAGGGTCGCCCCATATGCCCCTCCGCCATTCCGGGCCCCACACCCGGTGATGACGCAGTTCGTCAAAAACCCCCCGGTGGCATACACGCCACCACCGTCCAGGTCGACAGCCGCCGACCCCGTGGTCAGGACGAAACCATTCGTTAGGATCAGATGGGCCAGAACACCGGTGCTCATATAGACGCAGCGGACGGCATTCGCGCCGCGGCCATCCCCCGAGGGATCCTTGACGCCGGCAATCAGCACCTGGGCGTTGGCATTCGTACCGGAAATCGTGAGGGCCTTGGTCAGAACAACGCGGCAGGGAAGGGACCCACCCGGCGAAGCCGTTGTCCCTTCGGCATAGAGGCCATCGGCCACCCAGACAACGTCCCCCGCTGACGCCGCATTCACGGCGGCCTGGATCGTCCGTTTGGCGGTGGCCCAGCTCAAGCCGTCCCCCGTGTCATCCGGCCGGGCGGCATCTACGAACCACTCGGTCTGCCCCATCGCCATAAAGGCGGTCACCGCATAGACCGCCAGGACCGCGCCTCTCCTGATGATGGTCTGTTTCATCGCCGTTTCCTCCTGTTGGGTTGTCCGAAGGCGTTTTCTCAGGCCCTTTCGCGCCTCCTGGTTCGTTCCATCCCTACCCGTCGCGGAGCGAAGGGGGTGCGTTGGATACCTGTTGTTCGATCCGTCGAAGGGTCGTGATGTCGGGCTTGATCGTTCCATCCTTGAGCGCCCACAACAGAAAATGGAAGAGGATGCGGCGGCCAATCGTGACGGTCTCGTCACGCAGGTCGGAAAAACAACCCAGAAATTCGTCAAACGCCCGCTGGGGCATCCGGTGACGCAAGCCGCGGATCGCTTCCACGATCTCGGCTGCCCGTCGCATGTTGGCCTCTTTTTCCCGGATGATCCGGCGGAGATTGGCCGGATCGCGGCTCAGGCGCCTCTCCCAGCCCGGCACCGTCGGACCATATCGGAGAATCTGATAGACCATGCGTTCCAGCGTCTCTCCCGTGCATTGAATCCCCCGGACATTGATTGCACGGGCCCGAAGGGCCTGACTTTCGATCACAAAATCCGTAAGCGCCGGCGGGAGGGGTCTGCGGAACCGCCGGTGGATCGCCCGGGTGATGACCGACCGGAGGTCGGCGTCCGGATTCTCGCACAGAGCCTGAAAACAATCGAAATTGATCAGCGCCAGCCGCCATTGCGATTCGTCCAGCCGGCCGATCCATTCGCGCCCTGCCCCCTCGTGCGCCCCATGTCCCTGATGATGGCTCTTATAGCCCCAGGCGCAGGGAACCCCGGCCAGTCCGGCGGCGCCCGCGTCGCGCGCGGCCCACGCCATCCGCTGAAATTGAAGCGCCAGCACGTGGAAGGCGCGGGGATAGGAAACGGTGTTTTCCCATGAAAGCTCGACAAGGGTGGGATACGCGGCGGCAAGAAGCGGGATGTAGGGATTCAGGGGATGATCAATGGAGATGTCTCCCCATGTCCCCTTCGTGATGAATCCCATCGCCTCGCCCTCCTGCATCCGGACATAGGCCGGAAGCTCCCGCGACGCCACGTAATGCATGGTCGGCGGCGCGAAGATCCGCGCATGCGCCGCCAGCCAGGGTTCTCCTCGACCTTCGGAAAATTCGAGGCGCCGGACGATATTCTTCCACCCCGCGTCATCGTTTTCGTTCAACCCCCACGTCCGGTGGAAAAAGAGAATGCGCGGGGAGACGCTTCGGATTCCATCCCGGACCGCATCGGCCAGCCATTTGATCATCTGGGGAAAAGGAATCTCCCGGCATCGTTCGCAGCGGTGGCTGACCCGGGTCCCCGAGAGGCCCTCGTTGAAGGTAAAGGCGTAGGTGTCGGGACAATCCTCCCCTGCCGCCCGGAGGGTTTCCGCAATCTTCTGGCTGAGGATCTCCCGGACGCGGGGATCGGAAAGGCAGGGCGACCGGTGTTCCCGCACCTCCCGGCAACAGTTCCGATATTCCCGAACCGCCGGCTGATAGAGCTCCGGATAGAGACGCCGAAACTCGTCCGGCAGGCTCACCTCGTAATTGTGCACCATCGCCTTCAGACCGAGCCGGTGCGCATGGGCGATCCCTTCCTGCAGAAGGGCACGTTCGAGCCGGACTTCGGCCACGCTCTCCCGCCGGCGGAGCGCCGCGATCCGGCAATTGGGAGCGAAAAAGAACGGAAAGTCATTCCGCCGATGGCCAAACGACTGAACGACCACCCAGTTGGCCCCGATGGCCATCGCCTTCTCCCGCTGCTGCGGCGTCGTTCCCCACAGCAGCCGGATGGGGAAGGGAACGGTTCCCGCGCGTTCTGACGCACTTGGACCCATGGGCTTCATGGATTCGCCCCTTCTACTTCTTCGTGGGGGCCGGCTCGGGCGGCGTTCCGCTGTAGATCATGACGGGCCGGAGAAGCCCGCCAAGTTTGAGTTCCGAAATGCGGCGGTGGTTCAATTTCACCGTCACCACATGCTCACGGCCCGCCTGGAATAGGCCCGTGACGTCCACATCGAGCGGCTGACGGGCCTTGATATAGGCGGTTTCACGAACGAGTTTCCCGTCCACCCACAGACCCATCTCATTGGCATCCGGTTCCATGAACCACAGCGTGAGCGGCCCCTCCGGCACATCCGCCGGCAGTCGAACGTGAGCCCGATACCACATGACCGTCAGCTCCTCGGGCACGCCCTGATCGCTTAGGGTACTCGTGAAGGTCCGCACCCGGCGCCATTCCCCGCCGGCGTCCGGCCGGAACCATCCCTGCCCTTCACCCTCGTTCTGGCGGTCGTAACGGAACTCCCACTCGTCCGGGAACTGGAACACCTTCCGCCGTCCGTTCGTCACCCGGGCGTAGCCCGCCGCCTGGCCGGGACCCAGGAAGCGGGGCGCATAGCCATACTTGTATTCTCCCACGGGGTGGATCCGGGCCGCATGAATGGCCTCCATGTGGGCCATCCAGGCGTCATAGACGGCCTGAGACCTTTCGAAGTCGCACCGATGGACGGCATCCAGCCAGTCGAGAAAGAAGCGAACGTTGTCCAGGCCCTTTCGGAACATCGCCACCCGCTCCGCGTACGGGGCGCGCCCCTTCACCGACTCGGCCGCCGCGTCCAGGTCGGCCGTGCACGCCGTCAGAAGCGCGCGGGTCCAAATGTGAGGAAGCCCAAAGAAACTGCCCGAATGCGCATCCGTCTCGCGATAGGCCCGATCCACCCGTTCCCAGTAGGCCTTCACGTGAGGAGCGGCCGGACCGCAGAACCGCTCGTAGAAATCGTCCAGCAGGGCATTGACGTCCGCCTTCGCATCCCAGGCCAACCGCGCCACCAGCCAGGTGTGCGGCTCGTAGAGATGAGGCAGGTAGAGACATTCGATGTTCAGTCCAATGCATCCCTTCTCATAAAGCCACGGAATATCCTCGCGCCAGACCGAGATTTTCGACAGCGGCATCGTGCATTCGGCCAGGTTGTAATTGTACTCCCGCCAGCCCATCTTCTTTTCCACCTTCGCCCAACCCTCCACCATGGCCCGCGCCCGCTGCCGAGCTTCGCATAGGGGATTCGACAGACTGTGCAGGCGACAGAATCGAATCGGCGCCAAAAAGACGCAGAGGTTGTCGGGTGCATCCCGAAACCGTTTGGGCGGCAGGGTATAATCGGCGTAGGCATAATGGCACAATATCGCCTGAGGATTGATCGCCAGGATCTCCCGGCCGAGGAAATTGTAGAATTCCTGATAGCGGTCGGACATCACCGGCGAACCTGTACTCGGTTCAATATAGGTCGGATCGTCCAGCGCCCGGCACTTCTCACAGGAGCAGTAACGGGTGCCGTCCGGAGGCGAAATCGAGGTCGAGACCACCCCCTTGCCCCGAACCCGGGCCGCCACATTCGAAAGATAGCTGGCCCGGACGGCAGGATCCTGCGTGCAGAACCAAGAGGGCCAGTTGTGGCCAGAGGAGAGACTCAGTCCCCCCAGACGGTTGTGGCGGGACCACATCGTGGGACGCCAATTCGGCCCCCAAAGGCTGCGACTAGGAAAGGAGGGTTTCTCCTCGAGGTTCAGATCTCCCGTCTCAAGGGTCTTGAGAGTGGGCACCACGGTCCCAAGCGGGTTGTCAATGTACCACCGACAGCCAAAGCGCTCCAACAAGTGGGACGCGGCAAAAAAGGTCGAGTCCGGCGTCTCTCCCGCCAGCAGAACCCACGACCCGCGGGTCTGAATGCGATACCCATCCCCGCCGAGCGTCACCGGTGGCTGGTCCAAGCCCGCCGCCAGAGCGGCCTTCCCGACCAGAATGGCCGGCTCGTCGGCCCGGGGTTGCCCCTCTATTCCCACGGTTCGAATCGGCAGCACGGCGCCCGACATCTTTTCGATATATTCGACAAGCGTCTCCGCCGCCTTTCGTTCCGTAAAGGCCCGCGCCTCCACACCCCGCTCATCCGGCACCCAGACGACAGCTCTCCCCACCCCCTCTTTGACCAGCTCAACCCCCTGCGCCACCCCCCCCAACCCCGCCAGAAGCCCCACCGTCATGCCCAACCGTCCGATTGCCTGCGTCATGCGCCTTGTCCTCCCATGTCATAATGTTATGAACAAGGGAACGGTAACCTATCGGCGCGGAAAGGGCAACAGAAAAATCACGATGCGGATACGATCGCTCGAGCCCGTGTCAGGGCGGTCGCCGCCCGGGTCAATAGTTCGGCCTCGATCGGGCGTCGGGGACACATAAAGGCTTCATACGCCCCTTCACGAAGAATCGCATCGGTCGGCAGGTACCCGATGAAATCGTTGGCTACGGAAATGAGCAGGGTTCGCGGAAAGGGACTGGACGAAGCCAGCCGAACACGGTACTCGCTGACGGTCTCACCTGGCAAACCGAGCAGCGCCAGGTCCCCCGCCGCCAACACGGCAATGGCCGTCCGAACCCGGCTTCCCTTGTCAGCATGCGGAAAGTAGATCCTCACCCGTCCGCCCAGCTCCCAGTCGGCCTCGAATTCCCACAGGTCCCGTATCCCCGCCACCTTCCCAGAAACCAGAGGTTTCAGACCGGGCAATGCCCCTGCAACACACTGCGCTAGACGCGCGCCCATCTCCCGCGCAAAAGTCGGATCGGTGCCGACACCGCGGCGGGGATCCACGTTGGCATGACCCGAAACCGTGAAGAGCACCGTTCCAGCATGGCCGCCATATTCCAGTTCGTCCTTGAGATAACTCACATAATCGCCCGAAATGCCTGGAAACCCACCCCCGAAGCAGACCGGATGGCATCCGTAGTTGACCAACAGCGCCTCCAGGCGGCCGTCCGAGCGCCGCACCCCAACCAAGTCCACCGTCTCGTCGCAATACCCCCGCTGTTTCCCCTCCGGATCGCTCCAGACGTTGATCCACACGCCGTCCTCTCGTTGAGCGCGCCGGTTGCTCGCCAGACCGGGCGCACGAGTCATGCCGGCCACGAGTTCCCCGGGACGCCGCGCCTCCCAGGCCTCGGCACCGATCCGAATAAGCGCATCGGTCAGCCGCCGGAAATAGGCCGCCTCCATTTCCGACCGTTCACACCAGAAGGCATCGGTGACATGAGGGCCCGAGTGCGTATGCGTCGCCGCCACCATCACCGCGCCAGGGGAGACGCCCGTCCTGGAGGCAACTCCTTCCCGAACACGATCGGTGAGCCGCGAGGCGAAGGCACAGACATCAGCCGACAGCAAAATCCATCCTCCGTTGGGTCCCTCGCAGGCCAGAGCCTCGGCCCGCAGGGGATGCTCGACAAAGGTCGAAATCCGCGGATCATAGCCCATCAAAGTGGACCCAATGGGAGGAGTGATGTCCGTCGCCGCCACACCAAGTTGAAAAGAAGTCATGGTTTCCTCTGCCTTCATCTCATTTTCATTCTAGCATCCTTCGAGCCGAACGTGAAGACCGATTCTCCGGTAGGAACGGCTTGACACCCACCCTCTTCCTGAGCCAGCTTTCTAGACCGGAGAATAAAAAGAACGTCATGAGATCGCCATTTCCCCC
>Ga0308417_1001444_pt1 | contig 16299 bp, 14 predicted proteins | sample HotsprSampleOS65_FD_203528 | JGI IMG/M metagenome (GOLD analysis project Ga0308417, IMG submission 203528) | Hot spring phototrophic mat microbial communities from Octopus Spring, Yellowstone National Park, Wyoming, United States - 20090730_OS65 ... | reverse complement strand
ACAACGTGATGCAACGCGCCGGCCGGGCCGAAAGCCTGAGTGTGTTCGACCGCCTGCTTCGCGCGCTCGAGGTGGAGCTCGTCTGTCCGGGCGAGGACCTGTCCCGCATCCCGGAGTCCGGCGCCCTCGTGGTGGCCGGCAACCATCCCACCGGACTGCTGGACGGCGCCGTCGCCGCCGCACTGTGCCTCCGCCGCCGTCCTGACGTGCGCATCCTCGTCAACCATCTGCTGCCCTTCCACGAGGACATCGAGCCGTATCTGATCCGCGTCGACCCTTACGAGCGCAGGGATTCCGTCGACCGTAACCGCGCGCCCCTGCGCGAGGCGGTTCGCTGGCTGCGGCGCGGCGGCTGCCTCGTCACATTCCCTGCGGGCGATGTTTCGCGGCTCGACTGGAAGCATTGGCAGATCGCCGACCCGGAATGGAACCCGTCCATTGCCGGACTCGTGCGCCTCGGGCGCGCAGCCGCCCTGCCCGTTCACATCCGCGCCGGCAACAGTCCGGCGTTTCACCTGCTCGGGGCCGTGCACCCCCGGCTGAAGACGCTGCGGTTGCCGGCGGAACTGCTGAACAAGCGCGGCTCGCGGGTGGAGGTGCGCGTCGGCGCAGCCGTCCCTTTCTCACGCCTGGCCGCGTTCGGCGACCGGGAGATGATCGCGCATCTTCAGGCCCGAAACATTCTGCTGGGAAAATGTTCAGCCCGGCCGTCGCCTTCCCCGCTTGCCCCTGGCGGCGCTCCGGCGGTCGTTTCCGTGCCGGATTTGCTCGGGCGCTCCCTCGCCGGCTGCTGTCTGGTCGAAAACGGCGAGTGGGCGGTTACCCTGTTCCGCGGCGGCGAGGACCCGCAACTCATGGAAACGATCGGCCGCCTGCGCGAGGCCGCCTTCCGCCAGGCAGGCGAAGGCACGGGCGGCGAGGTCGACGTCGACCGCTTTGACGCCCATTATGACCAGCTGGTTCTCTGGAACCTGAAAGACCGCGCCATCGCCGGCGGCTATCGCATCGGCGCGACAGCGGAAATCCTGCCGCGCTTCGGGCCTTCCGGACTCTACACCTCCACGCTGTTCCGTTTCCGGCCGGAGTTTTTCCGCCGCCTGGGGCCGGCCGCGGAACTGGGCCGTTCGTTCATTGCGCCCGAGTATCAGAAGCTGTACATGGCGCTGCTGACGCTGTGGCAAGGCATCGGCGCCTGGATCCGGCGCCATCCGGAATGCCGCCGCCTGTTTGGCCCGGTCAGCATCAGCGCCAGTTACCAGAACGTTTCGCGCCTGCTGCTCGTGCAGGCGCTGACGGACTCCGCGCTCGAAGCGGAGCTGGCCCCGTTCGTCCGCCCGCGCCGCCCTCTGCGCGACCGGCAGGCGCGCGCGGTTCGCGACGCCTGGCGCCGCCTTTGCATTCGTCAGCCGGAGCAGATTTCCGACCTGATCGCCTCGCTGGAGCCCGACGGGAAAGGCGTGCCTGTCCTGCTGCGCCAGTATCTCCGGCTGGGCGGCCGCATCGCCGCCTTCAACGTCGACCCCCAGTTTTCCAATGTCATCGACGGCCTGATCGTCGTCGATCTGCTGCGCACGGAAAGGCAGCTTCTGGAGCGATATTTGACACCATCGGGAGCGCGCGAATTCCTCGATTTCCATGCCGCGCGGCAAACGGGTGTCGCGGCATCAGGCTGAGGCCGGAATCCGCGCGGTTCGCGACCTGGCCGCACCGCCCGCGCGGCGCGGCCAGGTCGCCGTGCCGGGTGCGCAGTGGAAACCCCTGCAACTGCCACGCTCGCCTGTTGGCCACGCCGCAGCAGACCCGTCAGCGGCGTGTCGGCCCTGAGCCCTGGACGGATCAGGAAACCAGTCCGTGCTGCTCTTCCCGCGGCACAAGCCGCGCGAGTTTTGCTGCCGCCTCGCCAGGCCGACGCGGCGGAGCGCGCCGGGTTTCTTTTCTGGCCCGGAGCTCCTGTCAGCGCGGGCGTGAGAGCGCGGGGGGCAGGAGACTCTGGCGTCCGGCCCGATTTTCGCGTACATTATCAGTGCGGAAAGGAGTGCGCCATGGCGAAGAAAATCCTCATGCTCGTCGGCGATTACGTGGAAGACTACGAGGCGATGGTCCCCTTTCAGGCCCTCCAGATGCTCGGCTTCGCCGTCCATGCGGTATGCCCGGGCAAGAAGCTGGGCGAGAAAGTCCGCACGGCGGTCCACGATTTCGAGGGCGACCAGACCTATTCGGAAAAGCGCGGGCATGACTTCACGCTGAACCAGGGCTTTGACGTCATCCTGCCGTCGGATTACGACGCGCTGGTCATTCCCGGCGGGCGCGCGCCGGAATATCTCCGTTTGAATGCCCGAGTGCTGGACATCGTCCGCCACTTCTTCGATGCCAACAAACCGGTGGCTGCCATCTGCCACGGGGCGCAGCTGCTGGCTGCGGCAGGCGTGCTGAAGGGCCGCCGGCTGACGGCCTATCCGGCAGTGGGTCCGGAGGTGGCGGCCTGCGGCGGAACCTACGTGGACGTGCCGGTGACAGAAGCCGTCACGGACGGCAATCTCGTCACCGCCCCGGCCTGGCCGGCGCATCCGGCCTGGCTGGCGGCGTTTCTCCGCGTGATGGGCGTGGAGTGCAAGGGTGTGTGAGCCGGCCGGGGTTGCCCGTATGCGCCGGACACGCTCCACCCCTTCATCCGGGGGGTGCAGATGGCGTCCGGGCGTGCGGCGCAGTCTTATTGTGATTGCGGCTCTCGTTTTTTGCGCCGCCCCCGCGAGCGCTGCAAGCCCCGTGCTCGGCGTCCGCGGCACGCAATTCACGCTGGATGGCGCCCATTTCGAATTCACGGGCGTCAGCTTTTTCAATGCAATTTACAACCCGGAATTCCATCAATCGGACGAAATCCGCCGCGCGTGGCTGCGGAAATTCCGCCGTTACGGCGTCAATGTGCTGCGGGTGTGGGCGCAATGGGACAACCGGCGCGGCTTCGTGGATACATGCCCTGACTGCACGCTGTACGAGGCGGGCGGCGCGCTGCGCGCCGCGCCCTTGTCTCGGCTCAAGCAGCTGCTCGACTCCTGCGCCGCCGAAGGCATGGTGGTGCAACTGACGTTGTTCACGCGCGAGAGCTGGCTGGATGAAATCCGGCTCTCCGACGCGGACATGGAGCGCGCCGCCGCCACCCTGGCCGTTGAGCTGAAGCCGTGGCGCAACCTCGCCTTCCAGGTCTGGAACGAGTTTTCGCACCACACGGCCGCCATCGCGCGCGCTATCAAGTCCGCCGACCCGCAGCGGCTCGTCACCAGCTCGCCCGGCGTGGCAGGGGTGCTCACCGCCCCGGCCGAGGAAACCGCCCTGATGGACTACCTCACACCGCACACGTCCCGGCAGAATGCGGGACCGACTTGGGAGATCGCCCCGGCCGAAATCCGCTATTTGATCGCGCGCTACGGCAAGCCCGTGGTGGACGACGAGCCCGCGCGCAACGGCACGGCGCAATTCGGCGGCCCGCGCGGCGAGACCCACCCGGAAGATCACATCTTGCAGATCCAGCGCGTGCGCGAGGCCGGCGGTTACGTGATCTACCACCACGACATGTTCCAGACCGGGCGCGGCTCGCCGGCCGTGCCGCCCTCGGGGATCCCGGACCCGGAGTTCAGCCCCTACCACCGCCGCGTTTTCGAATTCCTCGCTCTCGGCAGCCGTTACATTCGCCGGCAGGCGCCCTGATTCGCTAAAGCCGGCGAGCGAAAAATCCGTTATTCAAGGGTAGAATCGCGCTTGCGGCGGGCGGCAGCTGGCCGCTCTTCTCTGCCAGACGGCCTCCGGGCTTGCACGACCGCACGCGCGGGCATAGAATCGAGCAAGCCTCTGTCGAAGACTGGGAGAACAAAAGATGAAGAAAGCGTTTTTGTTGTCCGCTGGCGTGATCACGCTGTTTTTGGCGGGAATCGCCCAGCAGCCGGACGATCCTTCTGCACGGAACGCGGAATTCGTGCCAGGCGAGCTGCTGGTCCAGTTCAAGGCTGGCGCCACACCTGCCGACATGGCCCGTGCACTGGGCAGGATCCGCGCCGAGGTGTTGGAGACCGTGGCGGAACGGGGGCGGCGTTCCGATCACAAGGGCGACCTGGTCCTTGTCCGTTACCAGCCGGACTTCACGCCCGCGGCAGCCCGCCGCATGCTGGCCGCCGATCCGGCAGTCGAGTTCGCGGAGCCGAACTGGATCTACACCCACCAGGCAACATCGAATGATCCGTATTACACAAACGGGTCGCTGTGGGGAATGTACGGCGACCAGACCAGCCCCGCCAACCAGTACGGAAGCCAGGCGGGCGAGGCCTGGGCGCGCGGCAACACCGGGGCGAACACCGTGTATATCGGCGTCATTGACGAGGGCGTGCAATGGGCGCACGAGGATCTTGCAGCCAACATCTGGGTGAATCCCTACGACCCGGCCGACGGGATCGACAACGACGGCAACGGCTACGTGGACGACATCCGCGGGTGGGATTTCGACGGCAACGACAACACCACCTACGACGGCACGCAGGACGATCACGGAACGCATGTTGCCGGGACCACCGGCGCCGTGGGCGGAAACGGCAAAGGCGTGGCGGGCGTTGTGTGGAACGTGAAGATCATCACCGCGAAATTCCTCGGCCGCCGGGGCGGCACCACCGCCAATGCCATCAAGGCGGTGGACTACATCACCGATCTCAAGACCCGCCACGCGCTCAACATCATCGCCACCAACAATTCCTGGGGCGGCGGAGGGTTCTCTCAGGCTCTTCAGGATGCCATCGAGCGCGCCAACCAGGCGGGCATTCTCTTTATCGCCGCGGCGGGCAATGGCGGCTCCGACGGCGTCGGCGATGACAACGATGCCACGCCGTCTTACCCCGCCAGCTACCCGAACACGAACATCATCGCGGTGGCGGCGATTACCAGCACCGACGCCAAGGCGTCGTACTCCAACTATGGCGCCACCAGTGTTGACATCGGCGCCCCGGGCTCGGGCATTTACTCCACGCTTCCGAACAAGACCAACAACGGTTACGGCTCCTACAGCGGCACGTCCATGGCGACGCCTCACGTGACGGGCGCAGCCGCCCTTTACGCCGCCAGCCATCCGGGCGCCTCTGCCGCGGCCATCAAGCAGGCCATCCTCGACAGCGCCATCCCGACCCCCTCTTTGGCCGGCAAGTGCGTGACCGGAGGGCGTCTGAATGTCAGCGGGTTCTGATCCGCGCCGGATCGCCCTGGCGCTGCTCGCTGCGGCGTGCTTGTATGGTTTCAGCATGGAGGACGTTCCCTTCGAAGTGCTGAAGCAGCGGCCGCCGCGGCGTTTCGCGGAGGCGCGATTCGAAGTGCGACGGAGCGGCGAGGCGGTGATCGTGACGATCCACGCCGGCCGCAAGCCGACCGGCGGCTATTCGGTGGAAGTGCGAAAGGTGACGCGGGAGGGCGGGCGCTGCGTGGTTCACTACGCAGTGCTCGCTCCCCCCGCGGACGCCATGGTTCCGCAGGTGATCACGTACCCGGCGGTTTCTGTGCGCATCCCTGCTTCCTGCCGCGAGGCAGCCGTGGATCCGCCGTTGCCCCGCGCACCGGCCCAAGGCGCGGAGCAGGACCGCGACGGGCAGGGCTTCCGGAGATGAGCGTTACCCCTCTTCCCATCGAAGGCCGTTTCCGCGTATGATGAGTAGCAGGAGCGCCCGTAGCTCAGCTGGATAGAGCGTTTGCCTCCGGAGCAAAAGGCCGCAGGTTCGAATCCTGCCGGGCGTACCAGCCTTTTCAATCACTTACAGAGACTACCTCGACCAGCTTGGGATACTACTTGGGATACTCCATTTCGGAGTCAGCCTCGAGGCGAGTATCCCAGGCAGTATCCCAAGGCCGCCGAGGCAGGCTCACCCCGTGAGCCTCTCGCTCCTCACCGCCCCGATCCTCTGACGCCCCGCAATGCCCAGACTCGCCCGCAGCTCAGCGTCTGCATGAAGGCGCACCCGAAGCCCGAACGCCGCCCGGTCGCCTGGAGCCAAGCCGTCAGCTCATCGTTGTGCTCCTTGAGGTACGCCCGCCTGGGATGCCCGCGCCGGCTGCGGATCACGCGCAAGTTGCCCTGGTGGCGCAGGCACCACTCTGGCGATACCCAAGACAGCAGCCGCCCGGCGGGCGAGTAGACCGGAATCTCGCTCACCGCGCCTTCCTCGCAGCCTTCGCCGCCTTCCGCTCCGCCCGCAGCCGGCGCATGTTCTCGCGCGCCCGGCACTTCGGGCACTCGCCGCAGGTGCAGGTGATCTTCGGGCCCGGCTTCCGCGGCCCGGAGGGCGGTAGGATGGCAGGCGCAGGCGCAGGTGCGGGGTGCCAGCCGAACGGCTCGATCTTTGTGCCGGCCAGGTATTCAAGCTCGTTCAGCCGGGCGGCCGCCTCCAGCTCGTCCGTGCGCGCAACGGCAAGCTCAACGCGCGCGCGCCAGCGATCCAAGGGCGTCGTGCCGGCCTCCAGGTCTGGCTGCCCGAGCAGGGCGCGCAGCAGCTCGGTGCGCTCATGCAAGGATTGGAGCCGCCGCCGCCAGTACTCCACGCGCGCCCTGAGCCGCTCGCGCCGCGCCTCCGCAGGGTCGCGGAGCAGCAGCTCAATGAAGCGCTCGCGCTCCGGCGATGGCTCATCCGATGGCGGGGCGCACGTGCCAACGTTCGCGTGAAACAAGATGCCGCACGGGTGTAGCTTCAGCACCTCCACCACCTCCTTGCCACGATTATACGTCCAGTCACTGGTTGACGCGACAAGGAATCTTCGAGGCAGCGGCCGGCCCGGTCAGGCCACCGCCGCCCGCTCCCTGCGGCTGATCGAGCAGTAGTACACCGGGCGCATGATGCCACGGAAGTACTCGCTCTCCCGCTCGCCGCCGTACACCAGTTCATCAAGCTCGGCCGGCCGCAGCCGCCCGGCGTGGTCATGCTCGGCCATGTAGATGACGCCCTCGCGCAGCAGCGCCACCGCCGCCTGGTCGAACAGCGCCTTCGGCAAGCCGCTCGCGCGCCGCACGTCAGCCGGCACGAATGGAGGGCGCTTGCCGGTCGTCCACGGCATCCGCTCCAGCGTCTCCAAGATCCGCCGCTTCGCCTCCGCCACCGCGTCCACCGCCGCCTGCTTCGTCGTCCTCATGCCTTAAATGTGCCACGGAATTCCGCGTGTGTCAAGAGAAATCCGCACGAATTTCCGAAAAAAAATGCGCCCGCATTTCCGCGCGCACAAAAAAAGGCGGCCGGAATTTCACCGGCCGCCGGCGGAGGAGGAGCACATCACGGAAGCAGTCAGCACATCAGGCAGGGGAGGAAGTCAGGTTGCCCTTGATAAACGCACCCGGCCTCATGACAACCAAGGCTGCGCGCAGTTCGGCGCGAATGGCCACGAGATTTCTGGTGAAATAGTCGGCGTGTTCGGTGGAGATTTCCACCGTGATCGGTTGCCGCATTCGGATCACGGCCGCGCGCGGATCGGAGGTGCCCAAGAGGAAGGTGCCGGCGGTCATCGCGGTAGACTCCACCACGGTCAAACCGAACAGCGAGCGCAGCGTGCTTGCGTTTTGGGGGTCGGTGACGAGATAACGGCCGTTGGCGTCTTTTTGGAGGGCGATGGACCAGTAATCAGCAGGGTTCAATACCACGAAATTCGGCTGCATTTCGTTGGCGGCCGCCAATTGGTGAACGGCTCGGCCGATCACGTCAATGCGGGTCCAATTCGTGCCGAGAAGCCCCGTGTTGAAGGTGGCCGCCTGCGTCACCAGGCCATTCAAGTTCTCGCCCGCGCCGCTTCCAAACAGCAATTGATCCTCGAATTCCTCGGCGATGGCGTACGCGAGGCTGCTCTCGAGGAAAGCCCGCAGGCCCTCGAAGTCCTCCAAGATTTGCTTCGACGCAGGAATCCACGTCGCGATGGTTCGCACGCGCGCCTCGCGCCGCTCGAAGGCAATGCCGGCCTCGGGCTTGGTGCTCGCCTCGCCCACGGGCGCAGCGGTCTTGGTGTGGGAAGTGACGTCGATCCATTCAATGATCGCGCTCGACGTCGGCACTTGGGTCAGCAGATCCTGAATTCGCAACTTCCGCCTCGCCTCAGCGACGACGCCCGGCATGCGCTCCGGCTGCACACTCACGCCGGCGCTCGTGATGGTGGTGCGGACAAGGTAGTCCAACGGAACGCTCAGCACCGCCGTGCCGCGGCCGTCAGACATCAACCGGCGCAGGCCGTCGTTGCTTCGCAGCTCCACGCCAAGGTCGCGCGGCGCGCCGCCGGCGTAGCTCAATGCGCCGGTTTCGGAGCGCCAGGCCTTGATTCGGGGCTCATCGCCAAAATCGCAGTAGCGCTCGGCCGGATTTTCGGCCTTTTGCTCGACAGGTTCAAGCTTGAATGTGGCGTAGCGCATTTCATTCGGCATATGTGCTATCAACGACCTCAAAACAAATTCACGGCAAAATGTTCTGGGCGCAGCACTTCCCGCAGATGCGCAAGCGCGCGCTCAGCCAGCGCGAGCAGCTCGCGGGATCGCCGGCCGCGGCGTCGAGCGCCACCAACGCCAAAGACGGCCGCAATTGCCGTCCGCTCCGGCATGGGCAGCGCCCGCACCGCGGCCGCCAGGTCGGCGTCAGGGGGCGCTACTGGTATGCTGGCATCATCATCACGCCGACCCCACCTCAGTTGCCGGCGCACTGCCGGGGCGGGCATGGGAAGCGGCTCGAGCCGGCGCTCGTGCTCGCGGCCGTCGGCGTCTGGTAGCGCCAGCGGCTCGAGCAGCGCGGCGTCGAGGCGCTCGCGGCGCATCCAGCGCCGCACGGCAGCCAAGGCAACGGCCTCGGCCTCCGGCCTGCCAGCCTCGCGTGCCTCGAGCAGCTCGACGCAGAAGGTCTGCGCCACGTCAGCCGCCCGGCTGCCGGCGCACTGGACCAGGCGCGAGAGCCAGTCGCGGTAGTCAGCGCCCACGCGCAGCTCGGTGAGCAGCTCAGGCAGCCTGGGGAGAGTCATCCTCAAGCTCCACGCCCGGCCGGCCGGCCAGGCATTAATTCATTTCGCGGCCGCAAAAATTTGGCCCGCGCGGCGGTCTCCGCCGAAACGCCGTAGAGATTTTGACCGCCCTTCCCCTTAAAAGTGAAACGCTGTTTCATTTTCGTTCCTCCTTCGGCTCCAGCTTCCGCCGCCACGGTTGCGGCGCGTCTGGGTTGTAATAGTGCTGCACCGCGCCGCTCTTGCGGATAATCTCAATCGCCTGCGCGGTCACCTCGCCGAGCCTGTCGCCGACACGCAGCAGGCTTGCCAGCCGGTCCAGCGCCTCAGCGCTCCACCCAAGCGCCACCGCTTGGAGCCGCAGCCCTTCTGGCAGCAGCTCAGCGCTTGGCTCCGGCACCGGTTCCGATTGCGCCGGGCGGTTCGCCTGGGACGGGCGCCGCGCCGGGTGCATAATCCGCCGCCGCTCGGCGTCGGTCAGCGGAGGCAAGCCGGCTCGCCGGCGATAGTACTCGGCTGCCTGAAGCTCGAGGTTCCGCAGCCGCCACGCCCGATGCCCGGCTTCGCCCCGTCCGTACGGGCCCGGCTGGTCGGGGGCGTCGGGCTGGATCAAGGTGATGCCGGTTACAGTAAGGTTGCGCAGGAATGGCTCCACCGCCTCGCGCGCCGCCGGCGGCAGGTCGGACAAGCCGGGCGGTTCGGGCGTCGGGGGCGGCTCGGGCGCCGTCCTCAAGGGTGACGGCAGTGACGTCACCTTGTAGAAAGTTCCCTCGCGAAGAGCGTCTTTAGAAAAGTTTGCAAAGGTGACGTCACTGCCGTCACCGCGCCTTGGGGGCGTCATGCTTCCTCCACCTCCTCGAGCAGCCCAAGCCCCAGGTAGACCGTACCCATCTTGGTGTGATTCTTCTTAAAGCCCCGGTCTAACAACCGTGCGCTAAACCGTTTATCCGACAAGGGATGCTCGCCGCCAGAAGTCGCCCACTCGCGGTAGGCCTGGTACAGGGGCTTCGCCTTGCATCTGGCGCCCGGCCCGACATAGCAGCATTCGGTCAGAAACCGCGACACCTGGTCGCACTCGTCGCGGTAGGTTTGGGTCGCCTCCACCACGGTGTCGCACTCGCCCAGCCCCTCGCGGTACCACCGCACGGCGCCCTCCACCGCCCAGCGCAGAATGCCCTGCATCTCCCGCCGGAGGGCGTCTCGCAAGCCCTTGTCTTCTCGCCCCAGGAAGCACGCCTCAAACGGAATGAACCGTACCCGCCGCCAGATCGCAATGTCGGTGCCCTTGATCACGGGCTTGGGGTTCGAGGCAATCCAGATCTTATGCGTCGGACGAAACTCAAAGGAATTCTGGTACAGCCGTCTGGCGCTCAACAGGTCGTCGCCGGTTAACCACTTGATCAGGGATTCGTTCATGACGAAGTTGTCGGACGGCTCCTCCGTCTTGGCAAACCGCACCTTGTGCAGCCGGGCGACGTGCTCGCTCGGGCTGTCCGGCCGGACTTGCGCGTTTGCCAGCGCCCGGACGTCCATTGCCAGGCTGTAGTCGCCGAGCACTTCGGCAAGGGTGTTCAGCAGGGTGCCTTTTCCGTTGCAGCCGCGCCCCCAGCACAAGAAGAAGACCTGCTCCCGCACGCTGGCGGTCAGCGAGTAACCGATAGCCTTCTGAATCCAAGGCAGGATGTCCGGGTGCGGTTCAAACACTTCCCTGAGGAATTGCTCCCACCGGGGGCAGCGCGCTTCAGGGTCGTACTCCACCGGCGCCAGCTTGAGCATCCGGTCCTTCCGGTCGTGCGGCCGCAGCTCGCCGGTCCGAAGATCGACGACGCCGTTCAGGCAATTCAGGAGAAACGGATCCGTATCGAAGTCGTTCGACATCACCACGCTGTCCTGGATCGCAGCCGCGAACTTGAGCGCGCCGGCGGCTCCGCTCTGAGATTCCAGCCTGGCGCTCAATTTCGCGAATTCGACGCGGCGGTCGCCCTCAAGGCGTGATGCCTGCCGATAGAGGGCGCGCGCAGTGTCGCGCACGCGGTCGAGCATCAAATTGCGCTTGTCCTCAATCCAGCGCCGGCCGTCCCAGACCACGAAGACGCCCCAGTCGCCGACGTAGAGGTAGTCTTCGCCGTGCAGCGCGAAGAGCCGCTCGGCGTTCCCGGCGTCGGTCGCGCGCTGCGCGAGCAGGTCCGGCTCGCCTTCGCGCCCCCCGGAGATGACGCGTATTTTCGGCCTCGCGCCCAACAGGCGCATCGCTTCGGCTGCGGTCGCTTCGCCCACAAACTCGCGTAGAGTGTTGTAGCCGGTCACCTGCTCGCCGGCCGCAACCTTGCGGTAGGTCGCCCGCACCTCGGCGCGCGCCTGATGGCGATCCGGATGGTGCGGCCAGAGGCGCTCGTAGATCGCCTCGGCGAGGTCTTCGGCAACTTCCTGCGGAATACCACCTCGAGCGCAAGCGCCGGCCAGGGCAAGGAAGCAGGCATTGCGCAGGCCTTCGCCGGGCCATGCCTTAGCAAGTACTTCGGCAGCACGCTGAACCGCGTCGTCGGGCGGCGGCGGCGTCTCGGGCTGCGGCGGGGGCGGCGGCTGTCGCTCCGCCTGCGGCTCCGGCCCTGTCGCGCGGCCCGTCTCGGCGGCGATCCGTTCGCGCAGCGCGCGAAGCTCGTCGGTCCGCCATGCGATTTGATCGCGGCCGGTCAACGTGTTTGATGTCCACGTGAAATAGCGGGCGTCGCAATAGATCTCAATCCAGCTTTCCTTGAGTGTCTCGGGCGGCTCTGCACTCCATGCGACGACGTGCACGCCCCTGCCGCTCGGGCTGAACTCGGTGTAGCTTCGCAGCACCGCCAGCACCCGCGCCGCGGCCGGCGTGATGGCGCCATCTTCGTAGGCGCCGTCCAGGTCGACGCCGACAAGGTATTGGCCCGGCTCCACCTCGCCCAGCACGATGCCCACGCCCCAGCCGTAGCGTCTGGCAGCTTCGTGCACCTGATCCAAGGTGCTCCAGGTTGACGGATCGTTCACCCTGGCATTACTGCCGTTCGGCTGCAACGGCACCTTGCGCGGCCTGCCTTCCTTGATTCGGTAACACCACGCGACCCAGCGCCGCAGCGGGCGCAGTTCCGCAGGAATCGAGTCAAGCGCGGGCAGTGGAGGCGCAGGCAAGGGCGGGGGCGTCGGCCGCGGTTCGCCGCGCGCCGCCTCAGCCGCGGTCGCCATGCTCCACCTCCGCGGCCGCAGGGTGCTCCATGACAATCGGGGTGGGCTTGGTTTGGGGAATCAGGTCCGGCCCGACCCAATACCTCACCGTGTCCGCGCCGAATTTCCGCCAGATGGGGAAACCCGGGCGCACGCCGCCGGCCTTGTTATCCAACCAGCGCCAATTGGCGAGGCACTGGCGGCTGATGCCGGTGAGGCGGGAATACTCGATGTCGCTGACCCACCGCCCGCCAAAATCATTTTGCGTGTGATTTGTTTCCGTTCGCTTCATGCCCCAAGCATGGGGCATGATTTTCCGGCAAAAAAGGATGCCAGACGCGCGCCGTCTAACATCCTATTTTTCGCGGCCGTCCGCGGCCTCGAGCCGGCAGGCCCGCGCGACGTTGCAGCGCGGTTATGGCTGCACGCGCATTGCGTGCATCCACGCCTGCACGGGCCGCAACACTCGCCAACGGTTCGCCGCCCACCCGGTGCCGCACCAGCCACTCCGCATGCGTGCGCTCGCTCCGCGCCTCCGGCTCCGCCGCTAGGCCGGCATTGTCCGCGGCCTTCTCCCACTCGCCCAGCGCCTCGTCAATCGCGCGCTCGGCCACCTCCAGCGCCTGCCGGCGCAACTCCGCCGCACTCATTCCCTCGCGCCATCCGCCGAGCCAGATTATCTTGATTGGCACCGGCCGCGGCGCCGGCGCATAGCCGGCCAGCCGCTCGACCAGCGCCACCTTCGCCGCTTGCCCGCGCCGCAGCGCCGCCGATTCAGGTGAGAGCAGCCGCCAGGCCGCAATCACCACCAGGCCCTTCTCATCAGCCAGGTGGTAGCGCTCCGCCCACTCCCAGATGGCCTCGCCCATGTGCTCCACGTCGCCGCCGGCCGCCTCCACCGCATCGAGCAGCTCGCGCCAGACGGCAGGGTAGCGCGCACGCACCTCTTCGAGTAGCAGGCGCAGCGTTTCGACGCGCAGCACTTCCGCAGGCGCGCGGCGCAGGCGGCTCACCATCGCAGCACCTCCGCATACTTCGCCGCCACCGCCTCGCTCCACGGGCGCAAGCTTTCCGTCACCAGCCCCGGCGTGATGTAGCCGCGGCTCACATCGCCGCTCAGGGAATGCCCGAGCAGCAGGCGCGCGCTATCGGGCGGGCAGCCCAGTTGGGCAAGCGTTGTTCTGTATGTGTGTCGCAGGTGATGCGCGCTCACCACGCCGCGCCGATCATCCCGCGCAGCAACAACGTGACGGCCGGGCTTCTGCGGCGATTTGAATACCCATTCGGCATCAGGCGCGCACTGCTCGCGCCACCAGCGCAGCAGCTCCACCAGCCGGGCGCAGGCGGGCACGGAGTAGGTGCGGCCGGCCTTCGCGGTGGAGAAGTGGATCACCCCGCGCTCGAGATCCACGTCGCCCCACCGCAACGCCTCGACGCTTCCGCGCCGGGCGCCAGTGAGAAGCATGACTTGCCAGAGCACCTGTTTCAATGGCCGGAGCCGTTGCACGCCCGCCCACCAGGCGCGCAGTTCCTCATCACTCAGTGCCCAGTCGCGCGGTTTGACCGGGGCAATGTCCACGGCGATGGTGGGGCACTCGGGCAGCTCCGGATTGACGCGCCGATGATAGTTGTAAACAGCTCTGAACTGGCGCAGTACGAGGGACGCGAGCGCCTTCCCGTGCTTCCGCACCAGCGTCAGGTACAGGCCCCGCACACCGGCGCGATCCTGTCCTACCTGCTCAAGGGTCCTGCCTTGCCACTCCTCGAGATATTTCCCGCGCGTGTACTCGTACAGCCGCCGCGTGCCGGCCGCCAGCGGCTTCTCTTCCAGGTAACGCTGCCACGCCTCGCCGAGCGTGATCTTGCCGTCCGGCGCCGGGGGCTTCAGTTGCGCCCAGACTTTCAGTGCCATGCGCTTGGCCTGCGCCGCGGTCAGCATGCCCAGGTTGCGCCGCACAAGGCGGCCGTCGATGCGCCGTTGCAGCCGGTAGGTTGCGCCGCGCTTGCCGATCCGCACGAGCAGCCCAGGCACGCCCTCCACCGCATACTCCCCCGGCGGCAGGGCGTCAATCGCGTCCTGCCGGCACGGAACCGTGCGCTCCTTCTTGCCCTCCGGCGCCGTCCGCGCCGGCATCTCAATGACCTGCTGTCCGACCCTTTGATTCACGGCAATCACCAAAACTTGGGATACTTTTGGGATACTCTTGTGGCCATTATAGGGGAGAAATCACGAAGAAACAAGAGGAACGTAACAGCTTGCCATTGACAGGCTTACAGTTACGGGCGAGGAAGCACGCGGAAGCGGTTTTTATTTCCTCCGGAGCAAAAGGCCGCAGGTTCGAATCCTGCCGGGCGTACCAGCCTCCCTCCTTCACCGCCCCGCAATTCCGGGCTGCAAACCCCTTCCCGGTAAGTCCCTTGATACAGGTATGCTCTCCGCCGCAACTCCGGAGAGAACCGAAGCCGGCCGAGGCATCCCTCACCAGGGCAAGCAGTCTGAGGCTCTCCCCGGTCCGCCCCTTGCCCCCCGGTCTTATCCCGACGTGCAGCTTCAACAATTCTTCCCCTCCTGACCGTTTCAACGGATGCGATGGAGGGATGCGGCAATCAAACGGAGCAAACGTGGAAACCCTTCTCGGTACTTGACACCGTCCCGCCAGGATCGTCCGGGCAGCAACCGCTTTATCCATGATCGACGCCCTCCGGGCGCCCCGAATCGGGCCCAGGGTGGCGGGCGGGGCCAAACATTACAACCCCGCATTTGCGCGCGTCTGCCAGAGGCGCTTCGCGGCGCGTGAGTTACCCCAAACCTTGAAAGGCCCTGCCTGCTTGTGCCGGGGGACAGGCGGGGAACACCTTCCACCCCGGGCCTTCTTGCCCGCGGGCAAAACGCGGGAGAAATTACAGACTTTGGCAAAGGGCGGAATTGGCCGAAAGGCCTCCGGGAGGTTCTCGGATTTCCGCACGGAAAAACAAAAACGGGAGAAGTCGTTTTCCGGACTTCTCCCCATTTGATTCCGGGAGCGCCAGACCGCCGGGAAATCAGAAAATCGGAATTTCTTTCACGATGTAGGTAAAAGAATCCGGGAAAACGCCCGCTGCGAAGATCAGCTGGGCCGTCTTCGGCTTCAGATTGAGCGGCGTGGGGCCGAAGACCACGGCGCCCCCGACAGAAAGGGTTGCATACCAGTCCCCCGGCCGGAACTCCGCCGCCACCTGATCTCCGTTCGTAAAACCGGGGATCGAAACTGATGGCGCCTTGCCATTGCCTTCGCCCCGGTACACGGTCACGTCCACCGAGGGCGCGGCGGCGGTGTGGTGCAGGATGAACCGTCCCTGGCCGGGCCGGGTGCGAGACAAGTCAATCTCGAAGCCGGACAGGGTCGGATCGCCGCTCGCCGACAGGTGGGCGGCGAGAGCGTAGGTCTTGCCCGCCGCCAGGTTGGGGTTGGCGCTCAGGGCGACGGAGCCGGAGCAAGGGTTCATCGAATTCGCCACATAAATCTGAACGATGTGCGGCCCCGGGGACAGCGTCAGCGGGCCGCCGACTGAGCCGAAGGTGAATCCGGTGACCACGCAGTTGCCATCCACGGCGATGTCCACCGGGAACCCGTTGGGCCCGGGAATGCCGTGCACAGCGTAAACATAGGCGTTCTGCCCCATGGCAGGAACTGCCAGGGCGAGAAGAATCGCAAACAGAGATGCGGTCATGACTCTTCGCATTCTCTTTCTCCTTTTGTTCTTGCAATCATTGAGGACGATTTTAGCCCTCGCGCCTTGTGGATGATTTTCGGCACGCCCGGTTGTAAAGAATTTCGCGAATCCGGCTCCTGCGAATTCCGCGCAGAGGCGTATGCCGGAGTCGTATTTTTGCGAAAAATAATAACCCCCCGGCCGGAAACCTTGTCCCGGTGCGGACTTGCCGATATTAACGGGACTCCGGCCGGCGTCTCCGCCCGGCGCCGCGCCACGCGGAGCCAGTCCCGGCGCCATCACCGGGCGCCCGTTCACAAAAGGCACATTGCCAGGGGAATCGCATCGCCCAGCCGGAAGTTTCTGTTACTGCCGGCGCGCGCCGGGCTGAAAGGCAGGCAGAGCCAGGGGGTCTTCGATCTCCTTCAG
>Ga0308417_1001442_pt1 | contig 16317 bp, 17 predicted proteins | sample HotsprSampleOS65_FD_203528 | JGI IMG/M metagenome (GOLD analysis project Ga0308417, IMG submission 203528) | Hot spring phototrophic mat microbial communities from Octopus Spring, Yellowstone National Park, Wyoming, United States - 20090730_OS65 ... | reverse complement strand
TTTCTCGTTTTTGCCGACACCAAGAGCATAGCCGAATCTGCAAGCTCAGTCAATAGAATAACTTAGGATTGGCGTGGCGGAGAGGGCGGGATTCGAACCCCCGGTAGAGGTTTAAGCCCCTACGACGGTTTAGCAAGGGCTACCCCGGGGTATTAAACAGTTTCAGCCTGTTCTGTTTTATGCTGCCAAGTGATTGACCGAAAAACTATTTAAGTGCATTCTGTGCTATTTTGTGCTACTCCGTTCCGGCGCGTCCCGTGGGCAATTCGTGGGCAATTCGTGGGCAACTTGCCGCATGGCTACTGCTTCATCTTGAGCATGTTGAGAGCGGACCTCAACGACTGGTCGATCCGGCGGGCTGCCTCCTGATCTTGCCCTGGCAAGAGGTGACCGTACGTTTCCAGCGTGAAGCCGCTCTTGGCATGGCCGAGGCGGGCAGAGACGAGCTTGATATCGAGGCCCGCGCCGATGAGCTGGCTGGCGTGTGAATGTCGCAGGGCATGAAAGTTCGGCCCCGGCAGCCCCCGGCGCCGGAGCAGATCACGGTAGGCGGACGTGAACGCCTGCGGGGGCCACAGCGAGCCGTCATCGCGCGGGCAGATCAAATCGTTCTCCTGGTAGTCGCTGCCGAGCACATCACGGATCTCGTTCTGCCGGGCTCGATGTTCCCGGAGGGCTTCGACAACGACGGGCGGAAGCGCAACACTGCGCCGGCTGCGGGGGCTCTTGGGCTCTTTGATGCTCACGCCGGCGCGCGTCTGCTCCACGCTGCGCCGCACCCACAGCAGCCCGTTGGTCCAGTCGACATCAGACCAGCGCAGGGCGAGAATCTCGCCGCGGCGCAGGCCGCAGGCAAGGGCGAGCAGGATTGGGATGTAGAGGCGTGTTCCTCGGGCGGCATCGAGCAGTAAGGCGCCCTGCATCTCGTCGATGGCCGGGATCTCCGGCTGCCGAACCGAGGGCGGCTCGACCGCCTAGCAGACGTTCCGCGCTGCGAGCTGCCAGCGCACGGCCATCTTGAGCGCCTCGGACAAGACGCGGTGGATGTGAAGCACGGACTGCGGCTTCAGCCCGCCCGGGCGCCCGTCTCGCCGGGGCCCCTCGAGCGCGCGAGAGTAAAGCTGCTGGACATGGAGGGGCTGAAGCTTGGCAAGAGGCAGCGCGCCGAGCTCGGGGCGGATCCAATGTTCTATCAAGCTCGAGTATCGTTCGAAGGTGCGCGCGCTGACCCGAGTACGGATGTGCTCGACCCACTTGTCGAGAAACTCGCTGACAGTCAGCCGCCCCGGAGGCAGGAAGGCGCCGGTTTCAATCTGGTTCACGAGCCGGGCGAGCTCGGCTTCGGCGGCCTTCTTTGATCCCTTGAAGGTGATCGACTGCCGCAATTCTGCACCAGTCTTTGGGTCTCGGCCCAAGTAAAGCCGGATCTCCCAAGAGCGTTCGCCGCGCTTTCTAATCGACCCTCTCATTGCTTCTCTTCTCCGGCAGTAAATGAGGTGCAGTCAAGTCCTGGGTTCTTTGCTCTGAGGTTCCGTCTTCCACCCCCATCGCCTGCGCTAATTGCTTGAGCGCCGCCCGGGCGCGCTCTCGAACGGATTCGTCCTTGTGGCGTAGCGCGCTGATCGCATAAAAAAGCGCCTCCAAGAACAGGGTTTCCTCTCGGCCGTGGCGGACGACGAGGAGCACGCCGCGAGGCGTAGCGCCCTTGGCTGGGACGTCGAAATAACCTTGCAGCATCTCCCGCTCGACGAGCCCGAGGTTGCGAATGAGGGCTGACTGAAACCTGCTCGCGAGCGGGGCCAGCCCCGCGTCCGCAGCAAGAGATGCCAGGCCCAGCAAGTACTTCGGATCAGGATGGTGAACCTTTGCCTCCCATCGCCGCACAACGCGCCCTGCAACACCGAGCTGCTGCCCGAGCTGTTCCTGGGTGAGACCAAGCTGTTTCCGTAGCTGCTTAATGTCATCTGCGATAGCCATATAAATTGCTCCTTGACAGGACGCAGCGTCCTGTGCCATCCTTCTTGTAGGACGCAACGTCCTAATCCACATTAACACGGAGTGGTGGAAATGGCAACCCAAATCAACACTGAACGGACGGTGCTGACGGTGGAGGACGCGCTTGCCTTGCTGGGAGGCGCCGTGGGCCGCAGCACCTTGTACAAGAACCTCCGGGCCGGCGTGATCCCGCACCGGCGCATTGGCAAGAAGATCCTGATTCCGCGGGCGCGGTTCATTCAGTGGCTCTGTGCGGAGCAGCCCGCACCGGAGCCACAGGAGGGGCGGTGATGCGCCCAGAAACGGCGGGGCCCGCCGCTGGTGACGGCGGGCCGGAAAGGGCGGGAACTATGGTGGAAACCCTTACACCTGTAGAATACCACGATTTTGACGCGTTGTCACTCCGGCAGGCGGCTGAACTGTACGCGACTCTCGGGTTCAGGGTGTTTCCTTGCGCTCACCGCGCTAAAGAGCCGGCCGTGAAGGGCGGCGTTCATGCTGCAACCAACGACGTAGAGCAGGTGCGCCGCATCTGGGGCGAGCGGCCCGGCGCCAACATCGGGCTGGCGCTGGACGGGCTGGTGCTGGTGGATCTCGACCCCCGGAACGAGGGGCCATCGCGCGAGGAACTTTGGGAGCGAACCGGCGGATGGCCGCAGACGGCTGAGGCAGTCTCCGGCTCTGGCGGCCGGCACATCTTCTTCCGTGCGCGCCCGGGCTGGAAGCCCCGCGCGAGCCTGGGGAAGGGCATTGACTGCAAGAGCGGGGCCGGCAGTTATGCGCTGGTAGCGCCGTCCGTGCATCCGTCCGGCGGCGTTTACCGCTGGGATGGCGCGGATCCTGTGAGTGACCTCCGCAACATCGCCGACGCGCCCGAGTGGGTCTACGAGGGCGGCCGGCGCGAGCAGCCGAAGCCCGAGCAGCAGGCGAGCTCAGGGCCGGCTGATCACGCCGCGATTGAGAAGGCCGCCGACGTCCTTGCAGCCGCGTGGCCCGAGCCGGGCTCAAGGAACAGGTGCTTCCTCGCGCTGAGCGGGGCCCTTGCCAGAGCTGGCATCCCGCAGGAGACGGCCGAGGAGCTCGCCCGGCGGATCTATCGCAAGCTCTGGCCGAGCGATCCCGACTATGCCCAGGCGGTGCGGGAAGTCGCCGCCTCGTACGAGAAGTTCGGGAGCGGTGAAGAGACCACGGGCTACAGCACCTTGCGCGAGCTTGTCGGCGAAGCGGCCGCCAGCGAGGCAATGCGCGCGCTGGGCGTCGAGCAGCGGCTGCATGTGGACCTCAACGCCTCCACCGACGCCGCCGTCCTTGAGCAGTGGCTGGCCGATCCTGCCTTCGCCGCCATCTGGCGCCGGCAGCGGGCGGACCTCGACCAGCGCGGGCAGGAAGCCTACGACGAGGCGCTGGCCGAGTTCGGCGTTCGGGCCGGGCTTGGCGACCAGCAGATCATCGACCTGATTGTTCACCATCGGCGCATCCACGCCCAACGGCCGCGCACGAAATTGCCCTACTTCGAGCGGTTGATTGATCAGGCGCGGCCGCGGGAGCGCCGGCACGAGACGCCGCCAGGCGCGACCGATGAGGAAAAAAGACGGCATTTACTTGCCGACATTTCCTCCCGGCTCGGCTTCGAGGTGGCGGAAATCCGCAAGATTCTCGGCAAAGAGCCGACGTATCATCTGGTCACAGCCGCGGGAAATACGCTCGAATTTTCCTCGGTTTCGAAGCTGATTGAGCAGCGCGGATTCCGCACGGTAGTGGCTGCGGGGCTCGACCGCATCATCCCGAAATTCAAGGGGCATGAGTGGGAAGCGCTGGCGCAGATGATGCTGGACGCTTTGGTCACCGTGGATGCAGGCGAAGAAATGCACCAAACTGGCAGCGCGGGCGTGTACCTAGATCAGTACTTGTCCGAGACGAGCTTCGTGCGCCTTGACGATGACGAGGCAGAATTACCCGCGCATTTACGCCGAAAACCGGCCGTAATTGACGGCGTGATCACGCTGTGTCTGACGGATTTCCAGCAGTTTCTGGCGCGGTCATGCGGCGTGAATATGTCCGTGCGGGAGCTGGCCGCATCGCTGGTCGCCATCGGCGCTGTGAGCAAACGATTCAAGGTTCGCCGGGGGCTGCTGCGCGATCAGTACCGCTGGCTGCTGCCGGCCGATGAATTCCCGCCGGCGCGCTACTGGGCAGGGCTCGAGCCAGCGCAGCGGGACGAGGACGAGGAGGAGGAGCAATGAGCACAGCAGCATGCATGGCGCCGGACGAGCTGCCTCTTCCGGCCGAGACGCGCGAGCACCGCTTATTTGGAGCGCCCGGAACCGGCAAGACAACGACGCTGAGCCGTTGGATCGAGGAAGCGGCGAGGCGGTGGGGCTCTGATGCGGTGCTGGTCACCAGCTTCAGCAAGGCCGCGGCGGCCGAGCTGGTGGCGCGCAACCTGGCCATCGACTCCGAGCAGGTGGGGACGTTGCACAGCGTCTGTTACAAGGCCCTCGGCGGGCCGGAGATTGCCGAGGCACACGTCTCCGAATGGAACAAAGCCCATCCCGAGATGGCGCTGACGGCGAAGCGTGACAAAGCGGCCCTGGATGAGCCCCCGGCCGACAACTTCGATGCTGACGCGGCCGGCCGCGAGGGCGATCCGCTTCTGCAGCAGCTGAACCGTCTGCGGGGCCTGATGCTGCCCAAGGAGTACTGGCCGGCATCGGTGCGGGCGTTCGAGCGGGCATGGTCCGACTACAAGGATGCGCACCGTCTGATGGACTTCACCGATTTGATCGAGACGGCATTGCGCGACATCCATGCTGCCCCGGGCCGCCCCAGGATACTTTTCGCCGACGAGGCACAGGATTTGACGCCGCTTCAGATGGCGCTGCTCCGCAAGTGGGGCCGCCACACGGAGAACCTTGTCCTGGCCGGCGACGATGACCAGTGCATCTACTCATGGACTGGCGCCAGCGTCGATGCCCTGCTCGACCCTCCCCTGCCAGAGGAGCGCATCAAGGTGCTGGGGCTGTCATATCGCGTCCCCAAGGCGGTGCACGGGCTGGCGCAGCAGATCATCGCGCGCGTCTCCCGCCGGCAGCCCAAGCAGTACGAGCCCCGCAAAGCGGACGGGGCTTGCCGGTTCCTGCATGCCACCTGGACGCGCCCGGATGCCGCCTTGGACCTCGCGGAGAGATGCCTTGATCGCAACAAGACCGTCATGGTGCTGGCGAACTGCAGCTACATGTTGGCACCAGTGATTGCCGGGCTGCGAAAGCGAGGCGTCCCGTTCCACAATCCGTACCGCAAGTCTAACGGCGCCTGGAATCCGCTGCGGCGGGACAAGCCCGGGGCGGCTTTGAACCGAGTGTTGGGGCTGCTGGCGCCCTTCATCGAGGGCGAGGAGGCGCTCTGGAACTCGAGCGACGCGTCGAACTGGGTCGAATGGCTGACCAGCAAGGGGGTGCTGCGGCCGAACGCCAAGAGCTACTTCGCCAAGCTCAGCCCCACGGAACTGGTAAGGCCTGAGGACCTGCACGAAATCTTCGAGCCCGCAGCATGGCCCGGGTTCTGCCGGGCGTTCGGGGACGGGCATCTGGGGCTGTTGAGGTGGTGGCAAGCCCGGCTCCTGGCCAGCGTCCAGGACCGCGCGGCGTTCCCCGTTGCTATCGCCGCCGCCAGGGGACCGCAGGCGTTGCAAGAGACTCCGCGGGCCGTGGTTGGGACGATTCACAGCGTGAAGGGCGGGGAAGCCGATGTCGTGGTGGTCTTCCCCGACTTGAGCCGGGCTGGGGCTGCGGGCTACGAGCGGGGCGGCGAGGATCGCGACTCGGTGATCCGCACGTTTTACGTTGCGGTTACAAGAGCCCGCGAGGAAGTTTACCTGTGCGAGCCCGCAGGGCAATGGAGGTTCCGATGGCCTGGGCTGCGGGGCTGAGTAGTGCTCCTATATATAGGAGAAAAATTCCGTTCTTCTTCTCCACCAGAGGAACGACCAAAAACCAAGGAGCCCCACAGCCCCACCAGCCCCAAAACCTGCGGATCATAAGGCTTTCAGTGGTGGATTCTTCTGGTGGAGAAGAGAAACAAAAAATTGGCTCCTTATATAGGACCAGCACCAGCCCCAAGGAGGCGGGCGGGCGATGCGACGCCGAACCTACGTGACCGCTGACGGGTGGCGGCTCCGCTTGGATGAGTGCATGGCGATGGTGCTGGCGGCGCCGGAGCGGTTCGACCCATGCGTCCAGCGGTGGGCGGAGTGGCGCAAGCAGTGGCTTGCCTCCCAGCCCGCATCCCCGTGCCGGGTTGCGGGCCCGAGCCGCGGGCAGCAGTACTCGCTGCCATTGCAGGAGGAGCGCGGATGAGCACCCGGAAGGGCGGTAAAAATCCCTACAACATTTTGCCGCAGACCGCCGCGCGCCCCAAATTTTCGCAACCGGCCGAAATTTTAATGCCGCGGGCGGCCGAAGGAGGTGAGGAATGGCGAAACTGACACCTGAGGCGAAGCGCTTCCGCAAGTGGCTCCATGCCCACTTCGAGACCGGCGGTTCGCCTCTCGCTGAGGAACTTGTGTCGGCCTATGACGACCTGGTGCGCCTGCGCCAAATGGCTGCAGAGGCGCACACCGCCGGCGACCCCGTGCTGTGCTTGCGAATGTCGGGCGCTATCAGCAAAGCGAATGCGAACTTCATTCGAACATGGAAGGCCGCCGGATTATCAACAATCGAGCTTCCGTCCGATGTGGCGGCGAGAAGGAGATGAGCCTATGCCTAAATTCACTCCGAAAACGACCAACGGCGGCGAACCGCTGAACGCCGCCGTTTACGCCTGGAGCGACTGGGCGCTCGAGCGCGTCAAGGAAGCCTTGGACGCCGGCGCGGAGCCGCCGCGGTTCCGGCAACAATCGCCCTGGCATTGGATCTATTTGTCAACCTCTGTTAACAAGGCCGGCCTACGAGACCGAGTCTTCGTGGACTCGGTCCAAAAGCGCATCACATGGGAGAGCGACGTTGACGCCCCAGAGGCTGTCTGAGCTGCTGGACGCCTTGCACGTGGGCGCTGACTACCGCCCGCTGCTCTCGCGCCTGCTCGCCTGCGCCGGCAGCCGTGCGGCCGACGCGCTGCAGACCTTCTGCCTCGAGCTGCTCCAGGCGCGCGAGCTTGCCCTGCCCGAGCCGGAGAGCGTTGCCTTGAGCGCCGCAAGGCGCTGGTTGCGGCGCGCGCGGATCGACGCCGCGCTGCTCGAGCCGCTTGTGCTGCCTGACGCCGACGGCCGCGAGCGCGAGCGCGCCTTGCGGCCGCTGCCTTGCCCGATCCCGGCGGCGCGCCGTCAAATCCGCTGGGGGAGGCGTGATGGCGCAGTCATCATACCACAACCTGCGCCCGACGCCGACCTGGCGGCCGCGGTGCGGCGCTTGCCCTTGGGTGAACGGCGGGCAATTGCGGCCTGTTTCGGCGTTGGGGGCCCCCGACGCCGCGGCCGGCGGAGCCGCGAGCTGCTTGCGCTGGCCGAGCGTGGTGTGGCGCACTTGCGGGAAGCCCTGCCGCAAGAACAAATTGCGGCGAAATTGTTTCAAGGTGGGTGGTAACTACTATGCGGCCGGAAATCACCAAGGAATTGCGAGCCGAATGGGCGAAGCGAGGCGTGAAGTGGGAAGAAATGCGCTTCCTCGACCTCCCCGTGCGCCTCGACAGCGAGGGCAAGTTCCGGGCGGCCGCGACGCCGGAGGAAAAGCGCGAGAAAAGAGAGATGCAGACCGAGGAAACAGTCATGAAGTCCTGTGAAGATACTCCCCGCATTCAGAAGTGGCGCTCCGAAACCGGCGCATTGAGCTACGCCGGCGGCACGCCGCGCGACCTTGGCCTGGAGCTGCGAGAGAACCAGTCCCTGCGCGCGCTGATGAGCACTGGATCTGGCACCGCGGTGCTGAAATTCAATGCCGACGACCTGCTGGTCCGCACCACGGTGACGAGCGCCGGCATCAGTGTGCAGCCGGAGCGGATGCCTGGCATCGTGCCCGAGCCGAGGCGTCAGCTGAAGCTTCAGGACTTGATTGTCCGAATTCCGACTCGAAGCAATCTTGTCGAGTGGCTTTCTGTTAGCGGCCACAGCAAGACCGCGGCCCCCGTTGCCGAAACGGCGGCCAAACCCGAGGCCGCTTTGAGCTTCGAAAAGCGCGAAGAGAAAGTCAGAACACTTGCAACTTGGATTCCCGCCTCGAAACAAATTCTCGAGGATTTTGTCGGGCTTGAGGCGTTTCTGCGCTCCTCGTTGATTTATGCGCTCGAGGAGGAATTTGAAAATCAACTTTTGCTTGGCAACGGCGCGGGCGAAAATCTCAACGGCCTGCTCACACAAGCGACGCCGCTTGACACCTCCTTGCTCGGCACAAATTGGACGCGCACTGACGTTCTCGGGCGCGCGATCCAGCAGCTTGCCATGGCGGACCAGCCCACGCCCGATTTCGTGATTTTGAATCCGGCTGATTATTGGGCAATTCGCCTGGCAAAGGACGCCGAGGGGCGCTACATCCTGGGAACCCCTCAGGGGCCGGCAATGCAAACATTGTTCGACTCTCTTAATGTGGTCCAATCCACGGCCATGAGCCCCGGGCAATTTTTGCTGGGCAGCAGCAATCCGAACGTGGTGCAACTTCGGATGAGGCAAGAAGCGACGATTGAAATCAGCACCGAGCACGCCGATTATTTCACCCGAAATCTCGTGGCCATTCGCGCCGAATTGCGCGCGGCCTTGATTGTCATGCGGCCGGGTGCGTTCATCAAGGGCAACCTGACTTCCTCCCCTGCCTGATGTGCTGACTGCTTCCGTGATGTGCTCCTCCTCCGCGCGGCGGCCGGTGAAATTCCGGCCGCCTTTTTTTGTGGGCGCGCGGAAATGCGGGCGGGCCGGGCGGATCGCCCATTTACCTGTTGCAACAACCATTGACGCGTCATATACTGGCCGCAGGAGGTGCGGCGATGCTGAAGCTACACCCTCGCGGCATTCTCTTTCACGCCAACGTTGGCACGTCCGTTCCGCTTTCAGACGAGGACTCGCCGGAGCGGGCGCGCTTCGTCGAGCTTGCCTGGCGCGATCCCGAGGCGGCGCGGCGCGAGCGCCACGAGCAACGGCTTGATTACTGGCGCAAGCTCGTAGAGCGCCGGCGAGCGAACGTCGAGGCAGCCAAGCAGGCGCTGGCGCAAGCCAAGACCGCCGTGGACCGCTTCGACGCGCGCGCGGAGTTGCAGGCGTGCGAGGCTGAGCTGCTGGCGGCTGAGCAGGGCTTGGCGGCGGCGGAGCGAGAGCCGCGGTGAGCGCCGAAGTGCCGGTCTACTCGCCCGCCGGGCGGCTGCTGTCCTGGGTACCTGCCGAGTGGGTCGAGAGGCACGAGGGCAACCTGCGCGTGATCCGCAGCCGCCGCGGCGTGCTCAAGCGCGCCATGCTGCGCAGTGACGACGGCGAGCTGGTGGAGTGGCTCCAAGCGACCGGCAGGCGTTCAAGCTTCGGGCGCGGATTCATGCAAGTGCTCGCCTGCGGGCGCACTTGGGCATTGAAGGGCGTGCGCGGATCGGGGCGGTGAAAATCCGTGGGCAATCCGTGGGCAATTTGCCCTTTTGCGCCCTCGGGCTGAATCTCTACCGCTTTGGATCGGATTAACCTAAGTGGTTTCTTTTCAAGGAGTGGCGGAGAGGGAGGGATTCGAACCCTCGGTAGAGGTTTAAGCCCCTACGACGGTTTAGCAAACCGCTGCTTTCGACCACTCAGCCACCTCTCCGCGAGAAGTGCGTGGCCCTCTCGCATCTTACCATATTGACTGCGTTCGGACTCCGGCGACTGCGTGCCGGATCCGGACGATGTGGCGACGGCGTCTTCAACCCGCTGACGGCGTAGCGCCGGAGGCATTGAAACGCCACTCGAACCCGTGCCGGGCATTGCCGGCGGCAGGGTGCGCTGCGTGCGCTCCGGTACCCCGGTTTGGCGCTTCCGCCTCGTTCAGTTCACAGGTGCCCGGCATTCCGGTCACGGCCAGGCGGACTCTCGGGAGCGGGGGCGCGATTGCGCAGCACGTCAACAACTACGTGGCTCTTCAAACCAGAACAGCACACTCGTTGCGACTCACAAGCCTTGCCGGGTTGTTGCCGGCCTATTGCCCCCGCACATCATCCGGACGGCCGGGCCACGGCATCATGACGTGGTGAGCAACGCGGCTCCAAACATGGGTCTCTCAGCCACTTTAGGAGGCCGTGCCTCCGCGCACACGGCCGGCAAGCTGCGCAGCAAGACAATGCGCTGGCCGCACGGTGCGCGTCAGGAGCAAAGCGTGGCGCACGCAGGCAACGGCCCGAATCCTGCGTTGCGGGCTGCATGGAGCTACGGGAAGAGAGGCGCCCGCCTTGCCTGCGGTCTTTCGCCGCCGGTCCTGCCTGTTCTACACAGGAACCTGGTCCACGATCTCGATGTTGAATCCCTCGAGCGCCACCACCTTGCGCGGATGATTCGTCAGCAGCCGGATGCGGCGCAGCCCGAGGTCGGAAAGAATCTGCGCGCCGATGCCCGTCTCATGTTGCAGAAGGCGCTGCCCGGCCGGCGATGCGTAATGCATGTAGGCGCGGGTGTGGGAGACGAGCCGAGGCAGGCCGCCGGCAGGATCCGGGTCGATCTGGCGGATGCCCGGCCCGGTCTGATGCAGATAGACGAGAACGCCTGCGCCCTCGGCGACAATCTTCTCCAGCGCCGAGCGGAGGATCCGGTGGCAGTCGCACTCGATCGAGTGGAAGACGTCGCCGTAGGTGCAGCGGCTGTGCATCCGCACCAGCGCCACGTCGCGCTTCCAGGGCTCGCCAAAGACAAGCGCAAGGTGCGTTTCGGGGTCGATGGAAGAAGCGTAGGAAATCGTCCTGAACTCGCCGATGTCGGTGCGCAGCAGCCCCTCGGCGGCGCGCCTCACGATCCGCTCGTGTTCCAGCCGGTAGCGGATGAGGTCGGCAACGGAGATCATCAGCAGGCCGTGCTCGGCGCAGAACCGTTCGAGCTCCGGGACTCGCGCCATCGTGCCGTCATCGTTCATGATTTCGCAGATGACGCCGCCGGGCCGGAGTCCGGCGAGCCGTGCCAGATCGACGGCCGCCTCGGTCTGGCCGGAGCGCACCAGCACGCCGCCTTCGCGCGCCCGCAGCGGGAAGACGTGGCCGGGGCGGGCGAGGTCGGCCGGCCGCGAGTCGGGACTGATGGCCACCTGGATCGTCCGCGCCCGGTCGGCGGCGCTGATGCCGGTGGTGACCCCCGTTGCGGCGTCGATCGCTTCGCAAAATGCCGTGCCGAATTGCGAGGTGTTGCGGGGCGACATGAGCGGCAGGTTGAGGCGGTCGCAGATTTCGGGCGCCAGAGCGAGGCAGATCAGGCCGCGCCCGTGCTTGGCCATGAAGTTGATGGCTTCCGGCGTGGCGAATTCCGCCGCAAGCGTCAGATCGCCCTCGTTCTCACGATCTTCGTCGTCGACCACGACCAGCATCCGGCCGCGCCGGAAGGCTTCGATCGCGTCAGGAATGCTGGCAAAAGGCATAGGCTCCGCTTTCCATTATCGACGTTCTCCCGGCACGGCTTCCGGGGCGAACATGGTATGAATCGGACATGAGACTCCCGGTTTTGTTCCTCCTCGGGGTTGCCTCGTGGGCGCAGGCTCCGACACACGCGATCCGGCTGAACCAGGCAGGTTACCTGCCGGCCGCACCCAAGGTGGCGTTGGTGGCCAACGCCGCCGGAGCGGCGGAATTCACCGTTCGCCGCGCACAGGATGCACGGCCCGTTTTCCGGGAACGGCTCGGGCCCGCGGTGGAAGACGCCGATTCGGGCGACCGGGTGCAGGTTGCGGATTTCACGCCGCTGCGCACTCCCGGCCGCTACTATCTCGAAGTCGAGGGCGCGGGCAGAAGCCCGGAATTCGAAATCGGCCCCCGCGTCTATGAACGGGTGCTGTATCTGGCCATGCGTTCCTATTACGGGCAGAGGTGCGGGACGGCCGTAGACCTGGGCAAGGAATTTCCCGGCTACCGGTACGAGGCCTGCCACCGCGAGGGCGCCTGGCATGCTTCGTCCGGGAAATCCGGGCCTGCGCCGTCGGTCAAGGGCTGGCATGATGCCGGCGATTACGGCCGGTACGTCGTCAATTCGGGAATTGCCACCGGCACGCTGCTGTGGGCGTACGAATTTTATGAGGAGCGGCTGAAAACCTTCCGCCTGAACATTCCGGAATCCTCGAACAAGACTCCGGATTTTCTGGACGAAATCCGCTGGAATCTTGAATGGATGCTCTCCATGCAGGATGCCGACGGCGGCGTGTGGCATAAACAGACCACGGAGAAATTCAGCGGCTTTGTGATGCCGCACGAGGACCGGATTACCAGCTATATTATCGGGACCGGCGCCGCACCGTACAAGAGCACATGCGCAACCGCGGACTTTGCCGCCGTAATGGCCATCGCCGGCCGGCTGTACCGCCCCTACGACCCCGCCTTTGCGCAGCGTGCTCTTTCCGCGGCGGAGGCGGCATGGAAATGGGCCGAACAAAACCCCTCGGTGCTGTTCAGCAACCCCAAGGGCGTTTCTACCGGCGCTTACGGCGACAAGGACTGCTCCGACGAACGGCTTTGGGCGGCCGCCGAGTTATGGAGGACCACCAGGGGCAAGCCTTATGAAGCGTATTTTCTCGAAAACCGCGAGAAATTCCGCGGCGCCATCGCCGACGACCGCCCGCCGGCCTGGCCCCGGGTGGCTGCGCTTGCGCTGTGGGGTTGGGCGCTGTCGGAAGGGCCGCAGTCGGACGAGATCCGGAGCCTGGTGCTGGATGCCGCCGACCGGCTGGCGCAGAGAACGGCGGCCAGCCCGTATCGGATGAGCCTGTTGCGAAAAGACTACATCTGGGGCTCGAATTCCGTGGCGGCGAACTACGGAATGCAACTGCTGGTGGCGCACAGGCTGAACCCGAAACCCGCCTGCTATCACGCAGCCCTCGACGACCTGCATTACCTGCTCGGCCGGAACGCGTTATCGATCTCGTTCGTCACCCGCGTGGGCGCCAACCCCGTCCGGCGCCCGCACCACAGGCCTTCCGGCGCGGACAGCAACGCGGAGCCGTGGCCGGGGCTGCTCGCCGGCGGCCCCAATGCGCGGCGGCAGGATCCGGCCATGAAGCAGCTGCCGGAAGGCACGGCGCCGGCGAAAATGTTTTTGGACGAGCAGGAATCGTACGCGACCAACGAAGTAGCCATCAACTGGAACGCGCCGCTCGTGTTTCTGCTGGCCGGGGCCGTCAGCGGCCGGTAGGCGCAGAGCTTCAGCGCCGAGCGGCGCGGAGCAGCTTCAGAGCGGCATCCTGCGCGAACGGCGGCGTGGCCAGGCGCAACGGGCCCCGGGGGTGGCGGACAACAGCCGATGCGAGTCGCCTGCCGTCTTCGGGGTTCCACCATTCGGCTTCGTATTCGCCGGGCGGGACCTCGAGGACGAGATCCGAGCCGCCGGAACCGGTAAGATACACGACATAAGCATCCCCGGCCTTGGCCATCGCGACAGCCTCCGCTCCGGGCGCGTGCTGCACGAGTTCGCGGGCGGGTTTCATTCCGGCAAGCGGCAACGTTTCCAGAAACTCGCGCAAAAACCGAAGCTGGCGCCGCAGGGCCGGGCTGCCTCCGCCGGGGCTTTTCGGCTGAAAATCCGTCCCGTCTTCCTTGCCAACGCTGAAAGAATAGTCGAGGTGATTGAACAGCCCGCCGCCGGCCAGCAGAAACCGCCAGGCCTGCTTCCGGTAGGCTTCGTCGCCGGTTCCGAGGAAGCCTGTTTCGTCACAGGAAACGGGCAGATTCCATGCGTAATTCCACCAAACGGCCTCGGGATAAGCGTAGTGGAAATTGACAATGTCGGCGCCTTTCAAAATGGCCGGCAGCGGCGCGCGGAAATTGCAGGCGTTCCAGGCGATCAGGTGGCGGTTGGGCAAGGCGGATTCTTCTGTGCGGATCCAGAAGGCGACACGCTCCTGCCAGGCAAGCGAAGCCGCGTCGGCGCAGTCGGCGGTATTGGGCCAGCGCAGAGGCAGATAGGGGTTGACGGGCTGGCCCGTGATGGTGCGGTCCGCCCACGGCTCGTTCTGGATCTCGAAAATGATGTTCGAAAAGGGATTCAACTCACGGACAATTTTGCGCACGAATCTTTCCTGGAAGGGGAGCGCGCCGCCATTGTCGAGCGTGTGAAGCCACTTCCAGTCCTTCAGCGGAAACACGTTGCCGTTGTTGGCGGGGTTGAACGGGCTCAGGGACCACTGCCGCTCGCCGTAGGTGGAGCAGAACAGTGTGACTTCGACGGCGATGCCGAGCCGCTCGGCCTCTCCGGCGAAAGCCTTCAGCCGCTCGAAGAAATCCGGGTTCCAGGCATCCAGATCGAAGCGGGCGCCACGTTGCGGCCACGGGGCGAGGAAGCGTTGGGGGGCCAGCGTGTTGCGCTCGATGCCGAAGTCGCCGGGGGACTCGCGGTACGTTCCGGCGAAAATCCGGGTGAGGTTCATGCCTTCGCGGTGCAGCGTGGCGAGGTACCTGCGCCAGTCGAAGTCTGCGTTGATGACCGCGCCGTAATGCTCGGCGGACGTGACAACGAGGAAGAGCCGCCCTTGCCAGTGCAGGTAGTGCGGGTTGGAGGGGTGGATGCGGATGGGTTCCGCCGCCGGCGCGGACGGCGCCGCTGCGAGCATGGAGAACAGCGCGAGCGCTGCGAGGGCGTTCTGTCTCATGATCGATCCCCGGTGCTTGACGTCCCGGCCCGCGCGGCAAACCGGCCGGCGCCGGGCGCCTGTGAATAGAATACAGCTATGCATCTCCGTTGCCTCACGATTCCGGCGCTGCTGTGCGCGCAGGCGTTCGCGCAGCCCGTGCCGCGCCCCGAGCACCCGCAGCCGCAGTTCATGCGCAGCGAATGGCAGAGCCTGAACGGCAAATGGCAGTTCGCTTTCGATGACCACGACGAAGGGCTGGGGGCGGGCTGGCACGTTGCGGAAGCCCCGTTCCGCCGCAACATTATCGTGCCGTTCTGTTTTGAGAGCCGCATGAGCGGCATTGGCGACACATCCTTTCATCCGGTGGTCTGGTACCGCCGGCAGTTCGAGGTTCCCCCCGCCTGGAAAGGGCGCAGGGTGCTGCTGCACTTCGGCGCGGTGGATTACAGGGCGACGGTCTGGGTGAACGGGCAGGCGGCGGGCGAGCACGAGGGAGGCAACACGCCCTTCCGCCTGGAGATCACCGGGCTGCTCAAGCCCGGGCGGAACACGGTGGTCGTGCGCGCGTGGGACCCGCCGGAAGACCGGGCCATTCCCCGGGGAAAGCAATATTGGGAACCGAAATCCCGCGGCATTTTCTACACGCGCACATCCGGCATCTGGCAGAGCGTCTGGCTGGAAGCGGCGGGCGAGAGCTGGCTCGAGTTTGTCCGCATTGCTCCCCGGCTCGACGGCGCCGTGACGTTCCACGGGCGCGTGGCGAGGCCGCAGGCCGGGCTCATGCTGCACGTCACGGTGAAGTCCGGGGACAGCGTGGTGGCGGGCGGCGCCGGCGCCCTGTCCGACAACAAATACGTGGACGCCGCCGCCTTTGTGCGCAATCCGCGGCTGTGGACGCTCGAGCGGCCGCACCTTTACAACGTCGTTTTCGAGTTGAAAAAGGACGGAAAAACGCTGGACACCGTCCATTCCTATTTCGGATTTCGGGAAGTATCGACTGAAAACGGCAGATTCTGCCTGAATCACCGCCCAATTTACCTGAAATTCCTGCTCGATCAGGGGTACTGGCCGGAGAGCCTGCTCACGCCGCCTTCTGACGAGGCCATCCAGTACGACATCCGCATGGCCAAAGAGATGGGGTTCAACGGCGTGCGCAAGCACCAGAAGGTGGAAGACCCGCGCTTTCTGTATTGGGCGGACCGGATGGGCTTCCTCGTGAGCGGCGAAATGGCCAACGCCTATTTGTACGACGAGCAGTACGTGCAGCGCTTGCTGCGCGAATGGGCCGAGGCGGTGGAGCGCGACATCAACCACCCGTCGGTCGTGATGTGGGCGCCGCTCAATGAAAGCTGGGGCGTGCCGGACCTGCGCGACCCGCGGCAGCAGGCGCACCTGCGCACGCTCTTCCATCTGACGAAATCGCTGGACCCGACGCGCCCGGTGATTGACAACGAGGGCTGGGAGCACGTCGAGACGACCGACCTGTACGCGGTGCACGACTATGCCGCCAACCACGACGCGCTCTACAACCGCTGGGCGAGGGTGGAGCCGAGGGCCGGGGCAGTGCTGCCGC
>Ga0308417_1001441_pt1 | contig 16333 bp, 22 predicted proteins | sample HotsprSampleOS65_FD_203528 | JGI IMG/M metagenome (GOLD analysis project Ga0308417, IMG submission 203528) | Hot spring phototrophic mat microbial communities from Octopus Spring, Yellowstone National Park, Wyoming, United States - 20090730_OS65 ... | reverse complement strand
CCAGACCTGATCCACGTGTTCAAGCCGGTTGGACCTGGCGCGCTGGCGATGTGGCTGTTGCGGCATCGGCTTCCGAACTTTCCAATCGTCGTCGATAACGACGACTGGGAAGGGGCCGGCGGCTGGCTCGATGTCAATCCCTACCCTGCCCTGCAAAAGCGCGCGCTGGCGTGGCAGGAGCGGTGGTGCCTGCGACAGGCGCGCGCCGTCACCTGCGCCAGCCATGCGCTGATGGAACGCACGCGACTGCTGGCCGGCGAAAAGCCGATGGCGCTGCTGCCCAACGGTCCCGACCGGTCTCTGCGCGCGGTGGTTGCGCAGGCCGAATCCCGCCGCGATGAATTGCGAGACGCTTTCGGGTGGCGCAACGCGCGCGTGCTGATCTATGCCGGCACCGTGCCGCTCAACCACGACATGGACATCGCCGTGCGCGCCATCGGCGCAATCCAGGCCGGCATCCCCGGCCTGAAATGGGCCATTATCGCCACCGGCGCCGGCCTGCCATCGCTTCAGGCGGCCATCCGGCGGGCCGGGCTGCATTCACTCACCGAGCATCACGGTTTCATGCCGCATGACCATCTGGTCGAGCGGCTGGTGGCAGCCGACATCGCGCTCTATCCGTACCGCGACAGCAACATCAACCGCGCCAAGTGCTCCGGCAAAGTGATCGACTACATGGCCTGCGGCAAGCCGATGGTGGTGAGTGATGTGGGCATGAACCGCGAGTATCTGGAGCACGGGATCAGCGGCTTGCTGACAGCGCCAGGGGACGCCGAAGCGTTTGCGTCGGCATTGGCGCAACTGGCGCGAGACCCGCTTTGGGCCGGCAGTCTGGGCCGCGCCGCGCAGGCCCGGCTGTGGGAACGATACGGGTGGGATGGCCGGGTGGCGGCGCTGCAAGCGTTCTATCAGGCCGCTCTGTAGCGCGGCGCAGCCGGGGCGACTCAGCGAGTCGCCGATACATCCGGCGCCTGCGCAAGGAGCAGTTGACTGTCCTCGTCAACGTCGGGCGCTGCTTCAGCAGCGGAAATGGGGCCAGCCTCGTCCGAAAGCTGTGTGCGCTCTTCGAGCGGGCGCTCTTCGAGCGGGCGCTCTTCAGGCGGCAGGGGTTCGATCACGATTTCGCCGAACAACGCGTCCTGCCAGGCGCGCACCGCATATCGCTTGAGCAATTCGAGCAGCGCCAGCAGCGTGACGATGACCTCCGAACGGAGATGGACGCCGGACAATAGTTCGCTGAAGGTGACGCGCGGACGGACGGCGATGGCGGATTCGATGCGGGCAATGCAATCGTTCACAGTGAACGGCAATGGGGCTACCACTTCGTCAGCCAGCGGCGGCAGCTTCCATCGGTCGATTACGCGCTGCATCACGCGCGCCAACGTCTCGAGTGTGACGTTGTCAAGCGGCAGTTGCCGGGAACGTGGGCGCGCGACCGGCGGCGGCGAGACCGGCCAGGCGCGCAGGCCGGCTTTCTCCCGTTCGCGCAGCCAGCGCCCCAGCCGCTTGTACACCTGGTATGCGCGCAACTGAGCGACCAGATCGTCCGCATCGCCTTGCTCTTCATCCGGCGTCGCGCTCAGTTGCGGCAACAGCGCCCGGCTCTTGATCACGATCAGGCGGGCCGCAATCGACAGAAAATGGCTGATCGTGGTCGGATCGCGCCGGGGCATCACCGCCATATATGCGATAAACTGGTCCGCCACTCTGGCCAGAGACACGGCTGTAATGTCCAGATGCCGCTCCTCGATCAAGCGCAGCAACACATCGAGCGGCCCTTCGTAGTTTGGCAGACGCAGGGTGAAACCGTCCGGCGCGCGGCCGAGGGCGGGAGCAAGACTGTCCATCATTCGGCCTCCGCTTCGGCGCGCGGATAGAGCACCAGATAGTCAAAGCCGTTCATGCGCACGCTGCGGCGCCATTGATAGTTATCCCAAATGGCGATCAACACATCCTGCGGATAGAACTGCGCGCGAAAGATGACGGCGCCGAACTCGCGGTTTTCGATCATCCTGAGCATGTGTGATGTGTCGAGCTGGCCGTTTTTGGACAGATTGAGCAACTGGGTGGGATTGGTGACGACGCCCTTGCCGGCGTGAAGCGTAATCATGGCCTCTTCGCTCCAGACCAGCCCCGGCGCCTCGCGGGCCAGGCGCGCCAGCTCCCAGCCGGCCTGCACGTCCGCCGGGTCGAGCAGGTGCCCCAACTGGGTGTCGCCAATCACATCGTAATACGGATAGCCCTGCCAGACCGACGCGCCGGAGGGGATGTTCAACATGCGCGCCAGCGTCCCAAACACCCGGCCACTGGTGGGCAGATGCACGTTCAGGGTCGCCTGCGCGAAGAAAACAACTGCAACAAGCAGGGCGAACAACGCACTGCGGGTCGCGGTGCGCGTGGAATGACCGGCGGCGATGGCGTGTTGCGCGCCGGCTGTGTCGCCGCCCCAATGGGCTGCGCGCCACAGCAGGCCGATTGTGCACACACAGGACGCGGCGATGGCCGCCACCAGATAGGTGGGGCCGGCGCCCCACTTGCCGGTGAGCATGCCGATGGCCGCGCCGGCCCCAAAGTACATCGACCAGACCGTGATCGGCCTGAGCGAGCGCGCCCGGATGGCAGCAACGACATCCCAAGCCACATACAGCGCGCTGCATACAATCAGCGCGCCCTGGAGGCGAAACCACTGCCCATAGAACAGCCAGGTGCGCTGGATGTCATACTCGTTCACATTCGCCAGCACCACGTTGAGCCAGAACTGGCCTTGTGAGGCCGCATTGAGGACGATGACAACGCCGGCTGTCGCCAGGGCGCTCGCCAGCAGCGCCTTGAAGCACAGTCTGGGATTGCGAAACAGCAGAAAGCCAAAGCCTGCCGCAAGGGCGTCTACAGCTTGCAGCTTGGTGAAGCCGGCCACAATCAACAGCGAGACGCCGGCTGCGACCCAGCGCGGTCGGACGCGCGCCTGGGCCGGGTCGGGGCCGCCGGACAGGCCGATGTCCAGACAGAGAATGCCGGCGAAGGCGAACATCACCATCGGGATGTGCGCGCGCGCCAGCGGGCCGATGTAATAGACATAGTTGGCCGCGAAAAATGCCAGCGCCGCCGCAAGCGGCCCGAGCAGCAGCGCCGCGCGGGCAAGCGGATGTTGCGCCATCCAGCCGCGCTGTTCCACAGTCATGGCCCGCCGGGCTGCCGCCAGAATCAGCGCGCCGATCACAAGCGAGCAGACAAATGTCACCAGTCGGGCTGTCCAGATGTGCGGTCCAAACAGCCAGACCAGGGGCGCGACCATCAGGCGGTACACCGGCGGATAGTTGGACGAGTAGAAAGGGAAGAGGGAATTGTCAAGGTAGATGTTCTGGCCGGCGGCAAGCCGGATGGCGTCGTACAACTCGAACCCTTCGCCCTGGTCATAGTCAAATGGAAAGGCGAACAACGCGCGCGCATAGACCAGGTAGATGACGAAGTAGCCGGCCAGGATGGCGATTACTGCCGCAAGCACAATGAACGGCAACAGCCGGGCGAGTCTGCTCAGGCCGACCTGGCGGGCGACAAGGGGGGTCGCGCTATCCAAACGTCTCACCCGTCTCAGGCTCAATGCATCTCTGCCGCAACGACCCCAAAGCCCTTGCGGTAGTAATGAAAATGCACGTTTGGATGATCGGCCAGCAGCGACATCGGCACTGCGCTATCTGGCATGCGCTTGGAGATCATGAACGCCGTCAGGCGCATACCGAAGGGATTGTCGTGCACACCGGCCTGCCAGATCGACACCTTTTCGGCCTTCCAGGTTTCGAGCGGCCCGACCGTGGCAGCCTGAGTGGGCACCATGGTGATGTTGCCGCCACCCGATGTGCGCGCGTTCTGGATCACCGTCATCGGGTGCAAATCCACCACGCGCGCGCCAAGCGCGCGGTACACATGTGGCGGGGGCGGCTCATCACGCCAGGCGCCCGCGCGCCGGGGCGGGTCATTGAACGCCCAGTGCTTCACTTCGCCCTGGCCGCCCTGCATCACGACGCAACGAATCTGATCGAAGGAACGGCTGTAGGCGGCCAGATCGCCGGTGGGGAAATGCAGGTGAGCATCCGGCATCCTCAGCTTTGGATCAATGCGATTGAAGCACAGCTCAAGATCGGCCCTGGCGAATGAGAGCGGGTGCGTCATCGGCACGGGCTGGCCGGCCTCCACCCATTCGTCCATGCCCCAGAAGTGGGCGCTGCGCACGTCAAGCCCGATGGCATTGACGATTCTCGCCACCAGCGGCAATTGCTCGGTGGGGCCGATGGGTCCGCAGATGCCGGCCGGCCTGTCCGGGGAAGATTGCCGCCACGCATCGACGTATTCCAGCGCCTCAGCCAGGTAGAACTCTTCGAGTGTGTCGTAGAAATGAACCTGGAACCCAGGCCGGGAGAGATGCAATACATCCTCGGCCGTGAGTCGCGCCACATCCTGCGCCAGGGCCTGGTCGAGTGTTGTGTAGTCCCACCATTCCGGCGCGACCTTGCTGATTGCGCGTGCCATCCTTGATTGTCCTCCTGATGTCCCTGATTATCCTCATGCAGGCCGGGAGAGAGCCGGCCAGCGCATCGACATTGGCAAACAGAAACGCGCAGGGCAGCTTGGCTGTCCTGCGCGCGGCGCGCATCAGGCCGATGTTGATGTGTGAGCGCCAGAGCGGGCGCAGGTCCTGCTGCAAACGCTCAGGCTTGCTCGCCGCCCACCGGAGCTGCGGGCTCTGTCCGCGTTGCTGGCTCGGGCGTCGCAGCTGCAGCCTGCTTTGCGCGCGCGCCCATGCGCTCTTTCAGCCGGGCCGACTTGCCCTGCAACTTGCGGAAGTAGTACAACTGCGCGCGCCGCACCCTGGCGTGGCGCAACACTTCCACCTTATCGATGCGGGGCGAGTGCAGCAGGTAGGTGCGCTCTACGCCGATGTTATTGCTGGCAATGCGCCGCACCGTGAAGTTCGCATTCGCGCCGCCCTTGCGCAGCCGGATGACCACGCCCTGAAAAACCTGGATGCGCTCACGGTCCCCTTCCACAATGCGCTGATGAACGCGAACTGTGTCGCCGGGTTGGATGGCCGGCACCTTTGGATTCGGCTGCAAGCTCTTCTCGATTGATTCAACGAGATTCATGTCGATCACTCCGTTTCGGATTTTGGATTGCAGCGCGCTGATCGTCGAGGAGCGCATACTCCCGTCGCAAATCGCCAGCCGCGCATCCAAAATCGTCAGCGCTTGGTATAGGTGGGCGCCTTGCGCGCGCGCTTCAGGCCGGGCTTCTTGCGCTCTTTTTCGCGGGCGTCGCGCGACAGGTAGCCCGCCGAACGGAGCGCGCCGCGGTATTCTTCGTCGACTTTCAGCAATGCCCGCGCGATAGCCATCTGCGATGCAATGGCCTGGCCGGTAATGCCGCCGCCCTGGACGTGAACGCTCACATTGTAGCGGGCATCAGCGCCGGTCACAGCCAGCGGCGCCTTGATCGCGGCAATGTCGATCTCGCGGCCGAAATACTGAACCAGGTCTCGGTCGTTGACTGTGATCTTGCCGGCGCCGCCCACATACAAGCGCGCCCGAGCCGTCGCTTCCTTGCGGCGACCGACGCCCTCGTAATACTGCTGTTCTGTCTCTGCCATAAGTTCTGTTTACCTCACCTGACGAAGGGCCCGTGACGATCAACGAACGCGCGCAGCGATCCGATTGCGCTCGCTGTCCGTCATCGGCCCTCCGCTGCTGCTCCTCTAGAGATCGAGTTTGGCCGGCTGCTGCGCCGCATGCGGGTGCTCGCTGCCGCCATATACCTTCAGCTTGGTAATCATCCGCCGCCCAAGCGCGCCATGAGGAATCATGCCCCATACAGCCTCGCGGATCACGCGCTCCGGGCGCCTGGCAAGCACCGTCTGCAAGGTTTCTTCCTTCAGGCCGGAACCGGTGTACATGGAATGCCGGCGGTACTTTTTCTCAGTCAGCCGGTTTCCTGTGACTTTGATCTTGGAAGCGTTGACCACCACGACGAAGTCGCCGCAGTCCAGGCTGGGTGTGTACATCGGCTTGTGCTTGCCCATAATCACCCTGGCGATCTTTGTCGCCAGGCGGCCCAGGGTCTGCCCTTCGGCGTCCACGACATACCACGCCCTGGCGGCCATGACCTCGTCAGGCTTCGCCACGTATGTTTTCTTTGTCACCGCCATCGTTTCTCACCTCAATAATTCACTTGCACCAGGCACAGACCGCAAGCCGGGGCTGCGCCCTTGACACGCCGCGAGTCGCCGCTGGCGAGAATGTCCTTCAGCTCATCGGGATCGATCTGACCTGACCCTGCGCGAACCAGAGTCGCCACGATTCGGCGCACCATGCGAAAGAGGAATGCGTTCGCCTCGATCGTGAAGCGCCAAACGCCGGCTGCGCCGGCCCAGTCTGCGCGCATCACAGTGCGCACCGTGCTGTCACCCTGTGGCGCCGCGCCAAATGCCGCGAAATCATGCTCGCCAACCAGCCAACCAGATGCCTGGGCGAGCGCCGCTGCATCCAGCCGATGATCGATCTGCCATTCATATCGTCTTGTCAAAGGCTGGCGGATCGGCGTCTCCGCCACGCGATATTCGTATACCCGGCTGCGCGCGCTGAAGCGGGGATGAAATCCTGGCCCGCACGGCTCCAGATCGAGCACTGCCACATCTTCGGGCAGCTCGCTGTTCGCTGCGCGCCGCAGGTCATCCAGGGTGTGACGCCACGCCGCCTCAAACGCAATCACCTGGCCTGTGGCATGCACGCCGGCGTCGGTGCGCCCGGCGCCGACAACCGCAACCGCCTGACCACAGATCCGCCCAAGCGCCGCCTCCAGTTCGCCTTGCACGCTGCGCGCATTCGCCTGCCGTTGAAAGCCATGGAAGTCTGTGCCATCGTAGGCAACTGTCGCGCGCAGTCGCATTCCATCATCAACTCTGGGCTTCAGACTGCGGATCGCCACACATGGCAGGCGATCCACAGCCGCCATGTGCTAGACCCACTCTATCAGCGCCATCGGCGCGTTATCGCCTTTGCGCGGGCCGAGCTTGTAAATGCGTGTGTAGCCGCCCTTGCGGTCCTGATAACGCGGAGCAATCTCTGTGAAGAGCTTGCGCACAATCGCTACGCCGCCGTCTGTCTGAGCCGCAACGCGCCGGCGGGCGGTGACTTGCGCCCCCTTGTCCGTGGCCGCCAGGCCCTCCTTGGCGATTGTCACCAATTTCTCCGCCTGATCGCGGATGGCTTTGCACTTGGCCTCAGTCGTCTGAATGCGACCGTGGTCGATCAACTCAGTCACGAGCGACCGCCGCAGGCTGGCGCGTTGCGCGGTCGACCGGCCGAGCTTGTACCCGGCAACTTTGTGTCTCATGTCAACCCTCTTCCTCCGCGGTCAACGCGGCTTCCGTCTCAGGCTCGCGCGGCCACAGCCCGCGCGCCTTCAGCTTTTCCTTCAACTCCATCATCGACTTGTCGCCGAAGTTGCGCAGATTCGTGAGCGTGCCGCCGTTCTTCTCAATCATGTCGAGCAGATCGCCAATGGTCGAGATGCCCGTGCGCTTGAGGGCGTTGTACACGCGCACGCTCAATTCCAGGTCTTCGATCGGTTTGCCGCCCAGTTCGCTCGGAATGCCCTTGCTCTCGGCGGCGCCCTCGGGCGTCAGATCGTCGAGCGACACGCCGGCGATGAGTTGCAGATGCTGGACCAGAATCATGGCCGCCTGGCGCAGGGCGTCCTGCGGGCGAATGGCGCCATCGGTCCAGATCTCGAGAACCAGGCGGTCATAGTTGGTCATCTGGCCAACGCGAGCGGCTTCGACTTCGTAGTTCACCCGGCGCACCGGGCTGTAGATGGCGTCCACGGGAAGTTCGCCGATGGGCAACTTGCCGCGCTGCTCGGCCGGCGAATACCCGCGGCCGCTTTCCACCTGGAACTCGATATCCAGCCGGGCCTTGCTCGAATCTGTCGTGAACAGGTACAAATCGGGGTTCACGATCTCGATTTCGGGCGGCGCAATGATATCGCCGGCCGTCACCACGCCCTCGCCGCGCACTTCGATGCGCATGCGCATCGGGCCGTCGCCTTTCATGCGCAGGCGAATCTGCTTGACATTCAGCATCAACTGCATCACGTCTTCTTTGACGTGCGGGATGTCGGAGAACTCGTGGTGGACATCGGTCAGGCGCATGGACGTGACGGCTGCGCCCGGCAGCGAACTCAACAGAACGCGCCGGAGCGAATTGCCGATCGTGACGCCATAGCCTTGTTCCATGGCGCCGATGATGAACCGTCCGTAATCGCGCGTCAGAACGTCGCTCTCAACTTTCGGGAAAACTGGTGCCGTTAACAACGCAACCTCCGTTGACGGCCAGCCGGCAGCCACTTGCTTTCAGCGGCCAACTGGCATTTTGGCCGGCGCTGAAAGCAGACGACTGTCTGCCAGCCTTCACAACACTACCGCGAATAGAACTCGACCACCAACTGCTCTTTGATTGGAACTTCGATATCTTCGCGGGTGGGTAGCGCCTGCACAGTCGCCGACAAATTGGCGCGATCGGCGCTCAGCCAGCGCGGAGTCGGCATGTCATTCTTCTCTTCCAGCCACTGCTTCCAGTACGCCTGACCGCGGCTGGTTTCGCGAACGGTGATGGTGTCGCCGGGCCGGACCAAATACGATGGAATATCAACCGGATGGCCGTTCACGTAGAAATGGGCGTGCGTCACCAACTGTCGCGCCGCAGGGCGCGATGCAGCCAGGCCAGCCCGATACACCACGTTGTCGAGGCGCCGCTCGAGCAACACCAGCAACTGGGCGCCGGTGACGCCGCGCGCCTTCAACGCCTGCCGGAAGTAGCGCCGGAATTGCGATTCCAGCACGCCATAGATGCGGCGCAGTTTCTGCTTCTCGCGAAGCTGCATCTGGTAGTCGCTCGTCTTGGCGCGGCGCATTTTCGCGTTTGGCCCGTGCTGGCCGGGGAAATAGCCGCGCTTGTCCACCGCGCACTTTGGGCTAAGGCAGCGCGCGCCTTTCAAAAACAGTTTCTCGCCTTCGCGCCGGCAAAGGCGGCATACAGGTTCAATATGTCGTGCCATGTCCCTAATTCCGATTCTTGATTGCCGACTTTGGATTGCCGATTTTGGACAAACGACCGCTGCGAATCGCTGAATGACAGACCAAAATCCCAAATCCAAAATCCAAAATGGTCAGACGCGGCGCTTCTTGGGCGGCCGGCAGCCGTTGTGCGGCACAGGGGTGACGTCTGTGATGGATCGCACGCGCAAGCCGGCGCCCTGCAGAGCGCGGATGGCAGCCTCTCGGCCAGGGCCGGGGCCGTTCACGTACACATCGACTTCCTGCATCCCGTTATCCAGAGCCAACCGCACAGCGTTCTGCATGGCCACGCGGGCCGCGAATGGCGTGCTCTTGCGATTGCCTTTGAATCCGGCCGACCCGGCGGTTGCCCAGCAGATTGTGCCGCCCGACCGGTCGGTGATGGTGATGACGGTATTGTTGAAAGTGGCCAGGATATGCACCTGGCCGTATGCCACGTTCTTTCGCGCGCGGCGCGGATTGGTCTGCCGGCGCGCGCCACGTCCTGATGGTCGTCCCATAAATGATTACCTCGCTCGTGCTGCGTGTGACGGGGCGGCGTGTCGCGTATTGCGCGCTGCGTATTGCGCAGCGGGGATCGCAGGATGCGCGAACACGGCGCGCCTGTCACCGATTACTTCTTCTTCGCGCCGCGCCGCCGGCCGCGCCCGGCCACGGTCTTCTTGACGCCCTTCCGCGTGCGCGCATTGGTGCGCGTGCGTTGTCCGCGCACCGGCAGGTTTCGCTTGTGCCGCAACCCGCGATAGCAGCCGATCTCGATCAAGCGCTTGATGTTCAGTTGAACTTCGCGGCGCAAGTCTCCTTCGACGCGATGCTCTTTCTCGATGAGGTCGCGGAGCGTCGCCACCTCGGCCTCGGTGAGGTCTTTGACACGAGTGGCCGGATTAATGGACGTCTGGCTCAGAATCGTCGAAGCCAGAGGCCGGCCAATCCCGTAGATATACGATAGGCCGATGTCGATTCGTTTGTTTCGGGGCAAGTCAACGCCTGCAATTCTCGCCATGTTTTCTCCTGCATGACTGCGCCCGCGGCGCCGTGAAGTTTACAGAGCGGCTTTGAGCCGGCACGACTCCTTCAATCCTTCGCGTCCGCAGGCAACGTGCGCTATTCGGCACGCTTAACCCTGCCGCTGTTTGTGCTTTGGGTTTTCACAAATCACGTACACCTGCCCGTGGCGCTTGACGATCTTGCACTTCGGGCAGCGCTTCTTCACGCTCGATGCCACTTTCATTTGGTCACACTCCGTCTACGGCCAGACGTAGAAAATCCGACTTGCGCGGACGCGCGCAAGCCGGATGGCCGGTTAACCACATCCCTACTCTTGCCTTGTTAAGACCTCTGGCTCACCCTCGGTGATTGCCACGGTATGCTCAAAATGGGCGGATAGTTTACCATCTATCGTTGCAACCGTCCACCCGTCTCGTTTGACTTTGGCGCCAGGTTTGCCGGCGTTGATCATCGGCTCGATGGCGATCGTCAGGCCGGGGCGCAACAACATTCCCTGACCTTCCTTGCCGACATTCAGCATGCTGAACCCCTCATGGAGTTCGCGGCCCACGCCATGGCTGGTGTACTCGCGCACCACGCTGAATCCATTCGACTCTGCCCTGCGCTGAATGGCCGCCCCGATATCGCCGGTGCGCCGGCCGGCTCTTGCGGCCGCAATAGCATCCTCCAGACACTGCCGCGTCACTTCCATCAGTGCGCGCGCCTCGGCGCTCACCGCGCCCACCGGAAAAGTCATGGCCGAGTCGCCATGGTAGCCTTTGTAGCAGGCGCCGGCGTCCACCTTCAGCAACTCGCCTTCCTTCAGTCTGCGCGCCGTCGGGATGCCATGCACGATTTCGTCGTTGACGGACGCGCAGATGGACGCCGGAAAAGGCGGCGCCTTCGGATCGTTGCTCGGATAGCCCTTGAATGATGGCACAGCGCCCTGCTTCCGAATCAGGTCATCAGCCAGCTGATCCAATTCCAGCAGCGACACACCCGGCCGCACGCGCTCTTTCAACTCAGCCAGGACGGTCGCCACGATCCTGCCGGCCTGGCGCATGAGCGCGATTTCGTTCTTTGACTTGAGGACGATCATTCCCTGCTCTGGACCGCCTGATCCTCGCAACCGACCGCATCGACGATGAGTTGATGCACTCTTTCCACGCTGTTTTCGCCGTCAATCTCGATCAACAGGCCCCGTTCGGCATAGTACGCTTCCAGCGGCGCTGTCTGTTCGTGATAGACGCGGATTCGATTGCGCTGCGTCTCCGGCTTGTCGTCGGGTCGCTGATACAACTCGCCGTCGCACACTTCTTTTTTGCAGCCGGCGCGCGGGGGCTTGGAAAACTCCGGGAACACCGCCCCGCATGACTTGCACGTCCATCGTCGTGACAGCCGGTCGACCAGCACTTCCGGCGCCACCTGCAAGTTCAACACCGCCGTCAGGGATTGCCGCATATCGGCAAGCACCTGGTTGAGAGCATCAGCCTGAGCTATCGTGCGCGGAAATCCGTCCAGGATAAAACCATTTGCGCAGTCGGGCCGCTTCACCCGCTCCCGCACCATGCCGACAGTCACCTCATCCGGCACCAGCTCGCCCCTTTCCATGTAGGTTTTGGCCAACTGGCCCAGGGGCGTCTCCATCCTGATGTTTTCGCGAAAAAGATCGCCCGTCGAGATGTGAGGCACGCCCAATTCCTGCGCCAGCAGCGCAGCCTGTGTGCCTTTGCCAGATCCTGGACCGCCCAACAAGATAATGCCGCGCCAGCAATGCGTCGATGTGTCCATGATGTCCGCTTTTCCCATAGAGAGCCTGTGTCGCCGTCTGACCTCAGGCGACGCAAGCGCCAACTAACGAATGAAACCTTCGTAGCGCCGCATCATGAGTTGCGCCTCAAGTTGGCGCATCGTATCGAGCACCACGCCGACCACGATCAGCAGTCCTGCGCCGGATATGAGCTGCGAGTTGCCGCCCAATGGCTGCAGAAATGTCAACCGGAGGCCATACGCAACGAACTCGATGAGATACGGCGTAATCGCCAGAATCCCCAGGAACAGCGCGCCGACCAGGGTCAGCCGCCGCATGATGCGCATGATGTACTGGCTGGTGGTCCTGCCCGGCCGGATGCCGGGGATGAATCCGCCCTGCTTCTGCAGGTTCTCCGCCAGGTTCTGCTGCTCCATGACCACATTGGTGTAGAAGTAGGTGAAGCCTACCACCAACAGGAAATAAAGCACTGTGTATATGACCAGTTCCGCAGAAATACCCAGCCCCAACCGGCTGCCTGTGAACAGACGCACGATGCCGTTGGCGATCTCTTGCACATTAGCGTCGGCGCTGTTCACGAAGAACCCGGCAATGACGGCAGGGAACACCAGCATGGCCTGGGCAAAGATGATCGGGATCATGCCGGTCGAGTTCACTTTGAGCGGGATATGCGTCCCGACGCCGCCCATCACGCGTCGCCCACGCACACGCCGGCCATATTGAACCGGTATACGCCGCTCGCCCTCCTGAATCACCACAATCACCATGACCATGGCAATCAGAATGACGAAGAACGACGCCACCGTGGCGATGCCTGTGACCGCGTCTTGCGACGTGCCGGCGATGCGCAGCAGGTTGAAAGGCAGACGGGACACGATGCCGCCAAAGATAATGATGGACAATCCCTGGCCGATGCCCTGCTCGGTGATCAACTCGCCCAGCCAGATGGCAAACATCGTGCCGGCCGTCATGGTCATGATGGTGACCAGTGTCGGCAGAATGTTCTCGGCTGGGACGAGACCCCAGGCCGGCATCACCCGCGCCTGGCCGCCGGTTGCGCTGACAGCGATTTGCTCGAAGATGGCAACCTGGCCGATCGCGTTGAGCATGGCCATCGGCACCGTGGCAAAGTAGGTGATGCGATTGATCTTGCGCCGGCCCGACTCGCCTTCCTTGGACATTTCTTCGAGCCGGGGAATGATCGGAATCAGCAACTGCAGGATGATCTGCGCCGTCACATAGGGGTACACGCCCATCGACAACACCGAGAAGTTGGCCACAGCGCCGCCGGAAAGCAGGCTCAACAGGCCAACCAGGTTGCCGAGACCGCCAGCGGCCCCGCTCTGCACACTCTCCTGAATCTGGCGCAAGACGGTGATGTCCACGCCCGGCACCGGAATGTGCGAGATCAATCGATAGACGGCCAGAATAAAGACTGTGAACAGAATCCTGTTCCGCAGCTCCGGCATCAACAGCGCGTTTCGTACAGCTTGTAGCATGTGTGCCCCGATCAATCCTCGCCGTCAGCGCTTTGGCGTCCGGCCTTCAGCGGTCAGATTTCGATCTACCTGGTGTGGTACCCGCCCCGGGTCACCCTGATCTGCTCCGTCGTTCCGCCGGCCTGCTCGATCTTGGACCTGGCGGCCGCGGAGAACTTGTGAGCAGTCACCTTTAGCGCGACGTCGAGGTCGCCATCGCCGAGAATGGCGACATACTTCTCGCCTTTGTCCACAAGACCCGCCTCGACCATTGCTTCCGGTGTGACCTCGGCGCCGGCCTGAAACGTCATAGCCAACTCGCCGACATTGACCGGCGCGTAATCGATGCGATACGGGTTGCTGAATCCCACGCCGCGCGCAAACGGCAGCTTGCGCACGAGAGGCAACTGCCCGCCCTCGAAGTAGCCGCGCTTCACGCCGCCCGAACGCGACTTCTGGCCCTTCTGGCCGCGACCAGCAGTCTTGCCCTGGCCAGCGGCAATGCCAATGCCCTTGCGCCGCTTCGGCTTGCGCGAGCCGCTCGCCGGCTGCAAATCATGCAGTTTCATTTTGCCTGCTCCTGCTCTTGCACATCCACCAGGTGCGAGACTGCATTGATCATTCCGCGCACCTGGGGCGTATCGTCATGCTCGACAACTTGCCCAAGCCGGCTGAGTCCAAGCGCCTTGATGGTTCGCTTCTGGCGAACGCTGTACCCGGCGGCGCTTTTCACCCAGCGGACGACGAGGCGCTTCGGCTGTCCTGTTGTGTTATTGCTCAGACTCATGGCGTTCACTGCGCTCCCAGAACGGCTTCAGATGCGCGGCAGGCTTGCCGCGGCGCTGCGCCTCTTCGTCAACTTTCTTCAGGCTCAACAGCCCGTTGAATGTAGCCAACGTCGCGTTAAGCTTGCTGGACGAGCCAAGCGATTTGGTCAGAATGTCCTTCACCCCGGCTGCCTCAAGCACGGCGCGCACCCCGCCGCCAGCGATGATGCCGGTGCCGGGCGACGCCGGCTTCAACAGCACTTTCGCCCCCCCGTATTTGAATGTCACTTCGTGGGGGATCGTGCCGCCGCTCAAGGTGATGTCTTTCATATTGTTGCGCGCGCGCTCGGTGGCTTTGCGAATGGCGTCCTGCACGCCGCGCGCTTTGCCAGTGCCGATGCCAACCTTGCCGCTGTTGTTGCCCACCACGATCAACGCGCGGAAGGCGAATCGCCGGCCGCCCTTGATGACTTTCGCCACCCGCGCGACGTCGACGATGCGCTGATCGAATTCGTCCTGCGGCTTATCCTGAGGCCGATTGCTCTGTCGAGGCTCACGCCGTTGTCTCTTTTCCATGCGTTAGAACTCCAATCCGCCTTCGCGCGCGCCATCGGCCACAGCCTTGACGCGCCCATGATATCGGTAGCCGGCGCGATCAAACACCACCCGCTTGATTTGCTTGTCGAGCGCCCGCTGCGCCAGCAGCTTCCCAACCATCGCGGCCTCCTCGGTCTTCTTCAACCCTTGCGACCTGATCGCCGCGTCGAGACTGGATGCAGACGCCAGGGTATGGCCGGCATCGTCATCAATCAACTGCACATGAATGTGTTTCAGACTGCGAAACACGTTCAAGCGGGGGCGCTCTGCCACCCCATGAACGGTTGCGCGCACCCGCCGCCGCCGGCGTTCGCGCCGATCTGCTTTCGTGACTGCCATCGTGTTACTCCAATTCCAGAGTTTTATCTGGAGACTGGCTCGTCGGCCTCTGGTGGCTGCCAGCCAGCTCCGTCTTGCGCCGTCGGGGATCAGACTATTTGCCGCCCTTGCCTGTCTTGCCGGCCTTGCCCGGCTTCAGCCTGACCGATTCACCGACATAGCGGATGCCCTTGCCCTTGTATGGCTCCGGGGGTCGCTGCTTGCGAACACGCGCCGCGATCTCGCCCACAAGCTCTTTATCTGCGCCGCTCACGGTGATCGTGCGGGTTTTTGAGTCTGCGGCAAAGGCGATGCCGTCCGGCGGCGTCATCTCGATCGGGTGTGAATAACCCAGATACAGCACCAGATTCTTGCCCGACATTTCTGCGCGATACCCGACGCTCTCGGCGCCGATTTCAAGCTGACGCGAGAATCCAGTTGACACGCCGGCGACCATGTTCGCAATCAGCGCGCGGGTCAGGCCGTGCAGCGCGCGAATTTCGCGCTCGTCGCTGGCGCGTTTGACCACCACACGCCCGTCTTCGCGCGCAATCTGCAGCCGCGCGTCAAAAGTTCGTTTCAGTTCGCCCTTCGGCCCCTTCACCGTAACCGTGGCGCCATCGATCTTGACCTCGACGCCCTTGGGCACTTCAATCGGTTTCTTGCCTATTCGTGACATCGCTCAACTCCTCGCAGGCAAGCCCGCCGCAGAGCAGCCGGCCTGCCGGTGACCGCCGGCTACCACACGTAGCACAGCACCTCGCCGCCCACGCCCAGGCGGCGCGCCTGATTGCCGGTGATAACGCCTTTGGGCGTTGACAGGATTGCCACGCCCAGCCCGCTCAACACGCGCGGGATTTCGGTCTTGCCGCAATACACCCGGCGCCCCGGCGAGCTGATGCGGCGCAGATCGGTGATCACCGGCCGGCGCGACCGGCGCTGACCGCTGTAGCGCAGCGTCAGACTGAGGGTCTTCTTCGCGCCTGACTCAACCACTGCGTAGCTCTCCAGGTAGCCCTCTTCTTTCAGAATATCGGCCACCCGGATATTCAACCTGGATGCCGGCGCCGCCACCGAGACGTGGCCCACAGCGGCCGCGTTGCGGATGCGAGCCAGCATGTCACTCAGAGAATCTGTAACCATGAGTTGTCCTTCTTCCTCACACTCACACGCTTGCCCTGACCCTGGCCTGAGCCGGGCTGTCCAGGCTCACCAGGACGCCTTGCGCACGCCGGGTATCTCGCCGCGCAACGCCAGTTCGCGAAACGCAATGCGCGACAGGCCAAACTTG
>Ga0308417_1001440_pt1 | contig 16333 bp, 16 predicted proteins | sample HotsprSampleOS65_FD_203528 | JGI IMG/M metagenome (GOLD analysis project Ga0308417, IMG submission 203528) | Hot spring phototrophic mat microbial communities from Octopus Spring, Yellowstone National Park, Wyoming, United States - 20090730_OS65 ... | reverse complement strand
CACCCTGGACGCGAATCAGACCGCGCCCGTTGGTGCCAATCCACATCGCGTTGTCGCGCAGTTGCGCGATGACGCGAATGTTGCCACCGGTGATGTTTTCACTCTGGGCGTCAATGGTGCGGATGACTTGCCCCTCCCGCAGAACATTGATCCCGCCGCCGACCGTTCCGACCCAGAGCGTTCCATCCTGTGCGGCACAGACGGCATAGACGTTGTCGTTGGTGAGGCCGTCGGCCGTTGTGATGGAGCGCCACCGTCCATTGGTGAAACAGAGAATGCCTCCCTGGTTGAGTCCGAACCAGATACGCCCCTGGGTGTCTTCGGTGATGGACCGGACGCCCAGGGTTTTCATGCCGGTTTCCAGCCCGTAGTGCTTCCACTGTCCTTTTTCGAGGCAGTCAATGCCAGCTTCATCGAGACCGACCCAGAGCCGGCCCTGGCTGTCCTCCAGGACGACGCGCACATTCGCATCGGTCAGCCCATGGTACGTGCTCAGGTTGACGATCCTGGCTTCACGCAGGCGGTTGAGACCGCCATTCGTGCCGACCCAGCAACTCCCTTCGTGGTCGCGGCAGATGGCCCGTACAAACCGGTGCAGAAGCCCATCTTTGGGGGTGCGCCAGTCCCATCGTCCCTGCGAGAAGCGCCCCAGTCCACCATTTTCGATACCGACCCAGAGTGCCCCGTCAGTATCCTCATACAGGGCGTGGACGGCATCATCGGGAAAGCCTGTCCGGCGTGCATACTGGGTGAGAATTTGCCCTTGAGCATCGAGATGCAGCAGCCCCTGCTGGTTCGTCCCGGCCCACACCGTTCCATCCCGCGCAACGTGCAGGGCAAAAACGATGTCGTTCGGTTTGCCGCCGTTGAGGGAATAGTTGTGAAAGGCACCGTTCCGCAGGGCGGACAGCCCGCGCCCGTACGTGGCAATCCAGAGCGTTCCATCGGGGGCCAGGGCAAGCTGCTGGAGGCTGTCGAGGGGGAGTCCATCCTTGGTCGTCAGTGTTTGCCACTGGCCTTGATGCCAGCGGGTCAGCCCACGGCTGGTGGCGAACCAGAGCGCACCATCCGGGGTTTGGGCAATGTCCAGCACGAAGTCACTGGCCAGTCCCTGTTCCGTGGTCAGGGCTTCAAAGACGCCATCCCGGTAGCGCACGACGCCGCCGCCAAACGTCCCAATCCACAGCGTGCCGTCGCGGTCCTCAAAGATGCACCGGATGTTATGGTTGCGGAAGGCAGGCGTGGTGCGTTTGTCAAAAGTGGCGAAGCGGACGCCATCGAAGCGTACCAGACCTTCGTAGGTGCCAATCCACAGGTAGCCCTGGCGGTCCTGCGCCAGCGCCAGCACGGCGGCCTGTGGCAGTTCATCCCGCCAGGCATCCAGCGTGTAGTCACGCAGCGAACGGCCCTCGGAGGCCATTCCGAGCGCCCACCACAGGCACACCCAGATACCGATTCCGAACAGATGCGCACTTAATCGGGACATGTCATCGGGAAGCCGTCGGCCGGCTGTTCAGGCTTTGTGGGACAGGCTGTTATATGCCGGGGGACGTGAGAACAGGGACACTGCCCACCAGATGTGAGTGATGGCTTCACCGTTTAGATGTTCATGGCCCAGCGGGGCAGAATTTTTGGGTCATCGTACCATGTCAGCAGCGGAACGGGCAGGTGATACACGCCTTCAAGCCGGATGACTTCCGAACCTTCCAGCGCCATGCAGGGTTCCGGCACGATGCCATCGCCCCAGACATCCCCCGGCGCACCCAGCAGGCTTTCATACAGGGCATAGGCTGTCCGTTCAGCCAGCGTTCCTTCACGGTTGCCCCGGATGTACCGGCTGATCACGCTCACATAGCGGATTTTCGGAGCAAAAAACGCGCCGGGATAGTGCTCATTGGCCCAGCGGGTCGAGACCGAACTGGCCGGGGCCGAGCTGTGGTGCGGCGTGCCAAGGCAGACCAGCGTGGTGACGAAGCGATGGCCGGCGTAACGGCGTCCGCAGTAGTCATCCTCGCCGAGAAACTTCCGTGTCAGCCGCCCGCCGGCGCTGTGGCCGATGACCGTGACCGGCGCACCGGTCTGTTCAGCGACGGTTTCAATGCACTGTGCCATCACGTCTATGACCGGGCGGAAGTTGGCCCCGGAGGACTGCCACCAGTGGTAAGGCTCAATGGGAGCAATCCACACCTGCCGGTTGAAGGGTTCGGCCCGCAGACGGTTGGCAAGGGGAAGATAAGCCCGCCATTCAAGGAAGTGACCGGCAACGATGACAATGGGGGAAGGCATGGTTGTGGTTGGGGACGGGCTGGCGGGTGACGTCCGGGTTGCGTTTCCCCGGACTGTTATTGAATATAGCGCATACACACGCTGTGGCCGCCGCTTTTGCCCATTTGTGGGCTGCCTGCCGGGTTTGGCGGTCTTGTTTTCCAGGGCCTGATTTCGAGGGCCTGACTTTCCAGGGACTAAACCAGGGTTTCGAGCCAGGGGTTTCCAGGGGAACTTCCGCTGGAGGTAGTGTGTGTCGTGACCCTCGATACCGTCGTGCACGGCGATTGCTTGGCTGTGCTACGCCAACTGCCGTCGGAAATGGCTGACCTGACCTTTGCCGACCCGCCTTTCAATCTGTCCAAAAAATACCGGAGCTATGATGACCAGCGGAGCAGTGACGAATATCTCGACTGGTGTCGGCGGTGGTTGCAGGAACTGCTCCGCATCACCAAACCAACGGGGAGCATCGTGGTTCATAACATTCCCCGGTGGTTGACTCACTACGCCGCCTTTCTCAACGAAAGAGCTGACTTCCGCCACTGGATTGCCTGGGAGGCGCTGGGGATGCCGTTGGGAAAGACGCTCATGCCGCGTCACTACGGCATTCTGTTTTATGCACGGGACAAACGGCAGCAGAAGTTTTATGAAATCCGCCACCCGCACCGGCGCTGTCGCAAGTGTGGTGTCCTGCACCGGGACTATGGCGGGAAAAAACACGGGTTGCATCCTTTCGGGCCGCTCGTTTCCGATGTCTGGAGTGACCTGCACCGTGTCAAGCATGCCTCACGCCGTGACCCGCATCCCTGCCAACTGCCGGAAACCCTGCTCGAACGATTGCTGCTGATGACGACTGACGCCGGAGATGTCGTTGTTGACCCCTTTGCCGGCACGGGCACGACGCTGGTTGCCGCCAAAAAGCTGGGGCGGCGCTATCTGGGGATTGAGATTGACGCCGGCTATGTCGCCGTCGCCCGCGAACGGTTGTCCCAGACCCAGGCCACGTCACGGATTGGGGAAGTCTGGGTCAGTCAGGTACGTGGTGCTCTGGTGACGATTCGGGATTGCGACTGGCCCTATCTGCAAGCGTACTACGCCATTCCTGCGTCAGCCGCAGCGATTGAGGCAGCTCCGATTGCTTTTGACCAGCGGTTGGCGCCGATGATTGCGCGGCCAGGCCCGGCGCTGACCGAAGCTTCAGCCACACCAGCCATGCGCCGGCGAAAAACAGCTTGACCGGCAAACGGGTTGTTGCACAGGCTGCGTTTCCAGTCTGCCGTTGCGTGGAAAGGCAGCACGGAACCCAGCCCATGTCCCTGTCTGTCACCAGTGGTTTGCGTCTGCCCTTTGCCGTTTGGGGGCCGCTGGCTGCCGCCAGCCTGTTTCCGGTCTGGTGTGGCTGGGGGCAGGGGGTCAACCTCAACGACGACGCCTACATCACCCTGACCTACGCCAAAAATCTGGCTGCCGGGCGCGGTTTTGTGTTCAACCACCCGCCGCCCACGTTTGGCACGACAACACCGCTGTTTGCTCTGCTGGTGGCCTTGCTCGCGGCACTCGTGCGTCAGGTGCCAGTGGATGTGGTGGCCGTTTGGGCAACGGTGCTGGCGTGGCTGGCGGCCGGGTGGATGTTCTGGGTGTTTCGCCGGGTCTGGCATCTGGATGACCGGTCAGCCTGCCTTGTGGCGGTGTCCGTGCTGCTTGGTGGCTGGGCCGGGCCGCTGGGGGTTCTCGGCTCGGAGGTCTTTCTGTTTCACGCTTTGCTGATCCTTGCGTTGTCACTGCACCTGGCCGGCAAAGCCTTTCCGGCTGGGATTGTGACCGGGCTGCTGTTTCTGACCCGTGGCGAAGGTGTGCTGGTTCTGGGGGTCATGGGGCTGTCCCTGGGGTATCGCCGGTTCGTCGGTTCCGAAGGTGAGTCAGAACCGGAAGACTGGCGGGACTGGGGCAAGTATTTCCTCGCGCACGTCGGGCGGTTGCTGGCCGGTTTTATGCTGGTGTTGACGGTATGGGCGATCTATGCCTACCGCACCTTTGGGCAGGTACTGCCGGCGACGCTGGCTGCCAAGCGAACTCAGGCGGCGTTGGGATGGCCGAGCTTCACGCATGAGTTGCTGACCAACTGGTGGCGCACCTGGGGTGGGGCAGGCGTGGGGTATCCCCTGCTGAGTGTGTGGTGGGCGCTGGTCGTCGTGGGTTTGGTGACGGCCTTCCGGCGGCGGCTCCGCTGGAGCGTCTTTCCCCTGTGGCTCGTGGGTTATGTGGGAGGATATGTCGCGCTGGGCGTGGCCGGTTACTGGTGGTATCAGGTCCCGGTATTTCTCTCGCTTCAGGTACTGTTTGCGCTGGGGTTGGTCACGTGTCGGGAAATGCTTGAAAGGCGCTTCACGCGGTATGGGCACCGGCTGGGGCTGGCTGTCGCCATCTGTGGGTTGGCCTGGATACTGTGGCCGGCGGCCAGAGCCGTGGTCCTGTACGACGGCGACTGGCGGGCGGCTTCCTACCGGACGCTGGTAGCCTGGTTGCGTGTTCATGCCCGGCCCACAGACCGGGTTGCCTTTCACGAAGTCGGCTACCTGGGGTTTTACAGCGAGCAGCGCATCGTGGATTTGTGCGGTCTGACAACGCCGGAAGTTCTGCCACACTTTGCCCGCCGGGACCTGACCTGGCCCCTGCGGACCCTGCTCCCCGAGTGGTATGTTGCCAGTCCCACGTGGGACATCCTGCCGGCGCTGCGTGAAGGCGGGTGGCTGGACCGGTACTACCGCCGGGTAGCCGCCCTGCCAGCCCCCGATGGCGGACAACTCCAGATTTTTCAACGCTTTGATCCCCCTGAAAGTCAGGTGAACACCCATGCCGACGTTGACGCTGGGCTATTCGCCCTGTCCGAATGACACGTACATTTTTGGCGCGCTGGCCCTGGGGATTGTCCGCGTTCCGGGGCTGGCGTTCGACATCCGGCTGGCCGACGTTCAGACCCTCAACGAGTGGGCGTTGGAAGGCCGGCTGGAGGTCACGAAGCTGTCGTTTGCGGCGTGGCTGACGCCGGAGGTCTCGGCGCAGTACGCCCTGCTGGAAGTCGGCGCGGCACTTGGACGCAACTGCGGCCCACTGGTTGTTGCCCGTGAGCCAATGGAACTGGGGACACTACGCAACAAGCAGGTGGTGACCCCAGGAAGATTGACGACGGCCCACATGCTGCTGCGTCTTTTCACCGGCGACGCGCCGATTGCCGCTGAACTGCCGTTTGAGCGCATCATGCCAGCGGTGGCCGGGGGGCTTTACGATGCCGGCGTCATCATTCACGAAAGCCGCTTTGTCTATCCAGACTTTGGGTTGGTCTGCCTGGTGGACTTGGGCGAATGGTGGGAACATCAGACCGGGCTGCCCCTGCCGTTGGGTTGCATTGCCGCCCGGCAGACGTTGGATGACACCACTCAGGGGGTTGTGACCCAGGCCATTCGGGAAAGCCTGGCCTATGCCGATGCCCATCCCGAGGTCATCTGGCCCTACATTGCTGCTCACGCGCAGGAAATGTCGGCGGAAGTTCAGGCGCAGCACATTGCCCTCTACGTCAACGATTTCACGCGGGAATTGGGCGCCGAGGGCCGGCAGGCCATCGAAACCCTGCACCATTATGCCCGGCGACTGGCATCACCGCCGGGTGCCAGCCAGGCGGTTTAGCTGGGTGGCAGCCATGAAAGCACCATGGCGGTGACGAGTCCGGTGGGTGGCTCGTTGAAGAAATCGAAGTCGCTGACGCGCCTGAACCCCAGGGCTTCGAGGCCACGGTAGCGTGCCAGCCCTGTAACCCGTGACCAGTAGGCAAGCACGGTTCTGGCCCCGGCCGCGCGGGCGGCTGCCAGCCGGATGTCGTCAAAGCGCTGGCTCAGTCCCTGACGGCGGACGTCAGGGTGCACCACAAGGCGGTTGATGGAAGCGATGGGTGGCGTGATCGCGACGGGAAGTTGGGCAAACAGGTGTCCGCCGGGAGCTTCTTCAAGGCGTTCGTGGATGGAAAGCCGTCCAGCGGCAACCAGTCGCGCGCCGGCAAAAGCCGCCCAGTGCCGGAACGGTGGCTTTTCCTCGCCGGGATCACGCCACTGGCCGTCAGGAAAAACGGTTGCCGGAAGCCCGGTTGTCATCCAGCACTCCGCACGCAGGCGCTGAATGCGCCGGATGGTGTCGGGGTCGGCCACTTCCACAATGCGAAGCTCATCATTGGTCACGGCGTGTGTGCTCCCGGCAACCAGGTGGATCAAGTTCCAGCGTGGGCTGGCGGCACCGGATGACCGGAGTACCGCCGGGAATAGGGCATTGCCGGGAGAGGTTGACCAGCACCCGCCAGGGTAGTGGGCAGGTTATGCCGACCAGCGTGGCGCAACGGTAAAGGTTGGAATACTCCCGCCGCCAGCGCTGACATTGATGACGGCACTCCGGGAGGTTCGCACCACGGCCCCGGCAATCTGCCCGCCAAGGTAGAACGGGTTGGCGTTGTATTTCATCGGCTCAAACGTGAATGTCCCGTCCGCGTGATGAATCGGGAAGGTCTCGACGGGTGTTGCCACCCGTTGCTGCACCACCCAGAGGGCATCATCCCGGACGGCCCGGCGCAGCGCCTGCTCCCAGGTGGCGTCATCGGTTTCGCTGCCGACATAGACATTGGTGCCGCCATAGGCATCGGCCGGTTTGAGTACGAATGCTGCGCGGTGACAGGCGACATGCTCGCACAGGTCCACGCGCTGGCCATTGGGCAGGGTGGTGTGCTGCTCCGCCACGATGCGCGTCCAGGGAAGGTGCTTCAGCAGCGTGGTGCGGGCCTCGTCAGAGAGAAAGGAAAGCTGGGATGGGTCGGTGAGAAAAGCGAAGAAAGCCTTGTTTTCGCTGACGCGACAGCGGAACGAGTTGATGAAGCAGGCCGCCCGGATTTCGTAGGCCGTTGTGAAGTCACGGGTTTCATCGAGTTTGGTCAGCAGTTCACTCGTCACGACGCGCCGGTAAACGATGTCCAGGCGGGTATCCCCGGCGTAGAGCCGGCCGTCCCGCAGTTCGACTTCGCGCGGATCGGCAATGACCGCGTGGTAGCCTTCGCGGATGAAGTAGTCCCGCAGGATGATTTGGTCGGAGGAGGTGCGAACGTCCGTCCAGTCCACGATCCCGATATTGGGATGCTCCTGTCCGCCAAAGTCGCGGTAGGTGGCGAGCAGCGCCGCCAGCAGCGCCGGGCGTGGTTCGTCGGATTCGAGGACATACTGTTCGGCAAAACGCCGGACAATGGGCAAATCCAGATAAATTTCCGTCATCGCGGCTGAATAGCCGACGCCGGCCGGCGCATCGTGGTTGAATTCCAGAAAAAATATGCCGTCTGGCGTTGGAAAAGCGTCCAGACGGGTCCAGACCACCGGGTTGTCATAGCCTGGATCGGTTCGCAGCAACTGGCGCTCGGCATCCTGAATGCGGAGCGCCTCGAAAAGGGCTTCCCGGTTGCCCCCGAACAGCCCTTTTTCAGCCGCAAGGGCGGCGTGAAGCACACTGGCGGCAGCCGTTTCAAGCTGGCGGCGTTGCTCACGGGAAAAGAAATGTGGACGCAAATGGGCCGGCATCGCTTTGCCAGCAAACAGGATGCCACGGGCCAGGAAGGCGGCATCGAGTTGCCCGACGGCCGCCCGGGCTGCCGCAGCATCTTCCGTGATGAGCCGGTGAAAATCGTCAATGGCAGGTTGCATGGCAGATAGGCACAGCCGATTTCAGCCGGCTTACGACTGCTTTTCAGCCAAATCGCCCAGAAGCGGCAGTTTGGTGGTTTCGTTGCCGTACGCCTTGACCATCAGGAAAATCGAAGCGCCAAGGGAGGCCGGAAAAATAACCAGGCCAAAAAGCGTCGAAAGCAGCAACAGAACACCGCTGATTTGACCGAGCACCGTGCCCAGAATTGAGTTCAGAATTCCAATGACGGCTACGATGAGGTGAAAAAACAGTCCCTGCCAGGCGTGAAATTTGACAAAGCGGTTGGATTTTTCCACAGCAATAAAAATGATGGACAGTATCAGCCCGATGCAGCAGGGAGCATAAGCCAGCAGTCCGGCGACATTGGGTTGCAGCCCCAGGGGGCCGGGAGGTTGTCCGCCGCCAGGCATCATGGGGGACGGCTGGTATGGCTGGGAGGGCGGATAAGGCATCTGCCCGTAGGGATTCTGCGGGGTCATAGGGTAGCAAGGGTCTCCTTGTGGAGATTACCACTCGGCTGCGAGTGGATGTGGCGGGCTGAAACGCAGGGATTATTTCTTTTCGATGGGGATGGCGGCAACCGTATATTCTTTTTCTTCGCGGCGGATGCGAATCTGAATGGCCGTTCCCGGACGGCTGCGGGCAATGAGCCGGTTGAAGTGACCACTCGACATCACCGGCGTTCCCTCGACGGTGACGACGATGTCGCCACGTCGCAGACCGGCCTGATCGCCGGGCAGACCCCGCTCAACCTTTGCCACCCGTACTCCACGGACCGCGCCGGTCAAACCCAGCCCGCGCCGGTCCAAAGCGGATATGTCCACAGCCTCGACGCCAATCGAACTGCGGCGCACCCGGCCCATTGCGCGCAGATCGGGAAGAATTTCTTTCAGAATGTTGACCGGGATCGCAAAACCCAGGCCCTGTCCACGGGCAAGAACGAGCGTGTTGATGCCGATGACCTCGCCCGTGAGTGCGACCAGCGGGCCGCCGGAGTTGCCAAAGTTGATGGCTGCATCGGTTTGCAGAAAATCATCATAAGCGCCGTCGAGTCCACTCCGGCCCTTGCCGCTGATGATGCCAACCGTCACCGTGTGGTCGAGTTCAAAGGGGCTGCCAATGGCAATGACCCAGTCGCCGACACGCACGGCATCGCTGTCACCCAGCGGAAGCGTCGGAAGCGGTTGCTGTCCAAGGTCAACTTCAAGTAGCGCCAGATCAGTGGCTTCATCGTAGCCCCGGACACTGGCCGTCAGGATACGACCGTCCTGGGTGACAGCCAGAATGGGACCGCCAATTTTGAGGGCATCCCGGATGACGTGAAAGTTGGTGACGATTTCGCCTTTGGCATCAAGGCAGAAGCCACTGCCAATCGAGGTTCCCCCGTCTTCGGAAACCGACTGGATATTGACCACGCCGCCGTTTGTGCGCGCTACGACATCAGCAATGTTGGGGAGTTGCGGCACTGGGGCCGGAGGCCGTGGTTTGGGGCGTGCGCCGGGTTGTTGCGCAAGGGGAGACGACAAGAGTAAGCCCAACCACACCAGAAGGCAGGCACAGCACTGAAGACGAAACAGGGTCATTGGCTCGACGGCGATTGCACCCAGAGGGGAAGGGAATCGGAGGTCGGCTCATCGGAGGATGGCGTAGCAGGTGTGTCTTCACACCGTAGCCGGGCCGCAAGTTGTTCTGCGTCATAGCCACAGACTTCGGCAAGTTGTTCCCGAATGGCGTGAAGTTTCTCCAAAAAACGTGGCTTGCGATACATCAGCAGTTGGTCTTCCAGCTTCAGTGGGGTGTCGTGGTCAGGCGAAACACATTGACCAGGGTGCGCGGCGTCTGCCGTTCGATGTTGACGTAGGCGCGGGCGGCTGGCACCCAGGCATCGTCGAGTATCATACCGCGTGGCTGGTATTCGGCAATTGGCAATCCGTCTGAAATCAGCGAAACCCGCCCGGAAGCGTGAAAGAAGGTGACAAAGTGGCTGTGGTTTTTCGTGGCATAGACGGCTTCGCCCAAATCCATTTCCGCCAATTCGCGGTCGCCGGTAAAGGTGGCCAGGCGCATCGGCTGCTGGTCGCCGTCACCAAATAACACCAGGTGGAAATCACCCCCCACCGACGAGGGCATCAGCGCCAAGGCCGGTGATCCCAACGGAATCTGGTACTTGATGCGGCCGGAAGCGTCCAGACACATCACTTTGGGGCGAATGGGGCCGGATGTCACCAGGATGTCATCGTCACCCAGCACCAGAAGCTGTGGTGCCTGCAAGTAGTTACACACTTCCAGTTCCCAGCATTGCCGTCCCTCCGGCGAGTAGCCGGACAGGCGCGTGTCGTTGGCCAGAAGAAACAGGTTTTCGGCCGGGGTCACCGCCAGACTGGTTACAGGAAAGGGGAGTGAAAACAGTCGCCGGGGCGACATGTCACCGGCCGCAAGCGCGTACAGGCTGCGGTTTGTGGCGAAATAGCTTGTTGTCGCCTCAGCGTGGGGCACGGCGGTTGCCGTGATGCGCTCCGGCAGGAAGTAGGGCACAAAGCGCCGCCGGTCGAGTTCCAGAAAGCCGGTTGTGCGGGCATCCACGATATAGACAGCCGGGCGTTGGAGTGGGTTGATGACAAAGAGCTGCTGGCTGCCGGCAAGTTCGAGGGTAAACCAGGGTTCGAGTTGCTGGGTTTGTTCGAGTCCCGTGTCAGCACTGGGTGCGTTCCTGGCGGTATCGGGAGCACGCGCTGGCACCAACGCCGCCGGACCGTCGAGCGTGTCAAGGGCTTCCAGAAGAGCTTGGGCCGACTTCATCCGCTCCCCAGGCGTTTTGTGTAAGAGCGCTGCCACAATGGGGCGTACCGGCTCTGGAATCCGGCTCAAGTCAGGTGGTTCCTTGGCGTGTTTGGTGAAAAGTTCCTCCGGCAGGCCATGGAAAGGACGCTCTCCGGTCAGAAGTTCGTAGAAAATCACCCCCAGAGAATACAGATCACTGGCATAGGTCGAAAAATCATAAAACTGCTCCGGCGCCATGTAGGCCGGCGAGCCGTTTGGCTTCTGTTGGTCGAAGACATTGGCCAGATGATTGGCGATGCCCAGGTCCGCAATCTTGTAGCGGTTGGCACCGGTGGTCGGGTCGGGAAAGACCAGGATGTTTTCAGGTTTCAGATCGCGGTGCAGGATTTGCCGGCTGTGGGCATAGGCCAGCCCGGCGGCCACATCCCGGATCACCCGGATGGCTTCCCCCATCGGCAGTGCGGTCTGCTGGTTGAGAAGGTCGCGCAGGCTGCCACCGGCGGCATATTCCAGCACCAGCTTGTTGCGTGTGTTGCCCTGTCCGTAAATGAGGTCAACACAGCGGACGACATTTGGATGTTGCAGGGTCGTCAGGGAAGCCAGTTCGCGGAAAAAGAGTTGGGCGGCCCTGCCGCCGCCCAGAAACTCCTTGATGGCATACAGTTCGCCGGTGGTTGAATCACGTGCCAGATGGACAATGGCATGGGCACCGCTACCGATAACCTTGAGCGTTTCGTACGTCATGGCGGGGGGATGACCGGCCGGCAAAATGAACGCTGAGAGTAAAACTTACGGATAGCAACCGGCAAGTGACGGCCAAACCATACCGGCCCTGTGGAAGGTACGTGCCGGGGGAATACAGAAGCCGGGAGCGCATACCAGGAAAACCGATCCTAGACAGTTTCCACGACCTGCTCGTGCGTCATGCCGGACTTGATTTTTTCACTGATCCCACGGAGGCGTGCCGCGCCAGTCACCACAAAGCGGCTGGCTTCAGCGCCGCGTGAGATACACTCTGTCTGGACACAATCAAGGTCATGTCCGCTCATATAGCCCAGCATGCCAGCGAGAATCCCGGCAATCATGGGGTCCGAAAACTCTTCTTCGTCCCGGATGACCTCGGCGAAGATGGAGTCTTCGAGCGCCGCCGTCACGATACCTGTTTCACGCGCCCGTGAGACATCAATCGTCATCAGTCCCCAGCCGTGATAGACGAAGTATTCGCGGAAAAACCGCAGAAACATGCTCACCGGCAGTTCACGAATCTGGAGGTTGCCCACCACTTGGGCTTCCCGCTCCAGACGGCGCATGATGCGTTCGCCCCAGATGCGCCCACAGGTCTTGAAAATAGTGGGCCAGGCTGGACCGGCCTCGTCCTTGACCGCCCTATAGACCCCGGTCAGGAAGTCACTGGAGAGCAGGCACAGGCGCGTCTTGGCTGGATTCCACAGGACGCCTTCGCGCAGGTCGAAGCCAATCCGGCTCTCGTCAAAAAAGGTCTCCAGACCTTCAAGCAAATCCGCTGTTGTCATGCTCCGTAATCCTCCGACAAAACATTCATGGCAAGGTCAAGATAAGGAGCTATCAGCCGGAAACTTGTGGGCTGCAACTCCTGCTGACACTCGCGCTTGACGACATAATACATGTGATAGATGGACTTGACCTTGCCCTTGAAAGACTTGAGTTTTGCCGCCAGTGTCGGGTCAATCCTGGAAAAGGCTTCCCGCATGGCTTCTGTCTGACCGGTTTCCGGGAACTCAAAGGCCTGGAGAATGGTCTTCATCCAGATAAGCAGCTTGTCTTCAAACCAGCGCGGATCCTCAATAAGCATGGAAAGCGTGGCATAAGACAGAACATAGCGTGCATCACGGACACACTTTGCCGTGGCATGCTCATGGTGCTGCTCGTAGGGGTACATCGTGTAGATTTCTTTCACGCTGCGTCCCACGATGCCGGTTTCTTTGGCACGTACGTCTTTGGCTGCTTCGATATGTGCCTTGAGGTTGGGGTAAAGACTTTCCAGCTTGGCGAACTCGGCGTCCGTGAAGTACTTGCCTTCGGCTTGCCGGAACATGTTCGCCAGCTCAGGGTGACGATGTGGGGGAAGTGCCACGGCAGGCGATGTCATAGATGTGGATAACCTCCAAAAAAGCCTTGGTGCGGAAGACCCCTGCATTGATGAACCACGACCCTCTACAAACATCCGTGGAGTCACTTGCAGGGAAAGGAGTCACTTGCAGGGAAACGGGTCTAGTTTTTGGACTTTGAAGCCTGCACGGCGCTTTCGGTCGCCGCACGTAGGAAGTCGCTTGCCCCGGCGCTTGACCAGGGAGAGCGCCCGGAGCGCGTGCCGCCGCCGCTTGGGTTCCAGGGAATGCTCTGGAAGAAGGACAGTGCCGTTTCTTCGTCGGCAGCCGCTGTATCGGCTGTACCTACGACCAGGGAAGCCGCGACAGAGGCCGCTACTGCTGCTGGCGGGGTGACAACCGGAGCCGGCGCAGCAGCTTCACCCGATGCAACCCCGGGTGTAAGGGCTGTTGGAAGCGGTAGCGCGCCAGTGGTGCGGGCAGCGGCCGTCAAACGGGTCGTGGACGGACGAACAACAACGGATCGCACTGCCGCCGCGCCGCGCTGAGTCCAAGGCACCATTTCTTTGAAGAAGGCCTCGGCCGTATCTTCCAGACTCAGGGCTACACGGGCGCGCTGCATCGCCAGGTTGAGTTTTTCACGGCACCGTGCGATGCGCGCCAGCAGGGCTTCCTGCTCGTCGAGTAGGTCTTGGGGGAGTGACAGGCTCAGTGTGGTCATGGAGTTTCAATGCCTGAAGGGATGAAGCCATCGATGCCGATGGCGGTCATTGACAGATGCATTCTGTTCGGTATAGCGGAGTCAGTCAGTCAACGAGTTTTTCCATAATCTCTTTGGCGGACGCACCTTCACGGCGCCAGAATTCAGCCGCATTGACCTTTTTCTGCGAGCCAATGATGAACTTGCAGCAGTCATTTCCCATCGAGTAGCACTGCACTTCGATGCCACCCCGTTCCTCACGGTCAAACACGCTGAAAACACCGGCAAACATGCCGGCATACATGTAGCAGACCGGCTTTCCAACCTGCTCCATGGCCTTGGCAACGGCTGAATTCTTGATGGTGACAAAGACCATGCCCTGCTTTTCAAAGCTGAAATCAATCGCCCAAGCACCCCAGCCTTCAGTGGTCAGCGGCCACCACCAGGACTCCAGTACGAACTTGCGGTTCATCTTCCATATATCGAGCTTTCCACCGCCAAATTCGTGACGCATTTTTTCGGCAAAACGCTTCATGTCGCTGACGCCCCACTCATAGCCGCTTTTGTACATGATAAGGTTGGAAGCATTGCCGACTTCTTCATCGAGTCCGGCATGAAGGCTGGTGATAAAATCTTCGGAAGCATAAACCCCACGCTGCCCATCCCGAAGCCGGATGGTGCGGGTGCGTGGGTCACGGGAAAGAAAGTCTTCAGGGACAAAATAGTTGTGGTAGTTCTTGATACCACCATCGGCCACATTGATTGCCATGGGCGGACTCTCCTCAGTAAGGTTGGGGTGAAAATAGATGCATTGGCGGGGTATTGTGTCTGATGCTACAAATGATACTGCTTGTTTTAGCTGTTGTCAAGTTGTTTTAAGTTGGGCTAAGTACTTGGCTTTTCAGAAAGCTGACGCCGCGAGCTTCGACATGTCAAAATCTTCGCCTTCCAGCTCCAGGATTCTGGACTTCGTGATGATTTTTCCGCGTTCAATGAGCACCCGACCATCGCGGGGGTGCAAAATCGGCACCTCGGCCCGCTTACCAACAAGCACACGGAGGTCTTCGATGTCCTGGAGATACATCCCTTCAGGGAGTTCGACAACCACGCCATCACCAATGATGCGCGCCTGGCAGGAGAGCCGTGAACGCGCCGTAGCGCCAGTGATGGTCGCCAGCGTGCGAATCTCCCGTTCGGTGCGGGGGGTGAGACTTTCCTCGCCCTTGATGACAAACACGTGACAGGTTGCACACAGCCCCATGCCGCCGCACGCCATGGCCACCTCGCACTGTGAGGCCAGCAGGGTGTCGAGAACCTTGGTGTCTGTCTTGACCGAAATGGTCTTGTTAATCGGTTGCAGGGTGAGGGTTTTCATGGGGCTTAACTCCAGCGTTCGACAAAAATACTTGTTTTGGGAATCTCAGCCGACTGGAGAACTTGCTGATAGAACTTTATTTCAGGATATTCACCGGCTGCGTAAAATTTTGTATTGGGATTTTCAAGGTAAAGGCTTCTTACCATTACCGGCGTGACACGTCCCAAACCTCCAAACCATCCTGCTGGACGGGTTGGCTGATTGAGCAGGATGACACGGGTCAGGGGACTGTTCTGCTCAAAATGCTTAAACTCAGCATCGTAGAGTACCTGACTGGGATCAGTGACTTCATGAAAGAGCGTCATGCGTCGTTCCGGCTGACGGACAAGCATGTAATAGAAAAAGCTGCGTGCGGCCGGAATGCAGTAATCGCAGCCAATGAAACAGACCGGATCGAGGCTGTCTGTCTGAAGCTTGAGTTGTCCCATCGGACGCCCGATGGAGACTGTGTCTCCAACCTGCATCCGGTCGTAAAACTGTGTGCCAAAGTTACCGGTTCTTTTGACCGTTACCTGGAAGTACTTCTGATCGTGAGGAGATGAGCTGATGGTCAGCGGCGCCTGGTGTTTGTCATCAAGATGAACAAGGATGAACTGCCCGGGTGTGAAAGCAAAAGGGTGCTCACCAAAATCAAAGATAAATGAACGCACATCCGGTGTTTCCTGGATGATACGGCGCAGGATGTAAGGGTGCGTTTTCATGAGTTAACTGCCACAAGCTTGGGTTATGCCGGGGTGGCGAGGCGATGGTACCGATGGGAATGCGGTGAAAACTTGGTATTCTGAGTTTCAGTGTTGAACTAGCGGGAGCGCAGGCTGGCCAGTTCCTGTTCCAGCGCCCGGATGTGCTTCGCCGTCATTTCATTGGTCTGGGCCGCTTCTGCAACAAGGGTATCTATTTCTTGCGTGAGCCGTGCATTTTCGGCGAGAGATTCACCATACACCCGGGCAAACAACCTGTGTTGACGATGTACCTGCTGGGATAGAAGGTCAAGTTCACCTTCGGTTTCTTTCGCCACTTCAAGCATGCCAAACAACGCCAAGTCGGCAACCTCAATCCGCCGTCCAAGCTGCTGAAGATGGCGGCGCACCGCCAGTTCGAGATCGTTCAGATCGGCCTGGACCTCCTCCATGTCCACAGCCGCTTCCTGCAAGCGGTATTGAAGCTGGAGAATGTCACCTTCACGCTGATGGAAATAGTGACGCACGGTCTCTTCGATATCGTCCAGATCAGCCTGGGCTTCCTGCATATCCATTGCGGCTTCCTGCAAACGGTATTGAAGCTGGAGAATGTCACCTTCACGCTGATGGAAATAGTGACGCACGGTCTCTTCAATATCGTCCAGATCAGCCTGGGCTTCCTGCATATCCATTGCGGCTTCCTGCAAACGGTACTGAA
>Ga0308417_1001436_pt1 | contig 16375 bp, 16 predicted proteins | sample HotsprSampleOS65_FD_203528 | JGI IMG/M metagenome (GOLD analysis project Ga0308417, IMG submission 203528) | Hot spring phototrophic mat microbial communities from Octopus Spring, Yellowstone National Park, Wyoming, United States - 20090730_OS65 ... | reverse complement strand
AATTCAAGTTACTCTTGCTGCGTTCCGCTAATGTCTTCGCATAGTCTTTTGTGCCCGCCGCCAGCGTTCGCAGTAAGTTACTTGAACCGGCATCCGGCGCAGGCGTCGCGGCTATATCTTCCTCCATTTCTTCTTCACTGCGCGGCTGTTCAGGCGGTATAGGAGTAGGAAATCTCGGCCCTGCAACTTCTTCTCGTGCGGCAGGCATGCTACGAAGCCGACTTTTTATCTCTTCCAGCGCTGCTTGTGCTCGCTCCCTTGCGCGCGCGCCCAGCAAATTCAAGTTACTCTTGCTGCGTTCCGCTAATGTCTTCGCATAGTCTTTTGTGCCCGCCGCCAGCGTTCGCAGTAAGTTACTTGAACCGGCATCCGGCGCAGGCGTCGCGGCTATATCTTCCTCCATGTTTGGTGGGTCCAACGGCGTCGTACCCCGGTGAAAGAAATGGTCTGGAGGTAGCGTTAGATCTACTTCAGCCCCAAACTTGGTCGCCCCGCGCTTAACGCAGCGCACAATAGCACTACGATCAATGTGCATCGTTAGTGTCCTTTCTTGTTTTTCGCTATTAGTTATTTTTGCTGCTTCGATAAAAGCTACCCCGTGTGTTGCTAGTGGGCGCTGATCGTTGTCCGGGCACATCACTAGGCACATCACCAGGCACACCACCAGGCACGCCACCAGGCCCAATTGAGAACACACCGCCTGGTTCTTGTTGCGTTGGCAAAGGCTGCACCTGCAATATCCCCGGCGCGCGTTCCAAGCCGCCTGCGTCGGGAGGTTCAGGTATTTCATAACCCCCCTGCTGTCGCTCGCCGCCGCCGCCAAGATAACGTCTCGCCCCTTCGATGATCAAACCCAAAAGCCCTAGCGTCGTTCCAACACCCTTCAGCCAATCCCCCCACGGATATTCCTTATATAGCTGGTTTTTTACATCACCCGTAACCATTTCGTCGACAGGCAAAGGCTGGCTGCGTATAGACTGTCTTATAAGCATGTCCTGAAGTGCCTTCCTCATTCCGGGGGTTACATTATCTTCAGGACCTAAGGCCTTAATCAAACTATCGGTATGCGCTGATATATTGATATTTGTGTTTAGCCTAGGGAATGGTACCTCTTTAGCAATATTATTAGCAATATCCTCGTCCACCTCGGCCACCATACTTTTAAGTTTCTTCTGCCCGACCTCGCGCGCACTATTGAATGCCTTACGATAATCATCCGCACTAGCTAGTCGCCTCCCATTATCAGTTAACTTATTAAGTGTATTTTGATATTCCTTAGTCATGACGTTTCTTACTTCATCGCTCATTTGTGCTGCCCGTTCGGGACTGATTTTATTTGTAATATGGCTTAAGGTCGCAATCCTGTCCAAGTACGCTTTATTAGCCACGTCTATAGCTTCTCTCGTGACAGCGGGACTAGCAAGATCAACAGCTGTACGAATTTGCTTCGCTCGCGGATTCACATACCCGCTAGCCCCGGTGGTCCAGTGCCAAAAAGTTTTAAGCTGCCGCCCGGCCCAGCCAAGTCCTTCCCTCGCCTTATTTTTCAGCCCCGAGGGCGTTTGCGCCGACTTCGCGATGCGTCCAGATTTTACCATATATAAAATTGCCAAGCGACGCACAGGATCGTTCGTACCCATATTTATTGCTCCTTAAATGGTTATGTAACTACACTAATCGGCAGAGCATAACCTGTATTAACGCGGCATGTACTCTAATGCCTCGTCAATATCATGATATCTATGTTCTACAGGCTCTGCGAGCAGGTGTGTCACGGCCGTCCTAATAGGTGCCTTTACATCTTCACCAGTTAAGAAATGTATAGCATTCATTATCGTTTCCGGATCTCTCGAATATCCGTAAATAATTGCCGGCAGACCAAATGTGCGCCATAGCCAGCCTACCGCGTACATGGCAGCTGGCCGTAAGCCGGCCTTCACGGCTTCACGAGCAGCTGGACTTACTAGACTGAGCGACAACCCTCCGGTGGACAACGACTTTATCAGGGCTGCACCAAGTATCACAAGATTGAGCGCATGCAGCGCTGATTCGACTGCAGCTCTTTGCTGTTCATCCGCATATCTGGCCAATGATTTATGTAATTCCGCTATGCGTACTGCTGGCGCCACCATAACCATTGCTCGCTGAACGGGCCACGGCGCGCGCTCTATCAGGATTTTTGCGTCGTCGCGCATGCTGTTCATGTCGGTCATTTTTTTATTTTTCTCCACATCTGGCACGCCCGATAGCGGATAAGATGCGGTCCACTCACCATCCTCGTAACTGAAATAAAAATTAGACGCCACAGCGACGTCCGCATACCACTTGACGGCCAAATCTATCGGCATTAAACGACAAAATGAAACAAAATTATTAGTCGCTTCATTTATCGCTTGCGCCTGACTTTCTGGCGATATACGCAGATAGTACTGCCAACTCTTTGTAGCATCTGGCACAATGCTTCTATATTTAGCCTCTTTATTTTTAGCGGCGTTTAAAAACTTCTTCCTGAAATTGTCAATATTAACTGGCACATAATCAGGATCGTTTGGATTGCTTGTTATAAACTCGCGCACGTTGCCGGGTAGCCGATTTAGTATAGAAACAAGCCACAGCACTTTCTCGCGATGTACCGCGTCGGCTTTGTTAACATCAACAACATCATCAACGGCAATCTCAATAACATTTCCATGCTTGTCAACAATATTAAAATGACCAGATACTGGAACGTATAGGCCCGTAAATGGGTCGGTTGCCCATTTAACATCGCGCACATATTTATTAAACCGCGACCAACATCCCTCGCAACCTCCTTTAATCAGTTCAATGTCTTTAGGTCTAGGTTTCTTGTGACCTCTTTCAATCAGTTCAATGTCTTTAAGAGAATAATACTCGGCCGCACCATCGGCCATGTCCATGAAACACTGTTGGGCGAATAGTAGCTTGTTTGGTCGTACATAACTGTAGTCTACTTGCGATAAATACTTAAGCGACTGATTACCAGCGGGCCCGCCTACTGCCATGGCTCTATTAATTTGCCGCGACGCGGCCGCAGTCAGATATGGTGCAAGCACTTTATATTTATCGCGCGCATAAATCGGCCCGAGCAACAGACTGCGAGCTACGTCCGACGGTAGTGAATTAATAACGCGAATCATCCTGTGTGCGTTGCTGTCAGTTAATAGTTGAAAACCATTACCAACGCGCTCAAGCGGATACAAACGTCCATTATATGTGACCCATGTATATGATGATGCATTAAAAAACGCCTCAAGCAGACCGCCGGCACCGTACTCGCGAATAAGCGTTTTTGGATCGCTATCTGGTGTTTTTACAAAAACCGCATCAATCGTGCTGGTTAGCCTGATGTCAATCGGCAGGTTATTCATATAACGGAGCAGTTGTTCAAACGTAAGAGGCTGAATCCCATCAATGTTAATCGGCCCTGGTGGGCCTCGGAGTGTGTCGAAAAATTCATACATACTGATGATATCTGATATTGTTTCTTCATTAGTCACTAGCTTATCATCGATATACAGGTACGTGAACCGACCCTCCTGTCGCCAGCTACAACGGCCGATAACATCGCGCGCCTTGCTCACGGTATATACTTTGCCCGATCGCCTAGGTCTTGGTCGCAGCGGCGATGGTGGTATTATCGCCCCGACCGCACCCTCTAACGGATCCGTAAATGGCTGCTCTTCTGTGGCGTTTACGCGTCGCGGCAGCGTGAATCGTCGCAGAGCGTCGGCATCGGCTATTCTCGCGTACGCATCCGGCGGAAGGCGACCGGGAATCGCCCCGATCGCAACCTCTAACGGATCCGTAGATGGCCGCTCTTCTATGGCGTTTACGCCTCGCGGCAGCGTGAATCGTCGCAGAGCGTCGGCATCGGCTATTCTCGCGTACGCATCCGACGGACGGCGACTTGGAGGCGCCGCACTCATATCTAAATATCGTGGCTGCTGCGGTCCGTACACCCGCGCAACTGGCAGCCGCTGCTCGACGTCGCTGATGGCTTTAGATTGTGGCCCTGCCTGCAATGGTTGTCGCAGCGGCGATGGTGGTATTATCGCCCCGATCGCACCCTCTAACGGATCCGTAGATGGCTGCTCTTCTGTGACGTTTACGCGCCGCGGAGGATGCGCGAGCAGAAACTCGGCACCGTACGTTCCCGCGTACGCATTTGGCGAAGGGCGACTTGGAGGCGCCGCACTCATATCTAAATATCGTGGCTGCTGCGGTCCGTACACCCGCGCAACTGGCAGCCGCTGCTCGACGTCGCTGATGGCTTTAGATTGTGGCCCTGCCTGCAATGGTTGTCGCAGCGGCGATTGTGGCATCTTCGGCCCGATTACACTTTCTGGCGAGTCCGTAGATGGCCGCTTTTCTGTGACGTTTACGCGCTGCGGAGGATGCGCGGGCAGAGACTCGGCATCGTATACTCTCGCGTACGCATTCGGCGGAAGGCGACTGGGAGGCGATGCACTCATATCTAAATATCGTGGCTGCTGCGGTCCGTACACCTGCGCAACTGGCGGCTGTTGCACAACCGGCCCAACAGGTGTTTGCGGCTGTTGCTGCGCACTCTGTCTTGCAGGCGGTTGTGTTTGCTCGGGTGGCTGCCCAGCCTGTCCTGCCGACGGCTGGTCAGCTTGTGATGGGTATGTTTTATGCTGTGCAATGTTATCGCGTTGCGCGATTTTAACAGTTAGCGCAGCATTACACAGCCGTGCTATCAGACTGTTCTGCCACATAACCGATCAACCAAGTCCTGTCAGATAACCGATCACCTGCGACAATGTTCCGGACGCATATAGTGGCCATATGATGCCTGCAAGTCCCAGCCCAAATACAAGCAAACTCATTATGTCTGGACCGTCTATTACCGTGCCCACAATCCCTATCAATGACAGCGGTATTCCCGCAACCAGTGCAACTTTTTGAATCGTGGGCAAATCACCAAAGAATTCAGTAAACCACGTCCATACATTCGGACTATCTAGTCGCGGCAAGCCGAGAGAGCGCCCAACGTTGTTATATGCAATACGCCACTCTTTTGCGCTTATATAACCGTCATCATTCGTATCCAAAGCTGCTCGTAGTCTATTTTCATCCGGAATCTCGTTGCCCTGGAAATTGGCCAGCTGCTGATACAGCACGATCTTTGCCATCATATCATAGGGTATCTGATTAGGATTCTTATTGAGCGCGTTCTGAATTTCGAGCTGCAATTTGTTTATACGGTCCTTAAAATACTGATGCACAGGCTTTTGGCTACTTTGAACATCTTTGAGCTCATTCATTACATCATTTATGACAGCATCTCCTATCTTATTAGGATCAAACCCGCCATACACAGGCTTAGCGTGTGCCGCAGCTTGCTCTTTTACACCTTCTAACTGTTTTCTTATATTTTCTTTTGCCTGATCAGACAGCTGTATAGTAGCAACGCCGCGAAACTCTTTTGGACTACTGGTTATAATTCTGTTATACTCGTTAACCAATTTATCTATATCAAATTGTCCGCGCTCCTTAGCCTCACGTTGCAATTCCCGCAATACCTTGGTGTTACCATACGCACCAACAACGCGCAGCATGTGTGGTAATTGCTCGCCCGTGATTTTTATGGTACTTGTGGAACCTATCTGCGGTAGTTTTGAAATGACAGGCTCCTGCTTCATAACATTTCTATACTCTGGACCGACAAGCGCGCCTAGCAGTGGGCGTTGCCATTTTATCCCCTCAACAATATGGGCACCTAGCTGATGTGTATCTAGCTTGCCTCCCGGAAATTCGATATCTTCTATCGTAATTTGCGGAACATTGGCGCCGGCGCCCGCATCGGTCACCCCCATCTTCACCATCATCAATATCGCTCGTCGCCTAAGTGCAATATCAGTCATTGCATCAGCCCCAACAATCTTTCAACAGTTATCGCTTGCGGTGTTTCACACGTCATAGGAACCGCATCTACCGTATCATCTTTAAGCGGTATACCGAAATCCTGAACCGGCAGGCGCACTTCCGCAGGCTGCGCCTGTCGCTGCTGTTCTTCCTCTTTCATCCGCTCAATGGCGCGTATAAGCGGCGTACCGTCTCGCCGCTGCCGCAAACGCGCAGCTAGATCTTCCGGACGTATATGAATCAGGCTTCTACCAGGATTGTGAAACATGGTCGAAAATTAGTTAATATTAACTAACGCGGCATCATGCCGCCCTGAGCTGCAGATGCGCGCATTGCCTCGCGCCCTTGTTGCTCTCCGGCAGCGTCCATCTGCCTGATTTTCTCTTTGACAACCGCATGTACGACAGGACTTTGCATACGCAACCTACGCAACGAGCTGATACGTTGTCCGAGTGGTTGTGTATATATCTGCTGCGCCAGCGTGGTAGCCATACCCTCGATATCGGCGGGAGAGAATTGTGATCCGCTGACGCCTATCTGAGCCATAGCTACCGCTTCCGGTGATGGTGGGACAGGTGGCGGAGCACCGCCGGGCGCGCCGCCCGGCGCACCAGCAGGCATCGCGCCGCCAGGCATCCCGGCAGCCATTTGCGACATATCGCCCATCCCAACAACATTTGCCAGCAACTGCTGCATTGCCGACTCTTGCTCGATCTCTTTTTGGGCCTCTGCCGTTTGTTCGGCCAGAATGCGCTCTTCGTCCATCCGCCGTCGTACTTCTTCCTCGAAATCCACACCCATCGGCTTGAGCGCCGTAGAGCGAGATACGATACCGGACAGCATGAGTTGCAGTCTGGCCATTTGCCGGTTGATGTCGTCGGATATGGATGGTCGTATCAGCTTTACAGATACCGGATCCCACCCGTACAGTTTTGCAATCCTATCCACTGTCCATTGCAAGAATCGGTTAAACATGAATACCAGGTGCGACCAGCACGTCTCAAACAATCGCACAGCGATAGGTGCACTGTTAAGCGACAGATTGGCCCTATACAGTTCAACTGGTATTCCGATAGATTCGAGCATATCGTTCCTCGTATGCTCGATCAGGTTAACAGGCGCCATCTGCGAGCCTTCTCCGCCGACAAACTGATAGCGCACCGGAAACGGAAATATCGCCCATCGTGTCGGATCCGACCTGCGCGCATGTATCATAAACTCAAGGTCGGAGGAAAGCTTGCCCATATCCCCCATAAGCAGCGGGTCGCCTATTACCGAGCCCTTGGTTTCTGGGCTGATAATACGCAGCGGCATAATGTAATCCATCGCGATGGCTTCGTTGTGTCTGTGATAGACAGCCAGAAGCCATGCTTGGCGGAAATGAGTGAGAACACGACTCACTCCCCAGCCGCGCACGTAATGTCCGGCAAGGCAAGGCTCTTTGAGATGCAGAATCTCTGAGGGATAAAAACGCACATCCTGGTTGTGCAGCGCCGCCTGGAGAAGTTCGTCAGGAACGTTGCTTATTACAAACGGATCGCCGCGCATAACCTGACGGCGGAAGTAACCAGGAACACGCCAGATAATGCGCGTCTTGTCGGTTACTGGGCACCATTCAATGAGTATTTCGTAAGGCGGCCATCGTTTGATCTGTATATTGTCGCCAGACAGATTTTTGCGGGTAATGCTGTGCCAGTTAGTACGACGATTGCAGTTCGGGCACTGTGCGCTTACAACACCATTACGCCATTGAGCCCTGAATTCGTTGTTTTCCAGCACAACAGTTGCGGGAGCCTCGAACCCGCAATTCTCGTTGCCGCACGAGAAATATTTGCGCATCGGTTCGATAATGCTGATGAAGCTGTTACCGTAGGTCAAAAAATCGATTCCGATGGCCTTTAGATGGCTGTATATACCAAGCGTGTTTTCGAGCAGCTCTTTATATTTCTTTTTGCCCGCATCGTCCGTGCCGCTAACATCGATTTCAGTAATAAAGTACGACACGACGCGCTCGATAGCCGAACGATATACAGGCTGCGTGGATACGATAAACTCGCACCAGCGCAGTGCGTCAATCATCGATATCGGCATCTGCGTCGATGCGTAATCGAACCACGGAGCAGGAAACGCCTGTTCCCGCTCACCAGACCACGCCATAGGGATTAAATCTTCAGAACCTTGCAGCATGATCGTCAGCCTTATACTATTGTCCGAACCCGCCTGGCAACGTCAGTTATTTCTGCACACGCTTTTCGACCTTTTTAGCCAACCGCACCTGGGGGCAATTGGCCAACTGTTTTAACGTTTTAGGCTTGGCGCTCGGCTTTTCAGGCTTCGTAACGCCTTTCATAACAGCGCCGATTTTAGTCATCCCCATAGTTAACCTCCTTCAGCACCTCTAGAATGCAAAGCTCGAAACCGCGAAATGTGAAAACAACCGGATTGTCCAGGCTGCACAGAAATATTCTTTTATCACCATCCAGTGCGACAGCCAGCCGTCCATCAGGTACCCGCAAGATGGCGGTACGCGTGGAATCGTCTGATAGATCCCACACGAAAGCTATATGGCTCACCCTGTTATCGGTTTGAATCTCAATAATTTCATGAAAGCTCGCCATCGTTTTGAATGGCGTGCCTTCCATCTCCATTTCTACTTTGCGCTTTGGTAATGTGCGCGATACCTGTCCGCTTTGTGGCGCAGCAACAGGTTGCACAGATGGCTGCGTCGGTTTCTGCTCTACTTTGTTAAATAGAGAAGGACCTACAACTTTACCGGCGGTAGCCATTGCATGCGCTGCGCGCCCACGAGGAATAATTGCACCTGTAGTTGGGTCAAACATACGTTCGTACTCCGTGCCCGGGTCTATAATAATCGGGCGACTTACACGGTTTGGATCAAAATCAGGACTGACATCATTGACTCTAGCCATAACCAGGTATCCGGCGCCGGGCGGTCGCACCGTCTCCCATCCGGGTATCTGACGATATGGTGCACCAAGCCGTTCGCCGATAAACGTTTCCGAAGATTGTACGTTGGCCGCCATATTACATACCTTACATTTGAATTACATCCAACAAACTCTTAACCGATCCATTTTCGCTCACCGGCGCCTTTATTGGCTTAAGCGGTACGAAATTATCGCCCGCGACTATGCCGGGCGCCGGCGTCTTGGTAAGCTTCCACTGTTTGCCTTCAAACACGTTAATGTATATTGGACTGTCTGGATTATTGATTTGCTCTATTTGAAGCTCTTGTATTGCATCCAGGCATTGCTGCATGGTATCGAATTCTTTAATAGTTGGAGCGCCGACATCACGAACATATACTAAATAAAAGCGCGGGTTGACGCCCTGGCTAAGCAGATCGACAGCCCGCGCAAACGCGTCTGACATGCCGCGTAGCAGTACAATATCACGATCTTCGTTACTCATGGTTAGTTAATATTAACTAATTAACGCACTTTTTCGCCAAGAACCGTATCGCAAACCATTTCCAACAGCCATCTTGCGTCGGCATGATTGGGGTCACGTATTTTAGGCCACTTCTTTTTGGCTGCGGCTAGCATTTGTTCTTTATTAGCATGCCCGCTGCCAGTAGCGTAGCGCTTTATCTCAGTAGGCGAAAATCCTTTATACTCGACGTTATTATCAATGCACCACATTTCTATTACAGCCTGAAACTGCGCGAGAACCCGCGTTGCGTGCCCGTATCGCAGATTGCGTGGCGCCTCAAATACTACCAGATCTATGCCATATTTACTTTTAATATCATTCAGCATCCCGCGCAGCTTTATTAGTCGATAGCCAGTACTCTCATCCGGGCCTACTGATAAGTCCCACACACCACCAGCCCCACACGAGTGGGCCCATCCAGTGTTAGTTCCTATGTCCAGCGCCAGAACACTAATTGACATTAACCATCCCCCACAAGCTAGCACGCTTGCGGCGATCATGCGCAGCCGCAAGTTGCCGCTTCACTTCATCCGGGAACTTAAACTCAGACTGTATACGTCCACACGGCACTACGCCGTGAGCAGCAGCAAGTTTATGGAATGTGTCGCCAACCGGACCCGCCAATACCTTCGACATGCGAACGGGGTCCAGATGACCGTTATCGTCAGTCATACGCGCCATCGTGCTGGTGCCGACAGCGGCCTCCAATACATCTCGCGGAATCTTGCTAGTAATGTCGTCCAGACCATATATCACGCCGGCTCGCGCATTTTCGACGAATGCCTGCTTTACAAGCCGCAGATCATTACGTGTAAACCCGAACAGCGCATCCTCAGGCATATTATTGCCATCATAGTATCTATTCCACTTGTACGCACGATCCATTCTGTCAAGCAGCTCTACCAGAGAAAATCTGGAACTGAAGTCCATGCCGCCATGCTGCTCGATTGCCTGCGCCAGCTTGGTTAGTGGTTCGACGAGAATATCGGCATTTGGAGTGCGCTTGGCCCATGTAATTCTCTGCCTGATCTGCTTAAGTGCGTCGTCTTTGGATGAAATACCGTCGCATGCGCTCTTGGTAATCGGGCCTTCGGCGTCATGCAATGAAGTCTCAAAGTGAGCAGCCGCATCTAGAATGTTGTACGCCATCTGATGTCGCAAATGCCACGGAAGCTCGTGTCGGTGTGCAACAAAATATTCGGCGGCTCGCTTAACTTCGGCAGCGCTGCGCATTGGGTACAACTTGCGTACCGTATTTCCCTTTTTAACGATCAGCCCGTATTTGACATCCGAAGTCGGCTCGGCGGGCGGCCCTTCAAGCATCCGCTTTACTTCGTCGTCGATAGCGAACGCATTTGCAGCCTTCAATATGTTTTGTTCCACCGATTTACGTCGATGCTCGGGCATATCGGCAGCTAGTTTGGTAAACGCCGCCGCCGACAGCAAAATCATTTGTGGTGTATCCAGCGGAAAGCGTTTATTAACGCTGTCTGCGTAATAATTGGGCTCGGCTGCGTTTACGCTCGCGGACTTTACGAGTTTCGCCGATGTGAGTCGCGCGAGTTGTTGCTCACTGAGGCCGAAAAATCTCTTAATATTCATAGGATCAGTGTCCTCCGAATCAGCCTATAAACCGAGATAGCACATCAAGTATCATCTGCAATGCACGCTACTAGCGCTGTTTGGCGCCGAGTCAGCACTAATAATGACCATCACCTGGTCCACTCTGTCGGCTTTAATTCCCACTTGCGTAGCAAGAGGTGCGCCGACGCCGCCAACAATAGCACCGATCGCTTCTGGCGTCCGTCACAACTTATTATACATGTTAAAAAACATCGGATATGGTAAATAGGCAGCAATAAGGCCAGCAGGATATGCACCTATGCCAGCCATAGATCCCAGCACGCTGGCGCCGATTAGCTCGGCGATCCGCCGCTTAGTAGATATATCCTCATTCCGACGTGCAAGATAAACAGCAAGAGGCACAGTTGTACCACCGGCAATCGCACTAGCAATAAGATCATACAGCAGCACCGGATTTTCGTCCTCAAGTGTGTTGACCACAGCCCTGCCGGCGACTCCAGTGCCCAGACCAGCCATAGCGCCGAGTGCGCCGGCGCCAAGCAACTCAGCAATCCGCCGCCACTTCGGCATCTCCTTATTTCGCCGCAAACTATGCGTGATCAGTGGCAGACCAACGCCGCCGATGACGGTACCAAGCACTTCTGGCGTTATTAACACTCGACCAATCGATTCCCAGTCTATTGCGCGCTTTATCATCGTTTGTCGCCCGATGGACCGCAAGCGAATTACCCCGCGTAATGCATATTTAGCGGATTATTCACATTTTTTATAAATACGGCTATGCGCAGCACACTGCCGGCATAAGATAATGTGTCAAATATGCCAATATGTCTTAAGGCCAAGTCTGCCGATTCCGGCTCCAAATCCAGTACCTAGCGCTGCCATACCAAGTAGTTCAGCAAGCATCTGCATCGTCGACACATCTTCTTTCCGGCGCGCGAGATACAGAGCAAGTGGAGCGAGGATACCGCCAACAGCCCCAGCCTCAATCGCACCAATTGGCCAACCCAATAAATCCAACTTGCGATCATTGTAGGCACGTTCTAATTCCCTACCTCCATGGCCGGTAACCGCGCCAACACCGGCGCCCAACACTCCGGCACCGAGCAACTCGGCGATTCGTCGCCACTTCGGCATCTCTTTATTACGTCGCACAAGATACGTAGCAAGAGGTGCGCCGACGCCGCCAACGATAGCACCAATCAACTCCGGCGCCAGCAGAAGCTTGCCGATACTACCCCAGTCGACTGCTCGCTTTGTATGCATTGGTTAGACCTTATCAGGACTCGCGAGTCTGATATGTGTCAAAAGCTAGTCTTCTTGCGGCAACAGATCGCGCAACAGCGGTCTGCCGATTACATCACGAATATCGCGCCGAGCGGGTGTCGGCTTCAAACTCTCAACACCCATCCACATGTCTAATAGCTTTTCCTCTAGCACGCGAGGATCGGCATTGGGCGGCGGTGGCGGCGGCGCCTGCAAGCCACTATTCTGGTGTATTTCGCGGTCCATATTGTAGAGCGCCCATACAATACGCCCCATATTGGCTAATTCTTTCGGACTCATATTCGGTCTAATTGATCTCAAAATATCTTCAGTGCGCTCTTGAATTTTCACAAGTCGTTTGTATAGTTCTGGATGATCTTCGTCGTCATCCTCAGGATAAGGATCGGCGCCCGCTAACGTCATGTCATGCGCAGCATATAGATCTTTTATATACTGATCCACGTATTTTTGATCTGCAAGCAAGCCTGGCTTACCGAGCATATTTCCGGCCGGGGCGCCGCCCATCGGCTGATTTTGCATGTCGGGCTCTGGCATCGGAGGAGCGGCGCTTTGCGAAATGGGCGCCGGCGTTTGCATGCGCTTATCAGGTTTTGGTGCCGGTTTTGGGGCTGGTTTTGGTGTCGGGGGCGCGGTTTTTCGTATATCGGGCGCCAACGACTTGTCAATGTCGCCGGTAATATCCGGCTTCAGCAGTGCCGCGCCAAGCTTTTTCCAATCAATTGCTCGCTTTGTATGCATCGGTTATGCCTCCCGTTATAAACAAGCGGAGTTATGCAATGCGTATTCATTCCATACGCTGTTCTTATTATACTAAAAATTATTAACTAAATCGATATGTAATAATAATAATCGAAGCGCCCCGTGCGCTTCGATCATACATTGCCAAAATAGCTAACGCGGCGGCAAGTTTTGAAGCTTGCCGCCAACGATTAGCGCTCGTGCGTCCTGTGGCAACACTATAGCATTTATGGGTTGCCGAATTTTATTGGCTCGCCGCTTATCGGGTTGGTTATTGCGCGGTCTGTTGCAATGCGGGCGTTTTCGTGTATAGCGCCGACGCGTCGACCTTTCATGCGATAGCGCATTATGCGCGTTACGCCGCGGTACATAGCAGTACGACGCATCGGCATCATGCTTGGTACTGTTTTTGTTGTTGAAAAACAGTTTCCATATTAACCAAGCAGTATAGCAGACTATCGTAATAACCGCGCAGATTGCCAGCACCTTCACTGCGAGCTCAACCAGCGTTGCGACTATTATAAAACCCAATATTAACGTCGCAAACGAGCCAAGTCCGCAATCAAAGCTATATGGCTGATAATTTTTGCGCATGATATCATCCTAGCGCGTAGCAACAATATCGCTATTGGGGACAGTCCCTAATAGCACAGTCCGATGCGATTAGCACTGTGCCGTTCGCAGGCATAAACGAAAAAGACCGGGCGACAGGCCCGGTCTTTGTCGTCGGCATGGGCTTTTCGTTGGACCAGTGAGTCGCCTATAGCCGACATTTTTGTGTGGTGACGACCCGAAAGTGGTACTCAACGCGCCCACATAAGATAAATAATTTACGGTCCGAAAGCTAGTTGGTTAACCCCAGGCACCTCCTTTCTATCTAGTGTAATATACATAGTAGATATGCACAACAGTGGGTTATTACTAAGGCTAATTGGTACTTAATTTTAGGGTTAATTTGTGGCATTTACATTTGGAAGGAACCGCGCGGTGCGGTTCCATTTGGTAACTCCTTATAGGAGGTTCGAGAATGCTAAAGTTGCTGAGACGTATCTTCCTGCGCGGCGAGTACTTCGCCGCGCCAATCCTGTTCATCGGCCGGGCCCGATGGTGGTCCCGGCCCCTCTTGGCTACCCTGCGGTGGCGGTCCCCAGACGGGCGAATGCTCGCCCGTCTGGACGTCCCCCGGAACATCCCGGGGGATTGGTTCATCTGGCTTCGCTTCGAGGGGGAGGAGGTCGAAAACCTAACCCTCCAGCCTATATGGCTCGGAGGGATATGGGGATACGTCCACCACACCGGGGCCGGGGTGGTGGACCTCGAACAAATCCGACGTCTCCGACCTCACCAACCTCTGACGCTAGAGGTTGGTGTGGGCCGCGAACGGTGGCACCCAATTGACTAGCTGCCACCACGCTAACCAGCCAGGGCTGACGCCTAGTGCACAGCCCTGGCGCACACCCACAGGCTTTGGCCGTGGGTTTTTCTTAGCTATAGTTTATCACCCCAACGTCACAACCATTTGTTAATATTAACAAACCGCCCTATAATGTATTCGTATGTCGCATTATAGAGGAGACGAAGAATGGCAGTTGACGACATCCTTACAACACTCAGACGATTGTTAATGGGTGGACAGCATTCGTCCGCCGCGCTTCTATTTGTTGGGCGTGCGCCAGCTGATGCGCCGCCGATCCTGGAAATAATGCGCTGGCGCGCACCAAGCGGTCGCTATGTTGCACAACTGACGCTGCCAAGAGATATGCCGAAAGACGAACATCTTGACTTGGAATTCTTTGACGAGCACGGACGCCCGGCGAAGGATATGATTGGGCAGCCAGTCGTGATAAACGGGTACATCACCACGGTCGATAATAAAGGACGCGCCCGCCTGAACGTAAAAGATATCAGAAATACGCTGCAAGATACTCCAGGCCCGCTGTTCCTAAGAGTCGGACCGCAGCAAAGCGAGTGGGACGCTACTGACTGACTTACGCTGCAAAACAGTCTGTGTGGCGCGCGCAATACAAACCCACACATCTGAGCGGGTGTGTGGGTTTGTTTGTTAATATTAACAAAATCACCACACCGCACTACGATTCCGCCTCAGTCTGAGAACCGCCCGCACCATATTTCTCATCAATAGCGCGCACCAGATCCGGCCACTTTTGTGTTACTTGCCACAGACCGCAGCACGCATACGTTGTCGCTTGTGCGAAGTCGTCGCTGTTCGACGGATGCCTTGTAACGCGATACACTTCTCCAACCTTGGTGCTGATCTTCTCTTCGGATAGAGCCAGAAAGTCGCGCAACAGTCCGGGCGCATCTGGCGATATATAGTCATAATCGAAGAAGTGTATAATACCAACACGTATTGCGTTGCATACGAGCTGTATGGCCCTGGTTTTGTCAAGCATAAAGTAGTCGCGCGCATATCCGCCATGCGCAAGCTGCTTGACGCAGAGGAATCTTGCCGGGGCCATAGTATATACCATTGGCAGGATATTATCAGTCGATATGCCAGCTTGCACCAGCAATGTTTCTCTGATCGCCCCGCCGCCGGCATAGTCGTGGGCGATAAAGTTCGGTCTTAGCTTTCGATAGTAATCAAATATATTTATAGCCTCGCGTATGTGGTCGTGCGGCGTCAACAGCTTTATGCCCCATATCACGTCGATCTTGCCATCATACCGCATTCCTGCTAGCGAAAGCGTTGTCAAACTAATGCCTCGTTCTCCGCCCCCGCCCCAGTCGATTCCCAACACGGTGGTTACATATCGGTCGCGAACCGACATTGCATGTTCGACTGTGTTAGGGCCTAAAATTGCCGCCTCGCGCAGCTCTTTCTCTGTCAATAGATTCGCAGCCAAATCATACGGCCAGCCCAACACCTCGTTATAGAACATGTTTATTGGTGTTGGTCCAACCCCGCGCTGCTTTGCCAGTATGCGTCCCCAGTTCTCAGGATTTGCATAGTAATACGGCATAATCGGCTGCGAAACATGATACCCAGGATACCTCCATCTGCGTTCAGGATATCGGTGTACCCAGCGCCCCTGTCGTGGAGATATTGGCTGCCCGCACTTATGACAGATCGTTCCTGGATACCTCTCCGATATATCATCTACCTGCGGACCAAGCATACGCTCTAGATGGAAGTCTGGCGACGGGATGTTCCATGTAGGAAAGCCGCCGGTAGTGCAGTGCGAGCACGGTATAAACCATTCGGCCTGCGAGCTATCCTGCCACATGGCTGCGAGCGTATTATCCCATGTCTTGGGCGTACCGCTGCACAACTCAAGCTGGCCGAACTGCGAATGGCTTATAACTTCGCGTATTACGGGCAGCAGGTCTATAAGTATGTCTTGTGCTTCATCGATGACTAGCCGCGATCCTGGAAGCCCGCGCA
>Ga0308417_1001431_pt1 | contig 16402 bp, 12 predicted proteins | sample HotsprSampleOS65_FD_203528 | JGI IMG/M metagenome (GOLD analysis project Ga0308417, IMG submission 203528) | Hot spring phototrophic mat microbial communities from Octopus Spring, Yellowstone National Park, Wyoming, United States - 20090730_OS65 ... | reverse complement strand
GCATTCCTGATCGCCGTCGTCGGCGCCTCAGTGTTGGTCGCCGCCTTCGGCCTGCCGGTCGAGACGATCGGCTCACGCTTTGGCGACCTGCCGTCGTCACTGCCCGCACCACGGCTTCCGGCAGTGTCGATCGAGCGCCTGGGAGAGCTGGTCCAGCCGGCCTTCACCATCGCCTTCCTCGCCGGTGTCGAGAGCCTGATCTGCGCCGTGGTGGCCGATGGGATGACGGGACGGCGGCACAGCTCGAACGCTGAGCTCGTGAGCCAAGGCATCGCCAACGCGGCGTCTGCCTGGTTCGGCGGCCTGCCGGTTACCGGCGCGATCGCCCGCACCGCCACCTCGATCCGCGCCGGCGCGAGGTCTCCTGTTGCCGGCATGCTGCACGCAGTTTTCCTGCTCGTCTTCATGCTGGTCGCGGCGCCGCTCGCGGCCTACGTGCCGCTCGCCTCGCTTGCCGCGGTGCTCGTGATCGTCGCCTGGAACATGAGCGAGCAGCACAAGGTGCGGCACATGCTCGCAACCGCCCCGAAGGGCGAGCGGGTGGTGCTCGTCGTCACCTTCCTGCTCACCGTGCTGGTCGATCTCACGCTTGCGATCGAGGTGGGTGTGGTGCTCGCCGCGATCCTGTTCATGCACGGCATGGCCGAGGCGGTGTCGCTGACCCAGGAGGGGCGGCGCGTCGTGATCGCCGATGAGGACGATTTCGCCCGCCCGCGCGAGGACCGCTACACCCAGCGGGAAGCGCTGCCCGAGGGTGTCGAGGCGTTCCAGCTCCGCGGGCCGCTGTTCTTCGGCGCGGCAGGCCGGCTCGCCGACGTGATCGAGGTGCTGCCGCGCTATCCGCGCTGGTTCATGCTGCGCATGCGCGAGGTGCCGTTCATCGACAGCACAGGGGTGGCCGCGCTCGCCGACTTCGTCCGCCGCTGCCGCGCCAACGGCACGCATGTGATCGTCACCGGCGTCCAGCCGCAGCCGCGGGCGGTGATGGCGCGGATGGGGCTGACCGAGGCCACCCCGGGCTTTTCCATCGCCGAGGACTTCGCCGCCGCGCTCTCCCTCACGCGGTCGGGATCGCTACACGATGGGAAGCCAAAGCACGTCCTCGATCCGCGCCGCGCCTGAGGCGAGCATCGCCAGCCTGTCTAGCCCGAGCGCGATGCCAGAACACGGGGGAAGCCCGTGCTCGAGAGCAGCAAGGAAATCCTCGTCGACCGCCCGCTCCTCGCCCGCGATGCGGCGTCGCTCCTCAGCCCAGGCAGAGAAGCGGGCGCGCTGCTCGGCCGGGTCGGTGAGCTCCTCGTAGGCGTTGGCGAGCTCGAGCCCGGCTGCGAAGAGCTCAAAGCGCAGCGCCACGCGCGGATCGGCAGGGTCGCGCCGGGAGAGGGCCGCCTCCGAGGCAGGCCAGTGGGTGAGGAAAGCCGGCCTATCGCGCCCGATCGCCGGCTCGATGCGCCCGAGCAGCAAGCGGAAGAACAGGTCCTGCCAAGTGTCGCCGGGGCGGCGGGAGACGCCGATCCGCGCCGCCGCCTCCGCGAGCAGGTCGATATCCGGAGCAAGCGGGTCAGGGGCGGTGGCGAGGATGTCGAGCCCGTCGCAGTATCGGAGGAAGGCCTCGGCGACGGTGATACGCTCGAAGGGAAGGTCGGTCGGGACGAGCAGCCTCGGCGTGCGCAGACCCTCCGGCACCACAGCCCGGATCAGCGCCTCCGTCTCGTCCATCAACCCCTCGAGCGAAAGCCCCGGGCGATACCACTCGAGCAGGATGAACTCGGGCTGGTGGAACGGCCCAGCCTCGCCGTTTCGGAACACCCGCGCGAACTGGAAGATTGGCCCCGCCCCGCCGGCGATCAGCTTCTTCATCGCGAACTCCGGGCTGAACTGCAGGAACAGGGCGCGCGTCTCCCCGCCGAGCCGCGCGACATAACGCGTCGCGAACGGCTCGAGGTTCGGCTCCATCCCAGGGCAGGGCTGGAGCACCGGCGTCTCGACCTCGGTGTAGCCCCTTGCGGCGAAGAAGCTGCGTATGTCTGCAACCAGCCTCGCGCGGCGGCGCAGGAAGGGCAGGCGCGCGGCAAGCCGGTCGGGGGCCCAAGGGGGGGACATGGCGCGGAGGAAGCAGCGGTCCGGCTGCCGCGTCAACGACCGATTAACCCTGCTGCCGGATGTTAAGGGCCCCCAGCGCGAGGCGAGGCCATGCTCACCCGGCGTTTCAACCGCATGCTTCTCGGCGTCGGCTTGCTCGGCGCTGCCGGCTACGCCTTCGTCCCACACCTCGCCAACCGGATCTCGAACGTCGCGGTGATCAACGCCGAGGTGATCAGGATCGTCGCGCCGATCGACGGGCTCGCCGACGAGCGGCTGCCTGCCCCTGGCGTCGTGCTCGCCGCCGGGCAGCCGCGGCCGGTCGTCCGACGCCTCGTGCAGGAGGACCGCGAGCTCTATCGGCTCGCGCATGACCTCGCGCTCGTGCGCGCCCAAGCGACTGAGGCGCGGCGCGGCCTCGAACAGCTGGACGCGCATGACCGCGCTCTCGCTGAGCGTGCGCGGGCGCATGCGGAGGCGACCCGCGCCCGGCTCGCCGCCGAACTTGCCGAGGCGCGGGCGGAACACGCAGGCGCGCTTGCCGCGATCGATCTCGCGCGCGCCGATCTCGCCCATATCCGAACCCTGTTCGCGCAACGCCATGTCGCCGCCGTGCGCGTCGAGTCTGCCGAGGCGACGCTCCGCCGCGCAGAAGCGACGGCCGAGGCGCTCGCGGCCCGGATCGCCCGACTCGAGGTCGAGTTCGCCGCCGCCCTGTCCGGCATGCAGCTGCGTGACGGCCAGAACGACGTTCCCTACACGGTGCAGCAGCGCGACCGAGTCTTGTTCGAGCGTCGCCTGCTGGCGGAGCGCCTGGCAGAGGCGGAAGCGCGCGAGGCGGCGCTGTCCGCCGCCCTTGCCGCCGAGCAGGCGGCGCAGAGAGAGCGTGTTCGCTACGCCTTCACCCCGCCGGACGAGCTTCTGGTCTGGGAGCGGCACGCCACCCCTGGCGCTCCCGTCAAGCCGGGCGAGGTGCTGCTCGACCTCGTCCGCTGCGACCGGCTGTTCGTCGAGGTGTCCCTGCCCGATCGCGCCTACAGCGCGCTCGCACCCGGGCAGGTGGCGCATGTCCGGCTTCGCGGTGGGGTCGCGCTCGAGGGCACGGTGCGCTCTGTTCGCGGGGCGGGCGCGCGGAACCGGACGGTTCTGCTCGCCGCTGCCCGTCCGGTGGAGGAGAGCTCGCAGCTCACCGTCGAGGTGGCTCTGCCGGCTGAGGCAGCGCAGCAGATCACCCGCAGCGGCGAAGGCGGCTTCTGCGGCATAGGCCGCCTTGCCGAAGTCAGCTTCCCGGCCGTGTCCGGCCCGCTTTCCGACGTGGCTGAGCGTCTCGGCGCGCTCGCCCGACGCCTGCGTGAGACGGCCGACTGGGTCGTCGGCCTCGCTGCCGCCAACCTCGCCGCCCGCGCCGCGCCGTAAGCGCAGGCCTGATGCTGCTCGACATCCCGCCCGAGGCGTTCTGGCCGGTCGTCGCCATAGTCGGGCTGTTGCTGATCCTGCGCGGGCTGGACAGCGACCGGCTGTCCCGGGCGGTGCTGCCGCCTGTGGTCGTCTTGATCGTCGCCTATTATCTGCACTGGCGCTTCACGGTGACGCTCGATGGGCCCGGCCTCACTCTCGCGGACAGGGTCTTCATCCACGCCTTCCTCGCAGTCGAGCTGCTCGCTCTCGGCGACGGGCTGATCCTGATGCTTCTGTTAAGCCGAAGCCGCGACAACACGCCTGAGGCCGACCGACACGAGCGTCGCCTCGCCGAAGCCGACCCGGCGACGCTTCCGGCTGTGGACGTCTTCATCGCCACCTACAACGAGCCGATCGAGGTGCTCGAGCGCACCATCGTCGCCGCCATGGCGCTCGACTGGCCGAGCGTGAACGTCTGGGTGCTCGATGACGGCAGGCGCGCCTGGCTCGCCGAGTGGTGCGCCAGTCGCCGCGTGGGCTATCTCACGCGGCCGGACAACAAGGGCGCGAAGGCGGGCAACATCAACGCAGCCCTCGCCCGCACCGAGGCGCCCTTCGTGCTCGTACTGGATGCGGATTTCGCCCCACGCGCAAATTTCTTGCGCCGCACCATGGGGTTCTTCGAAGACCCGCAAGTCGGCATCGTGCAGGCGCCGCACCGCTTCTTCAACCCCGACCCGATGCAGCAGAACCTCGCCCTGCACCGCGTTCTGCCCGACGACCAGCGCCTGTTCTTCGACGTGATCATGCCCGCGCGCGATGCCTGGGACGTCGCCTTCTGCTGCGGCTCGAACGGCATCATCCGGCGCAGCGCGCTCGCCGAGGTCGGCGGCAAGCTGCCGACCGGCTCGATCACCGAGGACATGCTGCTCACCCTCGTGCTGCTCCGCAAGGGCTACATCACGCGCTATGTCAACGAGCCGCTCGCGCTCGGCCTTGCTCCCGAATCGACCGATGCCTTCTTCGTGCAAAGGGCACGCTGGGCGCGTGGCGCGATCCAAATCCTCTACCTCCGCGCGGGCCCGCTTGGCCCTGGGCTGACGCTCATTCAGCGGCTCTTCTTCCTGCCCACCCACTGGCTCTCGGGGAGCCTGGTGCAGAGCTTCTCGCTGGTTGCACCGGTGCTGTTCATGCTGACCGGCATCGTGCCGATCGCCAATGTCGGCGTTGCCGAGGTGCTGCTGTACCAGATGCCGATCGTCGCCGGCTACACGGGAGGGCTCTTCGTGCTCTCCCGCGGCGCGTATCACCCGCTTGCCGCTGTGGTGCTCTCGGCCTTCTCCGCCGTGCGGCTTTTGCCTGCTGTGCTTGTGACGCTGGTGCGCCCCTACGGCCACGCCTTCAAGGTGACGCCGAAGGGCCGTAATGCCGCAGGCCGCGGGCCCGACACGCTCGTCATCGGCGTTGCCGCCTCGATCGTCCTCGCCACGCTGTTCGGGCTGGTCCTAAACGCCTTCCCGGACTGGAGGATCGTCGACCGAATGGCGCTGATCCCCGTCGTGGCGGGCTGGTCCGTCGTCAACGCGGTGATCCTGCTGCTCGTGATGGTGCTGGCGATCCCACGCCCCTCTGGCCGACAAGAGGAACGCTTCGCGATGGGCGGGGAGCCAGCGTCGCTGCTGGCCGAGGGCGTGCGGCTGCCAGCGGCGCTGATCGATCTCAGCCTGTCGGGAGCGCTGATCGAGCCGGCGGCTGCAGCAGCCGTTCCGGCGGAGCGCATGGTGGTCGAGATCGCCGGGGTGCCGCCGCTCGAGGCAGCCGTGGTGGGCAGGCGTGGCAGCCGGCTCGGCCTCCGCTTCGAGCGCGTCTCCGATGCCGCGCGCGCCGCCCTGATCCGCAGGCTCTTCTCCGAGGCGCACCCGCCGGTCACCGCCCAGGCGCCGACCGAGCGGGCGGGGATGGTGCTGCTGTCGCGGCTTCTGCTCGGCACGCCGCCGCGCCCCGCCTGACGGCTGCCGGCGCGCGCGCGGCCCTGCGCGGTTACGCGGCGCGAGTCCGACCCGCGTGACAGTTGCCCCCGCGCGCGCGCGACCCTACACCCCGCGCCATGCAGGACCGCACGACGCAAGAGAAGACGCTCAGGACGCTCAGCGCCCTCGTCAGGGCGGGGCTCGTGTCTGCCGACGCCGCGCCCGCCCTCGCGCCTGTCGCGAGCCGCTATGCCATCGCCGTCACGCCCCATGTCGCGGGGCTGATCGACCGTGCCGACCCTGCCGACCCGATCGCCGCCCAGTACATTCCGAGCCCTGAGGAGGCGGTGACGCTCCCCGATGAGCACCCGGACCCGATCGGCGACGACGCCAAGAGCCCGGTGCTCGGGATCGTCCACCGCTACCCGGACCGGGTGCTTCTCAAGCCTCTGCTCGCCTGCCCAGTCTATTGCCGCTTCTGCTTCCGGCGCGAGAGGGTGGGGCCCGAGGGGGGGGTGCTGACGGCGTCGCAGCTCGAGACCGCCTTCGCCTACATACGCGCGCGGCCGGCGATCCGCGAGGCGATCCTCACCGGCGGCGACCCGCTGATGCTCTCGCCGCGGCGGCTCGGCGCGATCCTCGCCGCTCTCGACTCGATCGCCCATCTCGAGACGCTGCGGATCCACACCCGCGTGCCTGTGGCCGAGCCCGGGCTCGTCACGCCTGCCCTCGTCGCCTCGCTTGCCACCGCGAAGCCGCTTTGGCTCATGGTGCATGTCAACCATGCACGCGAACTTGCCCCCGAAGCGGTGGCAGCGCTCGACCAAATCCGCGCAGCCGGCGTGCCGATCCTGTCCCAGACCGTGCTGCTCGCAGGCGTCAATGACAGCGAGGCGGCGCTCGAGGCGCTGTTCCGCGCCCTGATCGCCGCCCGCGTCAAGCCCGCCTATCTGCATCATCTCGATCCTGCCCCGGGCACGGCGCGGTTCCGCGTGCCGCTCGCGCGCGGCAGGGCGCTGATGCGGGCGCTCAGGGGGCGGGTTCCCGGCCATGCCCTGCCCGTCTATGTCCTCGACATCCCGGGCGGCCGCGGCAAGGTTCCGGTGGCCGAGAGCCACGCCGTGCTGGCGGACGGGGCCTGGGTCATCACCGCACCTGACGGCAGCCGCCATCGCCTTGCCGATGCGCAAGAAAGCGGCTAAAGCCGCGCCGCAATCCGCGACAGAAGCGACGGAAGCGGCTCTGCCATGAAGATGCAGGCGAACCAGATGCGCCCTGGCCACGTGATCGAGCACGAGGGACGGCGCTGGACCATCCTCAAGAGCCAGATCAACACCCCGGGCAAGGGTGCGGCGGTGATCCAGGTGGAGATGCGGGACCTCAAGACGGGCGCGAAGAAGGACGAGCGCTGGCGCACCGTCGACACGGTCGAGCGGCTGCAGACTGAGGAGAAGGAGTACGACTTCCTGTTCGCCACCGGCGAGATGCTCACGCTGATGGACAAGGAGACCTTCGAGCAGATCGAGGTTCCCGCCGAGCTCTGCGGCGAGGCGCGCCAGTTCCTGCAGGAGGGGATGGTGGTCACGGTCGACCTCGTCGAGGGCGACCCGGTCGCGGTGCACCTGCCCCCCACGGTCGTGCTCGAGGTGGCGCAGGCAGACCCGGTGGTGAAGGGACAGACAGCCGCCTCCTCCTACAAGCCGGCGGTGCTCTCGAACGGGACTCGGATCATGGTTCCCCCCTTCATCGAGGCGGGTGAGAAGATCGTCGTCCGCACCGAGGACGCAAGCTACGTGGAGCGGGCGCGTGGCTGACGCCGCCGCCGCGCCATGGCCCCGCCGCGCTTCTCGCCCGTCGTCAACGTCATGGTCGCCGCTGCCCAGAAGGCGGCGAAGCGGCTTCTCCGCGATTTCGGCGAGGTCGAGAACCTGCAGGTCTCCGTCAAGGGCCCGTCCGACTTCGTCAGCCAGGCCGATCTCCGCGCCGAAGAGACGCTGAAGGCGGAGCTCGCAAGAGGCAGGCCAGACCACGCCTTCCTTCTGGAGGAATGCGGCGGATCCGGGCCCGATGACTGGAAGTTCCGCTTCGTCGTCGACCCGCTCGACGGCACCACGAACTTCCTGCACGGAATCCCGCACTGGGCGATCTCGATCGCGCTTGAGCGCCGCCTGGGACGCAGTTCCGAGATCGTCGCCGGCGTCGTCTATTCGCCCGCTCAGGCCGAGCTGTTCATCGCCGAGAAGGGCGTCGGCGCCTTCCTCAACGACCGCCGGCTGCGGGTCTCCGCGCGGCGAGAGATGCGGGAGGCGCTCTTTGCAACCGGGATACCGTTCGGCGGCGTGCCGAACAAGCGCGCCTTCGCCTACACGCTTGCTGCGCTGATGCCTCAGGTCGCTGGCATACGACGCTTCGGGTCGGCAGCGCTCGACCTCGCCTGGGTCGCCGCTGGCCGCTGCGAAGGCTACTGGGAGCTCCACCTCAACCCCTGGGACATCGCTGCCGGGATCCTGCTCGTGCGCGAGGCGGGCGGCTTCGTCACCGACCCCGACGGCGGCGACCCGCTCGCCTCTGGCGACGTGGTGGCGGCGAACCCGGCGCTGCATGCGAAACTGCGCGAGGCAGTGGCGGAGGGGATCGCCGCCGCGCGGTCGTGAGCAGCGGCCGGCGGCTTAGGCGGCGGCGACGCATGGGTTGGTGCGCGCCGCCGTCTCGCGTAAGGTCTCGGGGCTTGTCCATGTCACAACTGCGGAGATCATGGCGCGGCTGATCCGCCTCTGCGGCCTCCTGCTCGCGCTTGCGCTGCCGGCACCAGGCGCCGCCGCGCAGGACAGCGGCGTGCGGGTGGACCGTTCCGTTCTCGATTCGCTGGGGCCGCCGCCGCCCCTGCCGTTCGGGCCGGGTGTGGAGGCGCCGAGGCGCGAGCCACGACGCACCGCCCGACGCGCCGCGCCGAACCGCCACGCCGCTGAGGAGACGAAGGACGGGGTGGTGAGCGTTCCGCCGCCGCCGCCGATCGCCGCAGCCCCGCGCGCTGAGGAGACGCCACGGCCGCTCGCGCCGTCGCTCCTGCCCCCCTCGCTCCAGCCCCCCGCCCTTCCTGCCGCCGAGCCACGCGCGGCTGCCCCGGAAGCGGCCTCGGCTTCGGTCCCGCCCGCCTCTTCCCAGCCCGTCTCTCCCCCGCCTGCGTCTGCCCCGCCCCCCGCTGCCCCGCCACCGGTCGCGACGGCCGCGGCCGCGCCGGCTGCTGCGCCCGTCGCGGCGTCGTCGCGCGCTGCCGCACAGTCGCTGAGGCTCGGCTTCTCCGCCGCAGCGACGGAGCTCGATCCGGAGTCGCGGCAGCGCGTGATCGGCTTCGCGCGCACGCTCCCCGACGACGACCAGGTTCGGATCACGGTCAACGCCTATGCGAGCGGCGACCCCTCCGACCCCTCGCGCGCGCGTCGCACCGCGCTCTCGCGCGCGCTCGCTGTGCGGGCGGCGCTCATGGAGGGCGGCATACGCTCGACCAGGATCGACGTGCGCGCGCTTGGCCTCGCCGCCGGCGACGGGCCGCCCGACCGGGTCGACATCCTTGCCGGAACGACACGATGATCACGCGCCCGCGCCGCTTCGTGCTCCGCATGCTGCTGTTCGTCGCTGCCGTGCTTTCGGTCGCTGCGGTGCTGCACAGGACGCTGATCGAGGCCTTCCTCGCCACCCCGCTCCTGAACGGGCTCATCCTCGGCGTGCTGCTCGTGGGCGTGGTCTACACCTTCCGCCAGGTGCTCGCGCTCGAGCGCGAGGTCGAGTGGCTCGAGACCTTCCGCCGCAACCGGCCCGGGCTTGCCGGGCTCGGCGCGCCGCGGCTGCTTGCGCCGATGGCGGCGATGATCTCGGAGAAGCGCGACCGCTTCACCCTCTCGGCGCTCGCCATGCGCAGCCTGCTCGACGGCATCCAGAGCAGGCTCGACGAGACCAGGGAGATCAGCCGCTACACCGTCGGCCTGCTGATCTTCCTCGGCCTGCTCGGCACTTTCTGGGGGCTGATCCAGACGATCGGGGCGATCGCCGAGGTGATCGGCGGCATGACCGTCGGCTCGGGCGACCTGCCGACCTTGTTCAACCAGCTGAAGTCCGGGCTCGAGGCGCCTCTGCGCGGCATGGGCACGGCGTTTTCCGCCTCGCTGTTCGGGCTCGCCTCCTCGCTCGTGCTGGGCTTTCTCGACCTGAACGCGGGCCAGGCGCAGAACCGCTTCTACATGGACCTCGAGGAGTGGCTCGCGCAGGCGACGAGGCTCTCCTCCGGCGCGATCGGCACCGAGGGGGAGGGCTCGGTTCCCGTCTACGTCCAGGCCCTGCTCGAGCAGACGGCGGAGAACCTCGAGGGGCTGCAGCGCACGCTCGCCCGCGGCGAGGAGGGGCGTATGGCGGCCAACCAGGCGGTGCTCGGGCTGACCGAGCGGCTCGGCCAACTGACCGACCAGATGCGCGCCTCGCAGCAGATCCTCCTGCGCATGGCGGAGGGCCAGCAGGAGCTTCGCCCAGTGCTCGCGCGGCTTGCCGACGCCCAGGCCAGCGGCGCGCTCGACGATGCCACGCGCGCGCATATCCGCAACCTCGAGCTCTACCTGGCGCGTCTGCTCGAGGAGATGATCCAGGGGCGCAACCAGCTCTCGGCCGAGATCAGGAGCGAGATCAAGCTGCTCGCCCGGACCATCGCCGCGCTCGCGGAGCAGGAGCAGCGATGAGGGCGCGCGGGAGCGGACCATGGCCTCTCTGACCGGGCGGCGGCGCGGCGGCTACGAGCCCTGGCCGGGCTACGTCGATGCGCTCTCGACGCTGCTGATGGTCATCATCTTCGTGCTGCTTGTGTTCGTGCTGGCGCAGGGGTTCCTCTCCGTCGCCCTCTCCGGCCGGGACCAGGCGCTCGCGCGGCTGAACCGGCAGGTGGCGGAGCTCTCGGACCTGCTCGCGCTCGAGCGCGGCACGACTGAGGAGCTCAGGCTGTCGGTCGCACGCCTCGCCTCCGACCTCGCAGCGATCACGGCTGCGCGCGATGCTCTCAACCGCCAGCTCGCCGCCGCCTCCGCGGAGCGCGAGCGCGCAGGGGCGGAGCGTTCGGCGGCGCTTGCCGAGCGCGACCGCCTCGCCACCCTGCTCGCCGAGGCGCAGCTCCGCGCCGAGGCAGCGGCTGCGCGCGCGCAGCGGCTCGAGGCGCAGCTTGCCGAGGCGCTGACGCGCGCGGACAGGACGCAGACGGTGGCAGACGCCCGCGCGCGCGACGCGGCCGAGGCAGCGCGCGAAGCGGCGGAGCGTCAGCGGGCGGCGGCTGAGGCGGCGCGCGCGCTCGCGGAGGCGCGGCGGGAACTCGCCGACACCCGCCGCGCGCTGGAGGAGGAGCGGGCGCAGCTCGCCCGGATGCGCGAGGAGATCGCCGCGCTCGACCGGCAGGTGGCGGCCGACCGCGCCACCATCGAGCTCAGGCTCTCGGAGATCGCGAGACTCGCAGGCCAGGTGCAGGCGCTGACCGCTCTGCGCGACGAGCTCGAGCGGCAGGCGTCGGAAGCGGCGGCGCGCGCAGCGACCGAGGAGCAGCAGCGCCGCGCCGTGGCCGCGCTGCTCGAGGAGGAGCGCCGCCTCGGCGAAACAGCCCGGGCTCAAGTTGCGCTGCTCAACCGCCAGATCGAGGAGCTGCGCGCCCAGATCGCGCGTCTCGCCGCCGCACTCGAGGCAGCCGAGGCTGAGGGGCGGGACAAGGACGCACAGATCGCCAATCTCGGGCAGCGGCTCAACCTTGCGCTCGCCGCCCGGGTCGAGGAGCTGCAACGCTACCGCAGCGATTTCTTCGGCAGGCTGCGCGAGGTGCTCGGCAACCGCCCCGGGATACAGATCGTCGGCGACCGTTTCGTGTTCCAATCCGAGGTGCTGTTTCCCCCAGGCTCAGCCGACCTCCAGCCGGAAGGCGTCGAACAGATACGCCAGCTCGCCGGCGTGATCCGCGAGATCGCGCGCGAGATCCCGCCCGACATCCCCTGGATCCTGCGCGTCGACGGCCACGCCGACCGCACGCCGATCCTGGGCACGAGCCGGTTCTCCTCGAACTGGGAGCTTTCGGCCGCGCGCGCGATCACCGTGGTGCGGCTGCTCGCCCTGCTCGGCGTGCCAGAGAACCGGCTCGCGGCGACGGGGTTCGGCGAGTTCCAGCCGCTCGATCCCGGCGACAGCCCGGCAGCGCTTGCGCGCAACCGCCGCATCGAGCTGCGACTGACCGACCGGTGAGACGGAGAGCGATGGGCGTGACAGTGCTTGACCACCCGCTTGCGGCAGAAGCGGTCGCCACCCTGCGTCGCGCGGAGACGGGGGCTGTTGCGTTCCGCGCAGCCCTCGCCCGCGTTTCACTCTTGCTCGCGGCTGAGGCGACGAGGGGGCTCGCAACGCGGCTTGAGACGGTGGCGACGCCGCTTGCGTCCGCCTCCGTGCCCGTGCTCGCCGGCAAGCCGCCCTGCCTCGTTCCCGTGCTGCGCGCTGGCCTCGCCATGCTCGAGCCGTTCCAGGCGCTTCTGCCCGAAAGCCCGGTGGCGCATTTCGGCGCCTGGCGCGACCACGACACGCTGAGGCCAGTCGAATACTACTTCCGGGCGCCCGCTGACCTTGCCGAGCGCGGCGCGATCGTGCTCGACCCGATGCTCGCGACCGGGGGCACCGCCGTCGCCGCCGTCTCCCGCCTCAGGCAGGCGGGTGCGACGAGAGTCGCGGTCGCTGCCGTGATCGCCGCGCCGGAGGGCCTCGCCGCTCTCGGCGCCGCTCACCCCGAAACCGAGATCCTCGCCGCAGCGCTCGACCAGGGCCTCGATTCGCGCGGCTATATCGTCCCCGGACTCGGCGATGCGGGCGACCGCGCGTTCGCTACCCCCTGACCGGGCGACGTTTCAGCCCTCAGCGCCAGGGCCGACCTCCGCCGGCCCTCCGGCTCCGGGCCGCCAGTCGCGGAAGAAAGCCGTGCCGATCGCGCCGGCGATCCCGATCAGCATGCGCTGCACCCAGTCGAGGAACTCGTGCAGGCCGCCCTCGACGATCCGGTCTATGTCGCGTTCCTCGAGGCCGGCGCGCAGCTCCTCGACACGCTCGGCCGGCTCGCACGTGCCGCGCAGACCGTAACGGGAGCGCAACTGCTCGAGCGTCCACTCCGCCTGCCGCACGCACAACAGAACCGAGCGCGGGAACGCGCCGTCGAGCAGGAGGAAGTCCGCCACTGCCCGCGGCGTCAGCGCGCGGGGATGGACGCGGCGGAAGGCGTGGTAGCCGGCGGCGGCGCGCAGAAGCGCGTGCCACTGCGACAGGTCGAGCGCAGAGCCCACGTCGGCGAGCGAGGGCAACAGCAGGTGATACTTGATGTCGAGCAGCCGCGTCGTCTGGTCGGCGCGCTCGATGCAGCGGCCGAGCTGGAGGAAGTGCCAGCCCTGGTCTCGGTAGAACGTGCCTTCGGTGATTCCGGTCTGGAGCTGCACGCTCTCCTTGATCCGCGCAGAGAGTCGTGACAGCCCATCTCCCGCCACCTCCGCCTCGGTCAGAGCCGAGACCCAGCCGTGGAACACGTTGAGCTGCGCCCACATCTCGGTGGAGATAAGCGGGCGGAGGGTGCGCGCGTTCCGCCGCGCGGCGGCGACCGCGGCCGGGATGGAGGTCGGGTTGTCCGCATCGAGCAGGTAGAAGCGCCGCACCGCCTCAGGCGTCGTCTGGCCGTAGCGTCGGGCGAACTCCGCCTCGTCGGCGTTGATCCGCACCACGCTCTCCCAGGCCTGGGAGGGCCTGCCGGAGGCCTCGAAGGTCTGCGTCACGTCGAGCACGCGGGCGAGGTTCTCGGCGCGCTCGAGATAGCGCGCCATCCAGAACAGGCTCTCTGCGTAGCGCGCGAGCAGGGCCTGGGCGGCGGCTGGGGCGCGCGTCGCTTCACTCATCGACCAGCACCCAGGTGTCCTTGGAGCCGCCGCCCTGCGAGGAGTTGACGACGAGGCTGCCCGGCTTCAGCGCCACCCGTGTCAGCCCGCCGGGCAGGACCCAGGTGTCGCGGCCGGTGATCGCGTAGGGGCGAAGGTCGAGATGGCGCGGGCGCAGTCCGTCCGGGGTGAGGGTCGGCCCGACCGAGAGGCCGATCACGGGCTGGCTGATCCAGTTCGCCGGGTCGGCGAGCAGCTTCTCGCGACAGGCTTCGAGCTCCGCCCTGGTGGCGCGCGGGCCGATGGTGATTCCGTAGCCGCCGGATTCGCCGACCGGCTTGACCACGAGATTCGGGAGGTCGGCAAGCGTCGCGGCAAGGCCCTCCGGCTCGCGGCAGATCCGCGTCTCGACGTTCTCGAGGATGGAGTCCTCGTCGAGGTAGTAGCGGATGATGCGTGGCATGTAGGCGTAGAGGGCCTTGTCGTCCGCCACCCCCGTGCCGACGGCGTTGGCGAGCGCGACATTGCCCTTCCGCCAGGCGGCGACCAGGCCTGGCACGCCGAGCAGGCTGTCTCGGCGGAACACGGTCGGGTCGAGGAAGGTGTCGTCGATCCGGCGGTAGATCGTGTGCACGGGCGCAAGCCCCGAGGTGGTGCGCATGAACACCCGGTCGTTCTCGACCAAGAGATCCGCCCCCTCGACCAGCGGCACGCCCATCTCGCGGGCGAGGAAAACGTGCTCGAAATAGGCGGCGTTGTAGATTCCGGGCGACAGCAGCACGACCTGGGGGTCGTCGACGCCAAAGGGGGCGATCTCGCACATCGCCTCCTGCAGCCTGAGGCCGTAGCCGTCCACGGGGCGCAGGCGTATCCCCTGCATGAGGTCGGGGAAGGCGCGCAGCATCGCATGCCGGTTCTCGATCACGTAGGAGACGCCGGAGGGCGTGCGCGCATTGTCCTCGAGCACGCGGAACACCCCGTTCTGGTCGCGCACGATGTCCGTCCCGCAGACATGCACATAGGTGCCGAAGGGGACGGGGAAGTCCTGCATCTCGGGCCGATAGTTCGGGTTGCCGAGCACGAGGTCCTCGGGCACCACGCCGTCCTTGAGGATCCTCTGGCCGTTGTAGATGTCGCGCAGGAAGAGATTGAGCGCCGCCACGCGCTGCTTCACCCCCGCCTCGAGCCTTCGCCACTCGCCGGCCGTGAGCACGCGCGGAACCATGTCGAAGGGCAGGATCCGGTCGATCTGCGCCGCCTCCGAGTAGACCGTGAAGGTGATTCCGAGGTTGAACAGGTCGCGCTCCGCGGCGGCGGCGCGGCGACGAAGCTCCTCGACCGGAATCGCAGCAAGCCGGCGCACCACTGTGGCGAGCGCGCCGCCGTCCCCCTCTCTCGGGCGCGTGAGTTCGCAGAAGAAGTCGCCCGGATCGTAGCCAGGCAGAAGCCCCGCCATGCTCTCCCGGCCCGGGCCGATCGACTCGCCTGAGCGGGACGCCGCTCCGGTCACGCTCGCATCGTCTCCATCCCAGACGCTCTCCGCGTGCGGCCATCCGGCCGGAGCGCTTCTTCCCCCGGCGAAATGCTAGCCTGCGGCCCGGCGATGGCCAAGCACCATGGCCAAGCACGCGCGTCTTGCCGACACGGGACCCTCGGCCGCACGCCAGCGCTTGATCGCTGCCTTGCCTTGGCAGATACCTAGGCCCACAGCGAGAGACCGGGGATGCCCGAGTCGCCATCCGGGGATAGTCAGGGAGCCCAATCGTGCGTCATGTCCTTCTGGCAACGGTGACAGTCGCAGCGCTCGGCGTCGCAGCCACCGGGACGGCGATCGCGCAGGCCTGCGTGAACGTGCGCGAGCAGCAGGCGTTCCATCTCCGCGCCCTGCAGACGCACCTGATGGTGGGGGCGCTTTCCTGCGGCATGCACGACCGCTACAACGCCTTCGTCACCCGCTGGCAGTCTGACCTCGCCGGTGCGCACCGCAACCTCACCGGCTACTTCAACCGGACCAAGGGCGGCCAGCGGGCGCTGAACGAGTACATCACGGCTCTGGCGAACGCCCAGTCGCAGGAGGGCATCCGGCTCGGCAGCACGTTCTGCGGCCGCGTCGGCCCGCTGTTCGAGCGCGTGGCGCTCATACAGACCTCGTCAGAGCTGATCACCACCTCGGCTGGTGCCGGGATCCCGCTCGCCTTCGACCTCAGGCCGTGCGAGATCCGCTCGGCGGCTGACCACTCGCAGCAGCGCACCACCCAGCAACAGACGCAGCCGCAGCGTCGCTAGGGGCGGACGTAGCCCTCGGCCGCGCAAGCGGCTGTGTGGCGGACGCTCCCTTTGGCGACCGCCCCCTCGGAATCGATATCGGCTGCGGGTCCTTCAGTCGTTGCACCGGTTCGCGCAGGCCGCTGCCGGCGTGCGGACGGAGGACGCGATCGATGTCGAGGTCAGGCGGTCCACCGGTTCGCGCAGACCGCAGCCGGCGCTGTCCTGCTGCCGGCTTGCGCGCAAGCCTTGAGGCCGCGGGGGATGCCGCAAGGCGCGGCTGATGGACCCAACCTCCCGGGCGCGCAAAAGCGAAGGGCGCCCGCAGGCGCCCTTCCGTTCAGCCGATCGCGTGGGCGATCAGCGGAGGACAATCTCCACGCGCCGGTTCTGCGGCTCGCGGACGTTCGGCCCAGTCGGCACCAGAGGCTGGCTGAAGCCGACACCGCGGATCACCATCTGGCTGCGCGGAATGCCACGACGCTCGAGCTCCGCAGCCACCGCCTCGGCGCGCCGCACCGAGAGCGCCTGGTTGTAGGCGGCTGTGCCGACCGTGTCGGTGTGGCCGGTGACGTCGATCCGCGTGGTCTGAACCCGCGGCGCGTTCGCGGCTGCCTCGGCGATGATCTGCCGGGCGCGGTCTGTCAGGGCAGCGCTGTCGAAGTCGAAGAACACGAGATAGGTACGGGCGGGTGCCGGGGCGGCAGCGGGCGCCGGAGCCGGCGGCGGCGGCGGGGTCACGCCGAACGCATAGGAGAGGCCGATCAGGAA
>Ga0308417_1001425_pt1 | contig 16442 bp, 9 predicted proteins | sample HotsprSampleOS65_FD_203528 | JGI IMG/M metagenome (GOLD analysis project Ga0308417, IMG submission 203528) | Hot spring phototrophic mat microbial communities from Octopus Spring, Yellowstone National Park, Wyoming, United States - 20090730_OS65 ... | reverse complement strand
ATCGGGCCGAGGGCGCTGCGCTACTCGAGGGCTCCGCGCCCTCGGCCCGATCCACCACGGCCCCGGATAGGGGCAAACGGAGAACAGGTCCAAGTTATCTGCGGTAGGAAAGTGGGGAGCACGTCATTGGCGGTCGGCATTTTGGTTGCGCCTGCAAAGGCGAACGCCCGCAAGCGCAGTCGTCGGGAGGCCCTTCGCATGAGGGTTCAGAGCCGCTCTCTCGGCCACACCGTGGTTGCAGCCATGGTCGGGGTGGTCGTTCTGGTCGCTGCCGTCCTCGTCTTCGTGGCCGATCGGACGCAGAAACAGTTGAGCGAGGTGATGGTCGCCAGGGAGGTTGGCGCGATCGCCGGCACTGTGGAGGCGATCGTCACAGGCGAGGCGGAAAAAGCGGTCGCGCTGGCCGCCTCGGTCGTCGCCTCACCCGGGGTCAGCGAAGCCTTCGTCGCCGGCGATCGCGCCCGGCTGCTCGCCGTCACCGGCCCGATCTTTGACGCGCTGAGGCGAGGCCAAGTACCGGTCGATCAGTTCCAGTTCCACCTGCCGACGGCGACCTCCTTCCTGAGGGTCCACCGGCCGGACCAGTTTGGAGACGACCTCTCGGCATTCCGCGCCACGGTGGTGGCCGCAAATCGAGAACGGCGGGTCGTGGCCGGGCTTGAAGCCGGGGTGGCGGGGCTCGGGATCCGCGGCGTGGTGCCCATCGGCGGGCCGGAGGCGCACCGAGGGACGTTCGAGATTGGTCTCTCGGTCGGTCAGGCCTTCGTGCGTACGCTTGGCCAGCGCCTCGGGGCCGAGGCGGCACTCGTCGCCCGCACGCGGGATGGCGTGGTCCGCCTCGCCACCACACGAGAGGGCTTGGGCCGTCTCGATCCAGCCGCGTTCGAGAGCGCGCTCGCCCTGGCTCGGCCCAATGGCGGATTGGCCTTCGACGGCGGCCAGCCCTTGTTGGTCGCGGAGGTGCCGTTGAAGGACTTTTCCGGTCGCGCCGTGGCCGTGCTCACGGTGCAGCGGGACGCCTCCGCCGTGGTCGCTGCCAAGGAACGGGCCAAGGCGTGGCAATTCGGCATCTCCGTCGCGTTTGTCGTTTTCGCCCTGCTGCTCGCGGCTCTGCTCGCGCGGGCGATGATCCGCCCGCTCAAGCGACTGACGGAGGAAACCCATGCGATCGCCTCGGGCGACCTTGTGCGGAACGTTTGTGAAAAGGAACGTGGCGACGAGATCGGCGTCCTTGCCAGGGCTATCGACGGCTTCCGCAAGGATGTGGCCGAGAAACGCGTCCAAGAGGCGCGCGCGGCAGAGGAGCGCGCAGGCCGGGAGAAGGCGCAGCGCGAGATGGTTCTGGCGATGCGGACTTTCGGCGGCACCGTCAGGGGTGTCTTGACCGAGCTCGGCGACGCCTCACGCGGCATGCTGGTCGTTGCCGAACGGATGCACAAGATCGCCGCCGCCGTGCAGGCGAGCGCGACTGGGTCGCGCAGCGAGGCGGACAACGCCGCGACGGATCTCAACAGCGTGGCGGCTGCGACCGAGGAACTCGCCACCTCGGCCCGCGAGGTTCGCCGACAAGCGGAGACGACGGCGCAAACCACGCGCGACGCCGTGGCGCACGCGGCCGAGGTCGATCTCCTGGTCGAGAGCCTGTCCCGGACGGCCAGCGAGATCGGCAGCGTCGTGCAGGTCATCGACGACATCGCCACCAAAACCAACCTTCTCGCCCTAAACGCAACGATCGAGGCGGCCCGCGCCGGCGAGGCCGGAAAAGGTTTCGCCGTCGTCGCCCAAGAGGTGAAAACGCTCGCGGCGCAGACCGCACGCGGAACGGCCGAGATTGGCGCCCGGATCGAAGCCGTGAAGACGGCGACGGGGGAGGCGGTCGCAGGGATCAGGGGGGTCCTCGCGACTGTGCAGCGAATCGATGAGGTGGCGAGGGGGATCGCGCAGGCCGTCGACCAGCAGGCGCTCGCCACCGGCGACATCACACAGATGGTCGGACGACTCGCCGCGCGCACAACGGAGCTTGCGCACGCTGCCATCCGTGTCGCGACCGAGGCGGAGAACGCCGCCGCCTCGGCCGACGACGTGCACAACACTGCAAGGTCGGTCGCCGATCAGACCGCCAGGATCGACGCCGAGGTGCGCCTCTTCGTCGACGCGCTTGATCTCGAGTCGGATCTGCGTCGGTTCGAACGCTATCCCTGCGACCTCTCGCTACGCCTCGAATCCTTCGCAGGCGCGCTCGAGGCGCGCGCGAACGATCTCGGGTTGTTCGGTATCGGCGGCACTGCGATGGCGCTGCCCGGCTGGTTCACCCCCGGGCTCGAAGTGAAGGCGAGGATTGATGGCGTCGCGGTTCCGGTTCGGGGCCGGGTCGCGCATGCGAGCGGCGATCGCTTCGGCATCATGCTGCTTGAAACCCCGGAGACGCGCGCTGCACTCGCGCCCCTTCTGGAACGGTTGAGCGGGTCGGGGCGGAGGCTCGCGGCCTGACGAGGGTGTTTAGGCGGCCTGCCGCGGGCCGGGCGAGCCTGCTGCGGCACCAAGCCAGGCATCGCAGGCGGCGAGGGCCCGTTCGCAAAGGGCCCGCTTGCGCTCCCGACCCCGCTCCGGCCCTGGCAGAGGGGAAAAGAGACCAAAGTTTACATTCATCGGCTGGAACGTTTCGGCTCTCGCACCGCCAGTGATATGGGCGAGGAGGGCTCCCATCGCCGTCTCCACAGGCGGCGGCAAAGGGGGGTATCCGCGCGCCTCGGCCGAGGCGAAACGTCCAGCCAGCAGTCCGATGGCGGCCGACTCGACATAGCCCTCGACGCCCGTGATCTGGCCGGCGAAGCGCAGCCGCGGCACCGCGCGAAGACGGAGCGAACCGTCAAGCAGGCGCGGGCTGTTAAGGAAGGTGTTGCGGTGCAAGCCGCCAAACCGCGCGAACTCGGCCCTCTCCAGCCCCGGGATCATTCGGAACACCCTCACCTGTTCAGCGTATTTCAGCTTGGTCTGAAACCCGACCATGTTCCACAACGTCCCCAATGCGTTGTCCTGACGGAGCTGCACTACCGCATAGGGGCGCCGACCCGTCCGCGGGTCGACCAAGCCGATGGGCTTCATCGGGCCGAACCGAAGCGTGTCGTTTCCACGCTCTGCCATTACCTCAATTGGCAGGCAGGCTTCGAAATAAGGGGTCGACCGTTCCCATTCCTTGAACTCGGTTTTCTCCGCGGTCAGCAGAGCCGAAACGAAAGTCTCGTATTGCGTTTGGTCCAGCGGGCAATTGATATAGTCCATCGCGCCGCCCTTGTTGTATCGCGACTGGAACCATGCCGTCTTGAGATCTATGCTGTCGCGGTGCACGATCGGCGCGATTGCGTCAAAGAAGGCCAGCGCCTCCTCGCCTGTCACCTGCCTGATCTCCTCGGCCAGCCGGGAGGCGGTGAGCGGGCCCGTGGCGATCACGGCAAGACCCCACTCCGGCGGCGGCAGGCGCGTGATTTCCTCGCGGACGACGCGGATGAGAGGGTGGGACGAGACGCGGCGAGTGACCTCGGCGGCAAAACCGTCCCGATCAACGGCAAGAGCGCTGCCTGCCGGCAGCCGGTGCGACTCGGCAACCGCCATGATCAGGCTGCCGGCGCGGCGCATCTCCTCGTGCAGAAGGCCGACAGCGTTGTGCAGCGGGTCGTCGGCGCGGAAAGAGTTGGAACAAACGAGTTCGGCAAACAGATCGGTTTGATGCGCTTCCGTCATCCGGATCGGCCGCATCTCGTGCAGCACGACCGGCACTCCGTTACTCGCGATCTGCCACGCGGCCTCGCTGCCTGCGAGGCCGGCACCGACGACGTGGACGGGCCCCATCATCTCTCTGAGATGGGCCCGGAGTAATGGACGGACAATGCTGGGCACAACGATTGAGCCAAGCACCCTAGACGCAGCCAAGCGCTCGGCGAGTGCGACCCCCGACCGGCGTTCCGGCCTCGGCCGCAACGGCGCCAGGCGGCGGCGCCGCGATTGGCCAAGGTCTCATCGTCGCTCGCGGCCGGAGGGTTCAGCCGGTCTCGCCGGAGTGCCGTTCAGGCGGACCCCGGCTGGGAACCGGCCACGCGGAGGGGGGCACACCGTTGCGGAGGGGGCACACCGTTCTGACCGGCCCCTCGCGGAGCGCGGTGGTTGCCACTCCCCGGGTCGGAGCTCCGCGCCACCACCCATATTCGCCCTTCGCCAGTACGGCAGCCAAGGCAGAGATGATTCTACCCACTCGAGCCGGCGCTGGGGTTCCAGGCCGACCCGAGGCGGACGAAGGCGAGGGGAACGCGCACCGTTTCGTTTGCCCGCCGCTCCTCTCAACCTTGCGGCGCCAGGTAACGGTCCCGCCTAGTCCTTGTTGACCGGCGACTCGCGGTCAAACAGGAAGGCGAGGACGTGCGTGATGTCCTCGATCGAGAGGATCTTCTGCGTCCCGTAGCGCGGCATGATCGAGCAGGCGAAGGCCGCGTTCGAATTGTAGATCTTGATGTAGGCGTCGCGAATCGCCTCGGCGTCGTAGTCCCGCAGCTTGCCATACTGCAACAGGGACGGACCGAGGGTGCCGTAGGACAGCTCCTTTGGCGCCATCTGGTGGCAGGCGTAGCAATTGCCCCCGACGCCGCGGCGCGGGTCGTCGCGCATCCTCAGGCCGTGCCCGTCGAGAGACAGGCGTTCGCCGCGGCGCCAATCGCCCAGGAACTTCCCGTCGGGCGGGAAGACCACGGACTCCATCGCCGCCTTCTGGATGCGTTCGGCAACGTCCGCCGGCGGATCATTCCGATACTCCGTGCACAGGCGCTGCATCTCGTCCTGATCGAGCCTCGCCCGAAGTTCTGGCGAAAGGCGGTCGTAGTTGAAACTCCGCTTCATCGCCTCCAACAGCCGCTCCTGGCTGATGGTCGGCACGCCGTGTCGCGGTTCGGCAGCTGCGGGGTGCGCGATCAGGGCGAGTACGGCAACGGCGGCGAGCAGATTGCGGCGCATCTGTCCGAACTCCTTCAGCGCTTGATCGCGGGGGCAACGACTTCGCCGCCCTCGGCGTTCTTGGTGAGGAAGGTGATCAGCGCGACTGAGATTTCCGATCCGTGCCCCATGTCCGGCATGCGCATCTGCCAGAAGCAGTCGAACATCCGGTGCTGCATGGTGCGCACCGTCTCGTGCGAGGTGCGATACGCGGGCCAAGTGGCGACCGCTCCGATCGCCTGTTCCCGCTTGCGGAGATTAGCGAGTTCCTGCAGCCGGATGCGGGCGCCCTCGTTGCTGTGGCAGGTGGCGCAGGAGAAATCGAACGGTCCGGCGCGGCGGAAGAAGGTTGCCTCGCCTAGCGCGTAGGCCTCCTTCTCCTTCGGATGTTCAAGCGTGATCCGGAACGGTTGGCCGGCTGATTTTTCGGCCACGAAGGTGACGAGCGCCTCGAGCTCCGACTTGCGGTCGCGGGTGGAAAATGCGCGGCGCCGGATTTCCGCCTCGTCGAAACCCTGCAGGGTGACCATGCAGTGCACGATGCGGCTCTCCGCATCCATCACCTTGTCGACGTCGGCGAAGTAGCGGGGAAGCTGCGCATAGGCTCCGTCAAGCACACCGGGCCCGAGGCCGAGATCGCACTGCTCGAGAGAGGCGTTCTTCGGCCCGCGCTTCTCCGTCCACAGCCGTTCGCCCTCGTCGACGAAGAGGAACCCGGGGTTGGCGAACGGGTCGGCCAGCATCCGTCGGTATTCCTCGACCGGATTGTCGGACTGGGCGAGACCCGTTGACATCGCAACCCAGACCCCGGCCGCGGCACCGATCGCCCACAACGACACTCTCATTCCGCTCCTCCCCTCCGAACGTTCGTCGTCTGACGCGTCGGCTTGTGATCCTTCGAGTATCGAACCATCGAAGGTCGGAAGGCAAGAGCCTTGCACGGCTGCGCCCGGCTCAGACCCTTTCCGCGATTTGACTGCGCTTTCTGCTGGTCCTTGGCGAGGTCGTCTCCCCGCCGGCCGCGGTCGGCGCGTTCGGGCCCGAGGCGGCTGGTCGGCCCGATCGGTCGCGCGCGAGGACGGGGGCCAGAAAGCGTCCCGTGTGGCTCTCGGCGGCGGCGGCGATCTCCTCCGGCGTGCCGGCGGCCACCAGCCGTCCGCCTTCCTCCCCGCCCTCGGGGCCGAGATCGATGATCCAGTCCGCCGTCTTGATCACGTCGAGGTTGTGCTCGATCACCACCACCGTATTGCCGGCCTCGACGAGAGCGTGCAGCACCTCGAGCAGGCGGCGGACGTCTTCGAAGTGCAGGCCCGTGGTCGGTTCGTCCAGGATGTAGAGGGTGCGGCCCGTCGCTCGGCGGGAGAGCTCCTTGGCGAGTTTCACTCGCTGCGCCTCGCCCCCCGAAAGCGTGGTCGCCGGCTGACCGAGTTTGACATAGGACAGACCGACCTCGTTCAGCGTGTGCAGCTTGTCGCGGATGGCGGGCACTGCGGAAAAAAAACCGAGCGCCTCCTCGACCGTCATGTCGAGGACGTCGGCGATCGATTTGTCCCGGAAACGGATCTCGAGCGTTTCGCGGTTGTAGCGTCTTCCCTTGCAGGCGTCGCAGGTCACGTAGACGTCCGGGAGGAAGTGCATCTCGATCTTGATCACGCCGTCGCCTTGGCAGGCCTCGCAACGCCCACCTTTGACATTGAACGAGAACCGCCCCGGGGCGTAGCCGCGGGCGCGGGCCTCCGGCAGTTCGGCGAACCAGTCGCGGATCGGCGTCAAGGCGCCCGTGTAGGTGGCGGGGTTGGAGCGCGGCGTTCGCCCGATCGGCGACTGGTCGATGTCGATCACCTTGTCGAGGTGCTCAAGCCCCTCGATCCGTTCGTGCGGCGCGGGGTGCTCGCGCGCGCCCATCAGCCGCCGCGCCGCCGCGCGGTACAGCGTGTCAATAACTAGGGTGGATTTCCCTCCGCCGGAGACGCCGGTGACGCAGACGAACAGCCCGAGGGGGATTTCGACGGTCAGGTTCTTCAGGTTGTTCCCCCTGGCACCGACGATGCGCAAAAGCCGCTTGCGTTCGACGCTTCGGCGCCGGGGGGGGAGGGGGATACACCTGCGCCCGGACAGATAGGCTCCCGTGAGGCTGTCTTGAGCGGCGAGGACCTGCTCTGGAGGGCCAGCGGCGACCACAGTCCCGCCGTGTACGCCGGCACCGGGCCCCATGTCGACCAGCCAATCAGCAGAGCGAATGGCGTCCTCGTCGTGTTCAACGACGATCACCGTGTTACCGAGATCGCGTAACCGTTTCAGAGTCGCAAGCAGGCGCGCGTTGTCGCGCTGGTGCAGCCCGATTGAGGGCTCGTCCAGCACATACAGCACGCCGGTCAGGCCCGAGCCGATCTGCGAAGCGAGGCGGATGCGCTGGCTCTCACCGCCCGAGAGTGTGGCGGAGCCCCGGGCCAGGGTGAGATAGTCGAGCCCGACATCGACCAGGAAGCCCAGCCTATCGGTGATTTCGCGCAGGATCCGTCGCGCGATCTCGCGTTTCTGGGGCGGCAGTTTTTCGGGCAGGCCGCGGAACCAGGCATCGGCCTCTCGGATGGACAGGGCGGAGACTTCGCCGATGTGCCGCCCGTCGATCTTCACTGCCAGCGCTTCGGGCTTAAGACGGTAGCCGCGGCAGGCCTCACAGGGGGCTTCTGCCTGGAATCGGGAGAGGTCCTCGCGCACCCAGGCGCTGTCGGTTTCACGCCAACGGCGCTCGAGATTGGCGATCACCCCCTCAAAGGGCTTCCTCGTCTCGAAGGCCCTGAGGCCGTCCTCGTAACGGATCGTCACCGGATCGTCGCCGGTGCCAAACAGGATGGCGCGGCGGGCCCGCTCCGGCAGCTCCCGCCACGGCGTGCGCATGGAGACCTTGAGGTGGCGTGCAACTGCCTCCAGCGTCTGGCGATAGTACGGAGACGACACGCCTTGCCAGGGCGCGATCGCGCCGTCGGCAAGGCTTTTGGTCGCATCGGGAACCACGAGGTCGGGGTCGAAGAACTGGGTTACGCCGAGGCCATCGCAGGCCGGGCAGGCGCCGGCCGGATTGTTGAACGAAAAGAGGCGCGGTTCGAGTTCGGCGATGGTGAAGCCCGAGACCGGACAAGCGAAGCGGGCGCTGAACACCGTCCGCTCGCCGCTGTCGGCGTTCTCCGCGACCGCAATCCCGTCGGCCAGGGCAAGTGCCGTTTCAAGCGAGTCGGCCAGCCGGCTGGCGATTCCCTGGCGCACGACCACCCGGTCGACGACCACCTCGATGTCGTGCTTGCGCTTGCGGTCGAGGGCGGGAACCGCGTCGATGTCGTGCAGAGCGCCGTCAACTTTGACGCGGGTGAAGCCGCGCTTCTGCAGCTCGGCGATCTCCTTGCGGTATTCGCCCTTGCGCCCGCGCACCACGGGGGCCAGCAGAAGCAGCCGCGAGCCCTCCGTCATGGCCAAGATGCGGTCCACCATCTGGCTCACCGTCTGCGCCTCGATCGGCAACCCCGTAGCCGGAGAGTGCGGCACACCGATTCTCGCCCAGAGCAGGCGCATGTAGTCGTAGATTTCGGTCACCGTGCCGACAGTGGAGCGCGGATTGCGCGAGGTCGTCTTCTGGTCGATGGAGATCGCCGGCGAGAGCCCTTCGATCGCTTCGACATCGGGCTTCTGCATCAGTTCAAGGAACTGGCGCGCATAGGCCGAAAGGCTCTCGACGTAGCGCCGCTGCCCTTCGGCGTAGATGGTGTCGAAGGCGAGCGAGGACTTACCGGACCCGGACAGCCCCGTAATGACAGTGAGGGTGTTGCGCGGAATGTCGACGTCGATGCTCTTGAGGTTGTGTTCGCGCGCGCCGCGCACGCGGATCCAGTCGGTCATTCGGGGCACCGTCGGAAGGTCTGCAGGTCGGAGTTCGCCTTAAATGGGGCCGTCCCGGCAAGGGGCGAGGCTCGCGGCACGCGGGGGTGTGACGAGGGCGGGACGAGGGCCTAGAGTGCGGCCCGAAGTCGGAGGGCAGGTGCGATGGCGGGAAGCGTGAACAAGGTCATCCTGGTCGGCAATCTCGGGCGCGACCCTGAGGTACGCACCACCCAATCGGGCATGAAGGTGGTGAACCTCGCGGTCGCGACCTCGGACCGCTGGACGGACAAGACCTCCGGCGAGCCGCAGGAGCGCACAGAGTGGCACCGGGTGGTGGTGATGAACGACCGCCTTGCCGAGGTGGCCGAGAAGTATCTGCGCAAGGGCAGCAAGGTGTATCTCGAGGGAAAACTCCAGACGCGGAAATGGATCGACCAGTCCGGCCAGGAGCGCTACACAACGGAGGTGCTGCTCGGGCGTATCGGCGCCGAGATGGTGCTGCTTGACCGTCGCGACGGGGCAACGTCCGCCGTTGACGACGAGGAGCGTGGGTATGGCAGCGCCCGGCAGCCGGCGACGGCCAGCCGCGGCGGGTGGGACGCGTCGCGCAAGCCGGACCTCGACGACGACATTCCGTTCTGACACCGCCGGACCGTACCCGATTCATCGCTTTGGGCGAGGCCGAAGAGGCGCAACGGAACGGAACCTTGGGCGGAGGGAACTCTGCGAACTGGGGCGCGGCTGTCGGCGCTGCAAGATTCAACCGGGAGCCAATCGACGCAACACGCCGCAGGCTCACGGCTGAATCCCACACCCGTCGCCTCTTCGGTACCGGGGGCGACCCCAAGGGGGTCTGGCTGCGCCGGACGGGCGGGGAATTCCGCGGTGTTGCGGACAACCCCTGAGTGCGAGGGAGTGGCGGAAGCCGTGGGAGGGGCAAGGATCGTCTCTCGATGCCGCGATGCGGAAAGGGGGATCAGCTTGCAAAGCTCCACGGCCAAAGGAAGCGCTCTCCCGCGCGATCGGAACGAAACCCGCGTGCGGACCCCAGATTTCCGCTCCACCTGCGACCGCTTCACCTCCTCGAACGACGTCTTCGCCGCGGGGCAGATGCGCCGGCTCAAAGACGCGCCGATCGAGCAAGCCCTGAAAGCCAAGCGCAGTCGTCTCGAGAACGCCGCCGAACCGGTCAAACCCTGCCCCACGTCGCCAACGGCGGAAGGTGCACGCACTCTGCGAGCTGAGCGACATGCTCGAGATGCTGCCGACCAAAAACGTGCCCGCTGGGCCAGGACCCAGGGCCCGTTACGGCCGCTGCGCCGCCCGGGTTGTGTCGAGACGACCGGAAACGGCCTCGCATGACGAAGGCGTGGTCGTCGCAGTGGCAGCCTGGGAGGACGGGCTCCAAGATCGCTTCGTCGGCGAACAGCGATCGTCAGCTGTGCGGCTTGCTGCCGGGACGCTCCCCGAAGCTGCGTCCAGGAGGCTTAGTGCAGAACGGCCCCTCGTTCCCCGATCAGCAATGACGGCTTGGGCAAAGCGATTGCGAATTGCCGAGAGGAGGGAGAAACGAGCCGCCTCCTGTTGCGGTTGCGCCGTCCCTGTCAGCACGATCCGCCTCGGCAACGCTTCTTGCGGCCCGATGCGGGGGCCGCGCGACACCACGCTCGAGCAGCTGCTCGAGGCGAAGACCGTTACAAAGCAGGTCTGATCTCGCCGAGGCTGCGGGGCGCGGAAGGCGCCCGAAGCAGGCACGAACGGTTCCATAGGCTTTGCCGGCAGCCGCCTCGGTGCTCCCGCCCCCCTCTTTCACGGCGCCGGCGAGAGCCCCGAAAGCCTCCTCAGGAACGCTTCGCGCCTGCCCTCGCGGGTCACGTCGTAAAGCGGATTGTCCACCGCAAGCCTCTGCCCCCCATCGCGGATCAATGGGCGGATGAGGATCTGCCCTCGCGAGGGGGTTGCCGCCCCGAAGACGTCGAAAGGGAACCGGAGGAAGATCCCTTTATCGAAACTGCCCTCGCCGAACCGGTCAAAGCCCGCTGTCGTTAAAGTGGCGAAACCGCCGACTTCGACGCCATTATCAAAGCGTCGGCCGAGCTCGACCGTTGCTCCCAAGTCGCGCGCGAGGTAGCGGCCCGCGCGCAGCACGGCATAGAGGTCGCGATAGGGGAGATCGAGGTAGAGCGAGAGGTGGCCGGTCACCGTCTCGTAGTCGCGAAAGCGGAAGGCCTGGTCGAAATCGCGCTGCTTCACCCAGGCGAGATCCGCCCCGACGGCGAACCGATGGTCGAATGGACGCCAGAGCGCCTCGCCCTGCACGCCGCCATACATCATCTCGAGCAAGCCTGCGGTGACGCGCAGGAACAGATCGGGGCCAACCGTCCAGAGGCCTTCGGCGGTCAGGCTGAGCAAAGGGAAGCGAGTGGCGTCGAGATACGCGCCGATCTCCGTCCGCACCGGCGCGAGCTTGCTGTCGGGCGGTCGCGGTCGCCCGCGCAAGTTGCCGAACAGGTCGGCGCCGATCTCGCCCCCGACCGAGACGCCGCCGCCGAACGCAACGCGCCCGCCCGCCACGGCCATCACTTCACCGGAGAGCGGGTCGTTCGGATCCATCAGCGCGAGCACGACCCGCGGCTCCAGGCTCCAGATGAGGCGCGGAAAGGCAGGAACGCTCTCCTCGGGGCGGCGTTCCGTCAGCTGGCCGGCTGGAGCAAGCACGGCGCTGACGGCGATTTCCTCAGCGCTGCCGAGGCCCGCGGCCGCACGCTCGACCTCGCCGCGCAGGAGCGCGATGCGGGCAATTTCCGACCCGCCAGGGGCCACGGAGAGCACGATCCTCTCGATTCCCGCCGGCGCGGTTTCGGCAGCGAGCCGTGCCGCCCGCCCAGCGGTTGCGGCAAGCGTGCGATGGCGCGAAGCGGCGAGGACGACATGGAGGTCCGACCCCACGACTCCGATCCGCATCGGCGGCATGCCGTCGGCGCGCAGACGGGCGATGAGTACAGACTGCCAGTCAGGCGCCAGGTCCGGCCGGGGTGTCGGCGGCAATGGCGGCGGGGGGAGCAGGCGGGGCGGGGAGGCCGGGTTGGCGATCAGGCTCGCGCGGAAAACCGCATCCTTGCCGTGCACGAAACCGGCAGACACTTCGATTGCGTCAGCCGGACGCCACACCAGCCCGGCGTTCACCCGTCCCTCGCTTCGTCCGAGCCCCCGTCTGCGTTCGTCGCGCAGCGCATCCCCAGACACTTCGACGATGGCCGTCAGCGACGGGATGGGTGTGGTCCAGGCGATGCCGCCGAACAGCGCGACGTCGCGGCCCCGGAAATAGGAGCCGAAGCGCGGGACGCCGCCTTGGCCGAAGGCCGTCTCCCGCCGGCAGAAGCGATCGAGGACCCGGCAGAAGGGGTTGGTGAGATCCGCCTCGCTGCCGACCCGGCCCCAGCCCAAACCGAGAGAGACGTCAAGGGCGTAGAACCGTTTCGAGGCCACGATGTATTCGCCGCCGTAGAGTCCGGTGCCGAGGAAGTCCTGCAGGCCGACGGCGAGGGCTGGCGTCGCCCGCGTCTCATCCGCCAAACGGAGTTTCACGTCGAAGGAGCGGTCGGTAGTGATGCCGCGGCCCGTGGTCGCGTTCAGCCGTTCAGTGAAGCGGAACGTCGCCTCGGCCCAGGGGAAGGCCTGGAAGTTGACGAACCAGTTGCGCCTCTGCAGGCGTTCGGAGACACCCACTTCCAGCGTGCCATCGGGGCGCATGCGCGCGGTGCGGGTTTCGATCAGCCCTACCCCGCCCCAGGAGGTGCCGGTGCCCGAAGCCGGCTCGGCCTCGACGAGGAGGAGCACAAGGGCAGTTGCGAGCAGACGGGCGCGCGGCCGCGCGCCGCTCACGGCAGTTCGCGAGCGATCACAGCAAGCGCGGCAGCGCTGATCGTCAGCTGCGACAGCACCTGGCCAAGGTCGCGGAGGAAGCCCCAGGTCTCGAACGGTGACGGATCCTGGGGGACGACGATCATCGACCCTGGAGGGACCGGCTCCGGCCCCGGCGACCAGCGCCAGGACCCGAGGGCCGCCGGACGCGTGCTGCCGTTGGGAAGGAGCAGGAATGCCCGCGAAAGGTCGGCGAAGCGCTGCGGCCCGCCCGCCATCTCGACGTAGTCGGCAGCCCTGAGCCCGGAGCGGAACTGCAACGCGCCCGGGTTTAGCACGGCGCCAACCACGGAGACCTCGTTCGGTCGCTTGGGCACGACCAGCAGATCGCCCGGTTCGAGCAGGATGTCGAGCTCGGGCCGGGCGGCCAGCACGACGGGGTTCGCCTCGATGACCATGCGCCCGGCAGCAGGAGCGGTCCTCAGCGCGGCGGCGAGCTCGCGTCCCGCCCTGATCGCCTCGCCGAGATCGATCCCGCCGCGTCCGGAGGGAGCGTTCAGCGTCTGTCCAGTGGCCACCTGCACCAGGTTCATCTCGAGATCCCGCGCTGCCCGCTCGAACCCTTCCTGCTGGCGAAGCCGCACGCTTTCGCGCGTGAACACCGCACCAAAGGGGTAGGCGTCGCGGGTCAGGCCGCCTGCACGCTGGATGACGTCCGAGAGCCGTTCGCCACGACGGATCTCGTACAGGCCAGGCCGGACGAACTCGCCAGCGAGCCGAACCGGGCCGAGGTCGCGATCAATGAACAGCCGGGCAAACCGCACCGAGTCGCGCGGGTTGACCCGCACAGCTGCGAAGTTGCGTGAGGCGATGTCGAGGGCAAGCCGCTCGATCGGAGCTGTGGTCGCGCCCTGCACGGTCAGCACGCGGCTCACTTCGACGTTGCGCAGATCCGCCGTCTCCGATACGCCGCCAGCGACCGCGAGCAGATCGGCCAGCGTGCTCTCTCGCGCCAGCGGATAGAGGCCCGGACGCTGAACTTCGCCGAGCAGAAGGACGGAGGTTTCGAGTGCGGTGGCGGCGAGATCCGGGTGGTCGCGGAAGACATCTGGGCAACCGCCGGGCCCAGTTTCGATGAGGCCCAGGCCTCGGGCAGGGGCAAAGCGCTCCGGTCCGCCGGCGACCAGCGCGGCGATCCGCGACAGGGCGGGGCAGCCCTGATCCAACACCTCGCCGCGGATCGCCCTCTGTACGGCAGGCCCCGACAGCCAGGCGACGTCGGCACGGCTTAAGATAACGACCTCGTCCTCGTCAGCGAGGGCAAAGTCGTGTCGGCCGGCCAGCACCTGTCCGAGGTCGAAGGCCTCGATCCGCTTCAGCCGCGTGCTCGGCTCAACCCGGACCAGTGCGGCGTAGCGAAGATAGGGATCGGGGCGGATCTGCCTTGCATCGCCGATCAACCGACGCACGGTGCCGGCAGCGCTTCGCGATCGCACCTGCGGCAGGAGCACGTGCCCAGAAAGCCGCACCTGTCCAACGAGGGCGGACAGGGCAGGCAGGACAAGGACGAGATCGCCCCGTTGCAGGCGGCGGTCGCGGTCGATCTCGGCGAAGGCCGAGCGGCCGGAGACGTCGAACTGCTGCAGGAGAAACCGCACCCCGTGCGGGCGGAGCGTTTCACCGGCCAGCGCCAGCGCCTCGACGAGCGGGATGTGAGACTGGCCAGGCGGGAGTTCGTAGATCCCTGGCCGGCCGACTTCGCCTGCGATGGCAACCGTTGGCCCGAGCGGGGGCACGACGATGCGATCGCCGGGCTTGAGCGCGAGCTCCGGAGCGGGACCGCGGCCGGAGACGACGCCGTAGAGATCGACCGTGCGCATTCCACTCTGGCCCTCGACGCGGATCGACCGAAGCGATCCCGTGCGCCTCACCCCTCCGGCAGCGGCAAGTGCGTCGAGCACGGAGGCGAGGCTGGTGAGCGCTTGGAAGCCGGGGCGGACGACCTCTCCGCCGACGAAGACCTGAATTTGCCGAATGCCGTCGACCGAGACGAAGAGGTCCGTTCCCGGCAGTTCGCGGGCGATCCGTGCGGCCAGGTCGCGCCTGAGGTCGAGGAGGGTGCGACCGGCCGCGTCGATCGGCGCGAGGTCGGGCAGGATCAGCCGGCCGTCGCGGTCGATCCGCGCCGCGATCGTGCGCGAGATTCGCCCGCGGAAGGTGGCGATGATCTCGTCGTCTCGGCCGAGGACGTAGTCGTCGGGAATCCCGGCGACGGCGGCCGGCCCGCCGGTCGGAAGGGCGAGGAAGGCGTCGTAGCCGAACAGCCGCAAGGGCTGCAGGCTCGGCGGCACGCGTGCGGCGTAGAACGCTTCGACAGGGCTTTCGGGTTCGGCCGTGAGGGCTGGAACAGGCGCAGGAGGCGGCTACTGCGTCGCGGGCGGAGGCGGCGAACCGTTCCGGCTCGTGCCGCCGACGAGGTCAAGGATCTGCTGGACCGTCGGCCCCGCCGGCAGAGGGGGTGGTGACAGCGGAGGGGAGAACGGCGGCGCCTGGGCAAAGGCTGGAGGAGACGAGGGCACCGCAGCGAGCGAGGCGCTAAGGAGAAGGACCCAGACGCCCGCGAGTCTCACCGGCAGCCTCCGGCGGTCATCGTTTCGAGCCGATGCCCTGTTCCGCTTCCGCAAATAAAGCGTGCTTGGCGTTTACATTTCCCGCGTACTTATGCCAGTACCCCTAGCACATTTCCAGGTGGCGGATGACGCTCGACCGTGGCACGCCTGCCGTCTGGCCGAATGCTGCTCGCGCTGGCCCGCCGCGGGTCGGGCGCTGCGGTGCGCCGAATCGGCTTCGAGATCCGGTCTCGTGCGCGGTTCGTGCCCACCGTGCTGGAGCGCAGCGCGGCCCCTCAACCCCCGTATTTTGTGCTGGCCTCTGCCTCTGCGGCTGCCGGCTCACCGCTTGGGCTGGGGGGTGTTGCACTCCGCCCCGACCTTCCGCTTCCGCCGGTGTTCCTCGCGCGTCCCGACGACGACCGCCCTTGGTCTGACGCCCAGCTCTACGCCTTCGGCGATGTCCGTCTCGACTGGGAGGCGGGGCGCTGGAGCAGTTTGCCGCGGCTCGCCTTGCTGGCCCGTGTGTCGGGCGATCCCTCCGCTGTGTTGCGAGCGGAGCGGGAGATTGCGACGTTCCTCCGCTTCACCCCGCCGGGGCGCGGCGCTTGGTGGGCGAGCGCCCAGGAGGCAGCGATCAGGCTGCTGCATCTTGTTGCGGCAGCAAACCTGCTCGGCGCCGCGCCCACAGCTTCAGGGCGCGAACTTGCGACGATGCTGGCCGATCGCGTCCTCTGCACCCTCGACTACGAGCGCTCGCTTGGGAACAACCACGGCATCGTCTGTGCCGCCGCCCTCGCTGTGGCCGGCGTCTGGTTGGACGACCGGGTCCTTCGCGCCAGGGCGATCCGCATCCTCGCTGCCGATGTTCCGCTGCTGGTGACGGAGGAGGGTGGTTTCAGCCAAGTGTCCACCCGCTACCACCGGATGGCGCTCGATGCGCTCGCCGTCGCCGCCCTTCTCGCCGGGCCGCTGCCAGAGGCTGTAGGGGGATGTCCCGACCTTTGTTGAAAAGCGTGTTCGGCGTGCCGGTGATGGAGACTATGCGGCATGTGGGCTTTGGGCAAGCGCGGGTGGCCGGGAGGACTTCCGCTGGTAGGCGAGGAGGGCGGC
>Ga0308417_1001423_pt1 | contig 16445 bp, 11 predicted proteins | sample HotsprSampleOS65_FD_203528 | JGI IMG/M metagenome (GOLD analysis project Ga0308417, IMG submission 203528) | Hot spring phototrophic mat microbial communities from Octopus Spring, Yellowstone National Park, Wyoming, United States - 20090730_OS65 ... | reverse complement strand
CTCTGGCGCAAGTATGGACGCCCGCTTATGGGCACAGAACCGGCAGAGCTTGTCGAAGAAGTCCAGGAAGAGGACGTGGAGGCGGTTTTTGGCGGAGGGGTAGTCGCGCCGCCGCCGGACAATGCTCCGTCCAGCGACCAGGAAGCCGCGACTACTGCGGACGACACCCCCCTCGCACCATTGCCAGAGCCTTCTCAGTCCGCTCAGGCGGCAGCGGACACACCAGAGGCTGCCCACTCCCTGGATTCAGCCAGCGTTTCCAGCGCCACGGAGCAACCAGCAGCAGTCCCTTCTGCACCTTCAGAAACAGGTACAGAGCCGCCAGTACCACTCCCGGAAGTGTCACCGACAGCGGTGGACGCCCCGGCAACGACACTCCGCACGCCCACGATGGAACTGCCCGACCCCTACTCCGTCGTTGCGAGTGGTGATTATGCGACGTATTTCAGTGAAGAATCCTCCAATAACCACACAGCGCATACCGTTCCAGAGGCAGACCAGGACACAGCCGGGGATACCATTGCCCATCCCCCGGCTCCAGATATATCCGCTGTGGATACCTCCGCCTCTACACCACCGGCTGAAGCTGAAACCATTATCAAGCAGGATATTCCGTTCACCGATCCCTATCCTTCCCGAAACATCTTCGCTCCCATCCCAACGCAAACGACCTCGGACATCAGCTTCACCGTGCCGGAACGCATCACTTCTGAACTGCCACCCCCCGACCCTTCGGCAGGGCTGAGCATTCATTTCGACTCCCGCAATGCAGCCGTCCATATCGGCGGACTCTACGAAGTGACGGAAGTTGAACTGCCGGAACATCCCACCCAGGAACTCACGCCAGTTCCCACAACTGTGGCATCCCCTTCGGAAACCCTTGATGAAGCTGATGTCTCCGGTGATCTCCTGCCGCTGGAAGCACTACCGGCGGAAGAGGTGGCACGGCTTCAGGAAACTGGAACGGATATTCTGGCCAGTGCGGTTATCGTGGCAGTGACGCCGCCGCCAACTGAAAACGCCTCAGAAGTTCAGACGGTCGTATGTCCGCACTGTGGTGGGCAGGCCTTGGAAAGTGACATCATCTGTCCACACTGCGGTGAAATGCTGTAGGCGCGCGTGACTGACAACGCGCCCCACCGGCCCAACAAGCGGAAGTTACGGGCGAATGGTTATTCGCCCTTACTCGAAAAGGCTGTCCACGAAGGCCTCCGGTGAAAACACGGCCAGGTCATCCAGTTGTTCACCGGTGCCGACATAACGGATAGGCAGTCCCAGTTCCCGCGCAATTGCCACCACAATGCCGCCTTTGGCCGTGCCATCGAGCTTGGTCAGCACCAGACCCGTCACAGGGACGGTCTTGGCAAACTGGCGCGCCTGTTCGAGTCCGTTCTGCCCTGTAGCCGCATCCAGCACCAGCAGCACTTCGTGGGGCGCCTGTGGCACTTCACGCCGGGCAATCCGGGACATCTTCTCCAGCTCATTCATCAGATTGACTTTGTTGTGCAACCGTCCGGCCGTATCCACGATGACCACATCGGCATCGCGTGATTTGGCCGCCTGAAGGGCGTCATACACCACGGCGGCCGGGTCAGTCCCCGGCTTCTGCTGGATGACTGGAATCCCGACCCGTTCCGCCCAGACGGTCAACTGGTCGGCAGCGGCGGCCCGGAAGGTATCGGCGGCACAGACAATCACGTCATTGCCCTCGCGCTTGATGAGATGGGCCAGTTTGGCAATGGTCGTTGTTTTGCCGACCCCGTTCACACCAACGACCATCATGACGTACGGACGGATGTCGGTCGGAATATCGAGTTCCGAGCGCACAGCACGCCCGGAGACGGACTTGACCGGGGCCCGCAACAAAGCAAGCAGTTCCTGGCGCAACACCCGCTTGAGTTCGTCAGTGTCGTTGAGCAGTTTTCGATCCACCTGGGTGCGGATTTTCTCCACAAGCTCAAGGGTGGTGCGGACGCCAATATCGGCGCCAATCAGGATTTCTTCCAGTTCGTCAAGCACCTCCGGGCTGATGACCTTCTTGCCGCGTACCAGGGTATCGAGTCGGCCTACGAGATTTTGCCGGGTTCGCCGTACGGCGTTTTTCATCCGCAGCAGGAAGGTCTCCCGTGGCGGCTCGTCCACGACGGCCGGCGGCGGATTCGTGACCGGCTGGCCCGGTGGTGCTGTATCTGGGACACCGCCGGAGGTTGGCGTATCCGCTGGCGCCGGCCATCCCAGCCAGCGGGAAAGCAGGCCACGGCGGGCTGGCTCAGCCGTGACATCTGACGCTGGCACAGTTTCCACCGGCATGGAGGCGACCGTCTGGGGGTCAGCCGCCGGCGACGCCATAGGCTGCGACGGCGGAGCCACAGGCAGAGGCGGAGAGGCCGCCGGCTCCGGGACAACCATCTCCAACTGGGGTGAATCGGGCCGCAGTGGCGCTGGCTCCGCAACCTCAACCCCGGCCGGTGGCGCTGACGGGGACGGAATCGGCTCATTCCCAAAGAGGGTGGTCAGGCCAGCCCGTTCAGCCGGCGTTTCATCCTTCTTGCGTCTCCAGAACAGCATGGTTCTCCTTCGTGGAAACCGATGGTCTCCTTGGCGCTGAAACCATTAACGATCTCTCCCAGGCGGTTCCCGCCGGGGTGGCTTGGGTGGGTCATCCGTGATGAATGATGGTTTCTTGACCGTTGGTTTCGGAGCCGGTGGCACCACATCACCTGGTTCGGAGGGGCGTTGTCGCTGCGCGCGCTTCGCCGACTGGGCCTCATCCACAGCAGTTTGCCCGGTGGTTTCCTCCATCAGCGTCTGTGCCCGGCGGGGCCGGGTTGGTTCCTCATCCCGTGGTGAGCCTGGCTGACCGGTGATGGCCCGCTTGGCCGATGAGGTTTCCGTATCCTCCATCAAGGTGGCCACACCGCTTTCAAGTTCTTTGCGCTCCTGGCGGTCCCGTTCTGCCTGGAGCTTTTCAAGTTCGGCGTCCGGCGCCGGAGCTTTGTCGAAGGTTTCAATCGGTTTGCCACGCAGATAGACCTTCATGAACTCAATCCACATAGGGAGCGCGGCTTCACTTCCGGTTTCGCCTTTCCCAAGGGTTCGTTTTTCTCCGGGGTAGCCGATCCACACCCCGCAGGTAATGGAAGGGGTGTAGCCAATAAACCAGGCATCGGTCCAGTCGTTGACCGTTCCCGTTTTGCCGCCGATCTGACGCTTGTTGAGATCGCCATCCGCCACGGCGCGGATTTTCGTGGCTGTGCCGCCGTCCACGACGCCGCGCATCATGTCCACCATCTGGGCGGCAACGTAATCCGAAATGACCCGCGTCTCACGCTCCGTTTCATCCCGGTCGAAATCAAAGAGCGTTCGTCCATCATAATCGAGAATCCGCCGAATGAGGTGGGGCTTGGCCCGTTTACCCTTGTTCGGAAAGACTGAATAGGCCGCAACCATCTCAATGAGGGGCACTTCCGTCGCCCCCAGCGCCGAGGGCAGGTACGGTGCCATGGGATTGGTAATGCCAAAGCGCCGGACCATTTCTGCCCCACGCCGAATTCCGACACTGGCCAGCAAGCGGACGGCCGGAATGTTTCGGGATTTGGCCAGCGCCGTACGCAGCGGAATCGGCCCCGTGAAGCTGCCATCATAGTTCCGGGGCGACCAGTTGCCGGACTGAAACGGGGTATCGGAGACGAGATCATCCGGCGTCCACCCGTTCTCGATGGCTGCGGTGTAAATGAAGGGCTTGAAGCAGGAACCGGTCTGCCGGTTCGCCTGGGTGGCATTGTTGAACTTGGATTGCGAAAAGTCATAGCCGCCGACCATGGTCTTGATCTCGCCCGTCCTGGCATCGAGGCACAGCAGGGCCCCAGCCACAGCCGGAAGGGAACGCAGTTCAACCTGAAGGACCCCGTTGGGAGCTGGCACCGTAGGAGGCGGACTTGACTCGCGCCGTCCCTTGCGGCCCGGCGCTGAAGTTGACGCCGGTGCCGACGGCAGTGGGGTATCAATCACCGGCTCCATGGCGCTGTTGCGCGGCGCACCACTTTTGATGACAAACATCGGCAGGTCCCCTTCGCGCAGGGGATGGTCGGGCGAAAATGTGACCGTCGCCCGGTACTTGCCGAAGGAAACTTCGGCCGTCCGACCGGTGACGCGCATCACCAGTCCGTGCAGATACATACCGTTGAACGGCTCATAGGCCCATTCCGGGTGCCGGTACGTGGAAAGGTCCTTGCCCTTGAGTTCTTCCAGAATGTTCGGAATGGGGGTATCCCGCCGGCTCCCGCCGTGGCGCTCTTCATACCGGTGCAGCCCCCATCGCACCGCATTGACGGCCTGAATCTGCGCCGGGGCATCAATCGTGGTGATGACCTGCAAGCCGCCGGTGTGGGTTCCCCGCGTTCCGAAGCGGCTTTCAAGTTCGCGGCGGACTTCTTCGACAACGTAAGCAAACGGCCCGCTGGTGTTGAGTTCCCGCGCTGAAGTGACGTTGAGCTTCAGCTCAGTGGCTTTGGCGGCTTCGGCCTCGGCCGCCGTGATGTAGCCCGCTTCGAGCATGTTGGTAATCACCAGATTGCGCCGGCGCTTGGCTTCCTGCGGACGCAAAATGGGCGAGTAACCGGAAGGGGCCTTGGGAATAGCCGCCAGCAGGGCGCATTCCTCAATCGAGCAGTCCCTGATGGATTTGCCAAAGTAGTACTGCGCGCCAGCTTCAACGCCATACGCGCCCCCACCCAGGTTGATCTGGTTGCAGTACAACTCCATGATTTGCTCTTTGGTGTACTGCCGTTCAATTTGCAGCGCCAGGATGGCTTCCTGAATTTTGCGCTCGATGGTTCGCTCCGGCGACAGGAACAGAATCTTGGTCAGTTGTTGGGTGAGGGTTGAGCCACCTTCCACCGTCCGCCCGGCGAGAAAATTTTTCCAGGCGGCCCGGGCCAAACCAATCGGGTCCACGCCCCAGTGATACTCAAAGCGGGCGTCCTCAATGGCCATGATGGCCTGGCGCATGCGCAGCGGGATTTCGTCGTAGGACAGCGGAACCCGCCGCTCCAGCGCGAATTCCCCAATCACCGTCCGCCCGTCATCGGCATACACGCGCGTCACCACACTGGGCTGAAAGTCGGCCAGAGCCGCCACCTGCCGGTAGTCATCCGTTGTGGCAAACCACTGCAGGAACAGCAGTGTGGTGAGCGCTCCCAAGGATGCGGAGATGACAAGTGACAGGGGCAGGGCAGCCCAGCGCCACCATCGGGACCAACCCGGACGTGCTACCGCTGCCGGGTCTTCCACCAGGTGCGAAAGGTTGAGGGCGTTTGACATCAGCAACTCCTACGTCGAAAGGTACGCGCCTGGGACGATTATTCGCCAGCACGCCGCATGACCGCAATCCGGCCTCGGACTGGGGCCATTTTGGCTTCATAACACAGCCTTTGGAGACGAAGGCGTGTGGGAGTCGAACCCACCCATCCGTGTTGCCACACGGACGCAGCGAATTTGAAGTTCGTGACGGCCACCGGACCGCATGCGCCTCCGCGAGTTTTCCTTTTGGCACGCCACCTCCTCCCACCCGGAAGCCTCACTGGAGCCGGGCTGCGGCAATGCCCCGTTCCGTTGCCATCACCACCATCCCCTGCTCCACGTGCAGCACCGAGAAGATGCGCTCGGTGGCAAGCTGCCATCGCGCCACGATACGTCCATCCGGCACCTGCACGACCGTAATTTCAGAGTCGTCGAGGGCGGCCACCGCCAGGGTTGTCTCCGTCAACCAGGAGGGAGGCGACGCCAACCGACCTGCCATCTGCTGTTGCCAGCGTAACTCACCGGTCTGCGGATGGAAGGCGTAAAGAAAGTTATCATACGAGGCAACAAGAACCTGTCCGTGACGGATAAGCGGCGGGGTCATAACGGCAGCCCCCGTTCGCCGCCGCCACCGCAAGCGGCCATCGGCACGTCTGACAGCGACCACCTCACCATTGGAAGTACCACAGTACACCATCTCTTCCCCAGCAGCCGCTGGCCCGGGCGTTGCTCCCAGCACACAGGTCCACCGGCGGCGACCGTCTTTGGCGTCCAACGCCCAGAGCGCGCCGGCAGAAGTGCCAACGAACACCGCACCTGCAGCATAGGCGAGATGTTCTGTAAAATCGCCAGTGACGGACCAGCCGCGGGAAAAATCCTGTGGGTTCAGCGCTGCAATCTCGTTCGTTCCGAGCCGGACATAGAGCCAGAGGCCGTCACTCACCACCTGCGAGGTGATGGGCGCCGGCAGCGTCACTTCGCGGCGAACCACGCCGGTTGTCAGGTCGAGCAGGCGGACAATACCGCCCGGCGGGGAGCCATCCGCCGCCGGGCTGGAGGCACAGGCCAGAAGGGCATCTCCCAGGCGATACAGTTTGGCCGTGGTGGCCACGCCCGGCGCGCTTTCCCACAGTCGCGCGCCGTCCGTTCGCGCCAGAGCCACGACCTTCCCAGTGCGCAGCGGGACATACACTGCGTTTTCCGTCACCAGCGGTTCCTGGCGCGCGCTGTCCGGGTCGAGATAAAGCCAGTCCGTGGGAAGTGTGGTGGGGGCGATGGCGACCCGGCCATTCAGCGGCGGCGCAGGGCGCCAACGTAAACGCTGCTGCGCCACCAGCATCTGGCTCAGAGCGAGAGCCAACCCAACGACAACAACGACCTGGGTGCTCCGCCAGGCTGGGCGCTTCATTCAAAGGCTCCGTGGCGACCGGCACCACCCGCAAAGCGTTGGGCGCCGGCTTGGGTTTCGCCCGTGGCCAGCACATCCATTCCGCGCCGGAACTCATTTCGGAGCGCCTGTTCCCAGTCCAACCCGGCCTGTTCATACAGCGACTGGCGGTCGCTGCGCAGACAGGTCTGGGGAAAAGCCGCGATGGATTGCGCCAAAGCCAACGCAGTTTCCAACGCCTTGCCTTCCGGGCAGAGACGATTGACCAGCCCAATGGCCAGCGCTTCTTCGGCGGCAACCGGGCGGCCTGTCAGAATCAGGTCCATAGCCCGCCCAAATCCGATCAGCCGGGGCAGGCGGACGGTTCCGCCATCCACGAGGGGCACGCCAAAGCGACGGCAAAACACACCGAACACCGCCGTCTGGGCGGCAACCCGCAGATCACACCACAGGGCCAGTTCCAGCCCCCCGGCAACCGCATAACCTTCAATGGCAGCAATCACCGGCTTCGGAAGACGACGGCGGGTGGGTCCCATTGGAGCCAGTCCCGTCTCGTGCAGATTGACTCTGGCCCCGGCAGCGACGGCCTTGAGGTCAGCTCCGGCGCAAAAGTGACCACCCGCGCCGGTCAGGATGGCGACCGCACAGGCGTCATCACCTTCAAAGCGGTCAAAAGCGGCATCCAGTGCCGCCGCAGTGGGGTCGTCCACGGCGTTGCGCACTTCCGGCCGCCGCAGCGTGATGACGGCGACCCCTGCCTGGACTTCATACGTGACCGTTTCCATGGATTGACCGGACTTCAGGGGACTTCAGGAGACCTTGCGCAGGACGGCCGGCAGCGGGAGGGAAGCCGCCGGCAGCGGAACGACCGTGGCCGGCTTGTCCTTGACCCTGGTCGTCGCCCGGTAGCGGGCCTGGTAGCGGGAACGGGTGTCGAGCCACTCGGCCGTGATGCGCCAGGTTCGTTCCGCCCGTGAACCTATCAGCATCCCCAGATGCCCTCCCTTGACGAACCGTACGGTCACATCCTGAGTTGTCAGTTTTTTGGTCACGGCCGTGACGGCTGCCGGTGGCACAAGCCGGTCTTCACGGCTGGCCAGAACAAGCGCCGCCGCCCGGATGCGTCCATAGTTGACCCGCCGGCGGCCAATGGTGAACTGGTCCTGCATCAGCTCATTGCCCATGACGAAGTTATGCCACAACTGCCGGAAGGCGGCTTCCGTCAGGTTGACGTATTCGAGATATCGGCCTCCGTCCGGGCGAAGCGACGCGGCAAAGTCCGGGTCACGCAGGCTGCGCCAGAACTCCAGCGGGTGACGCAGGATGGCGTCCGGGTGCAGCAGATGGAAGGATGCGTTGCAGACGGCCGCCGGAATGTAACCGTAAGTGGCCGCCAAAGTTTCGAGCGGCTGGCGGGAAACTCCAGCCAGAATCCGCTGAAGTGGCATGGCCGAAAAATCCGTCGGCGTGCCAATCGTGACGATATTGCGGATGCCGGATTGCGGATGCAGCGCGGCATAGCAGTTGGCAAAAATACCGCCCAGGCAGTAACCAATGAGCGACAGTTCATCCGATCCCGTCACCTGCTTGACCATCCGCACCCCGGTATGTACCCGGTGCTCGATGTAGCGCCCCAGTGACAGGCGACGGTCACGCGACTGTGGCTTACCATAGTCGAGCAAAAAGACATCATAGCCCTGTTCGACCAGGTAACGCGCCAGGCTGCGCCGCGGATGCAGCTCGAAGACATCGGCCGTCACCATCAGCGGTGGAACGAGCAGGACCGGAAGCCGCCGGCGCGGACGACGCAAAGGGAGGTAGTGCCGGAGCTTGAGGGTGGGCGCATCCAGCAGCAGTTCATATTGCAGTGGGCGTGCCGTGCTCGGACGGGCAGGACGGCGCTCCGCGTAGCCCTCGTCATACAGCGGCCCAGTGGGTTCGCCAAATAAGGCGGTAAACAGGCGTTCGGCAAGCAGGAAAGACATGGCGCAGTCCAAGCCGGCTTTTCAGAATCAATGACAACCTCTTACTTAAACCAGACTCCCAACCAATCGGCAACTCCGGCGAAGGCGCAGCCCGTGCTTTCCTCTGCTGCTGTTCATCTCTGGTGGCTGCCCCTGCCCCAGTCAGCCCCTGTGGAAGCTGTGGAAAGTCTGCTCAGCGCCGATGAGCGGCAGCGGGCCCGGCGCTTCCGGCGGCCGGCGGCTGCCCGGCAGTTCTGCCTGGGACGCGCCCGCCTGCGCACCATTTTGGGAAGCTACCTCGGTCTGCCCCCCCAGCACCTGCGGTTCGCCTACACGCCCAACGGCAGGCCCTATCTGCCAGAAGTTCCCCACCTGATGTTCAGCCTGACGCATGCCGGCGACCTCGGACTGCTGGCCGTCACCCTCCACCAGCGGATTGGAGTGGATGTTGAAGTCACTTACCGACGGGCCAACTGGCGGGGTCTCGCCCGCCGGTGTCTGCCCGATGCAACCTATCGTAGGCTCTGCGCCCTGTCGGATGAGGAACAACGCCGGGCAATGGCCTGGTACTGGGTGTGCCACGAGGCTCTGCTCAAAGCACAGGGCAAAGCCAGCCTGCGCCGCCTGCTGCACATTGATCTCCCCTGGGATGGGACTTGCACGGGTTACGTCTCCCACTTCACCATACAGGATGCTTCCGGGCAGACCTGGCTCGTCAGGGATGTCTCACGAGAGGAGACCCGTGCCGCGCTTGTCGTCGAGTGCCCGCCGGACGCTGGTCCCGAAGTCGTCACCTTTGACTGGGACTTGAACTGATGCTGGCTGCCGCAGGCCTACGGTTTATGAATCCGCTCTACACCCGCCTTCTCAACCTCATCGTCTCGCGGCTCGTCGTCGTCTCGATTCTGCTGGCGCTGGCCGTAGCCATGGCGCGCGCCGATACATCGTGGGCCAATGCCGACATCAATCCCCAGCCTCTGGTTTTGCTGGTGGTCGCCGTGGGGTTTCTCTCGGTGGTGTATTTCACCTGGCTGCGGATGTCCGGGCAATATCTCTGGCAGGCCTACGTCCAGTTGCTGGGTGACGTGCTGGCCGTCACCTGGCTCACCTACCAGATGCGGGATTCGGCCTTCCCGCTTGTGCCGCTTTACCTGGTCATCATCTTTGTGGCGGCCATGATTTTGCCGCGCCTGGGAACGATTGCCATTGGCGTAAGCTGTGCTGTGGCTTACGTCGGGCTGCTCGTTTCCTTCAAGGTCGGGCTTCTCGTGGGCGGCTATGCCATCGTCGAGCAAAATGAACGCTACCTGCAAAACAATCCGCTGCTTTATGTCGTTGCCATTCTGGCGCTGACGGTGCTCGGCGGCCAGCTTGCCGAGCGGTTGCGGCGCAGCGATGCCGAACTGGAAGCTGCCGCCCGCGATCTGGCCCAACTGCGCGTCCTCAATGAACGCATCATTGAAAGCATCAAGAGCGGACTCGTCACCGTGGATTTGCAGGGCAAAATCATCACCTTCAATCGCGCTGCCGAGGAAATCACCGGCCACTCCGCCCGCGTGGTGCGCGGCAAGTCCCTTCAGGAAGTTTTCGGCGACCTCAGCCAGAAGTTTGACCTCACCACTACATCGGGGTCTTTTCGGTCAGGCCACCTGGAGAAGGATACCTTTCACCGGTTTGAAGCCGACTGCCCGGCTGCCGACGGGCGCTCCCTGCACCTTGGTTTTGCTGTCTCCCCGCTCACCAGCGAGTCGGGCAAAACGACCGGTTATGTTTTTTCCTTCCAGGACCTGACCGAAATTCTCAAACTTGAGGAAGAAATCCGCCGCCAGGACCGGCTGGCGGCGCTCGGCAAGATGGCCGCTGGGATTGCCCACGAGATTCGCAACCCGCTGGCTGCGATGCGCGGCGCAATTCAGATGCTTCAGTCCGAACTCCAGCTCGACGAAGAGCAAAGCAAGCTCATGCGTATCGTGCTGCGCGAATCCGACCGTCTGAACCGAACCATCGAGGACTTTCTCAGGTATGCCCGCCCACGGCCTCTGCAACTGAAAACCATCCAGCTTGACCGGCTCATCAGCGATACCATTTCCCTGCTGCAACACAGCCCGGAAACCCGTCCTGACCACACCTTCACGCTCCAGTTCCCCCCTGATCTGCCGTCCATCGTGGCCGACGGCGACCAGCTCAAACAGGTTGTATGGAACCTGGCCCGCAATGCCCTTCAGTCCATGCCACACGGGGGCGAACTCCGCATCACGCTCACGCCACTGGCTGACCAGATTGAAATCCGGCTCCTGGACAATGGGACGGGCTTCCCCCCGGACAACCTGGAACGTCCGTTTGAACCGTTCAACTCCAACCGGGAGGGTGGCACCGGGCTGGGACTGGCGATTGTCTATCAGATTATCTCGGATCACGGCGGACGGATTTATCTCTGCAACCGTACGGATGGCGTTTCGGGGGCGGAAGTCTTCGTCCTTCTGCCCAGGGAAGCCAGGGCGACGCCGTTGCGGGAGGAACCGGCGACAGACTCACGGTTACAGGGACGGCGTACGCCAACCGGCACTCCGGCACCGGTCTTTTCTCCCTCGCCGGAAACGACCGCATCGGGGCAGTTCCCCCCACCGGCAAAACCGCAGGTCTCCACGTCCTGAAGCTCTGCTTACCCGGCTGAGGATTGGAATTTGAACGCCTGGGGCAGAAAACGCAGGATGTCGGAAGCCACCAGCGAACGTTCTCCCAGCGCCTCGTTTGCCAGATCGCCCGCTTTCCCGTGCAGATAGACCGCAGCCAGAGTGGCTTCAAGGGGAAGATGGGGCGTCTGTGCCAGCAAACCGGCCACGATGCCGGTCAGAACATCACCACTACCTCCCGTGGCCATGCCGGCGTTGCCCGTCGGGTTGATGTACACGTCACCTTCCGGCGTCGCAATCAGCGTGTAGTACCCCTTGAGCACCACAAACAGATGGTGGGTCGTAGCCAGGCGACGGGCCGCGCCCAGCCGGTCAACCAGCACATCATTGACGGACACCCCCAGCAGCCGCGCCATCTCTCCCGGATGGGGCGTCAGGATGATGGGGCGCTCCGGTGTGCCGCGTCCGGTCTGCCAGGGCGCCAGGCAGTTGAGGGCATCGGCATCGAGCACCGCAGGCGACTGCCCTTCCTGCACAATCCACTGCACAAGGCGACGCACGGCCGGGTCCGTACCCAATCCGGGCCCAATGGCACAGACCGTATGTTGATTTGCCGCCGCAAAACCGGCGCGCAGGCCCTCTTCCGTCAGCCGGCCGTGGCTGTCATCCGGCAAGGCGAGCGTCATGGCTTCCGGCAGACACTGGCTGACGAGCAGAGCCTGGGCGCTGGCCGGAATCGCCATGGTGAGCAGTCCGGCCCCGGCGCGCAGCACGCCTTCGCCCGCCAGTGCCGCCGCGCCGGTTTTTCCACGCGACCCGGCCGTCAGCAGCACATGCCCGACATGACCTTTATGCGCATCCGGCATCCGGCGGGTGCGCTCCAGGTACGCCCGCACCCCCTCTTCCGTGACCAGAAACAACGTCGCCCGGTGATTCGGGGTGGCGCGTAGCAGAGACTCCGGCGAACCGATGTCCACCACCCGCAGTTTTCCGTTGACGTGTCCGGCCGGCGGCAGCACGTTGGCCACCTTTGGTGCCGTAAAGGTCACGGTCAAATCCGCCACGACGTGGACACCCACCGGATGGGGCAGATCGGCTGCCAGACCGGAAGGTATATCCAGAGAGCAAACCGGGACGTACGGGCGAGTGCTGTTGAGGTACTCCACCACCTTGACAAACATCCCTTCCAGACCGCGTGCCAGTCCTGTCCCGAACAGGGCATCCACGTGCAGGTTGAACCGCGAGGGGCTGTTGTTGAGCAGGGCCGCGAAGTCGCTTTCACTCTGAAGTTCCACCAGCCGAATCTGCGGCGACGCCTGCGCCAACTGCGCCACGATGTCGAAATTGACGCGCGCATCGCCACGGGCCGTCTCGCGTTTCCCGAAGAGCAGCACTTCGACCTGTGCGCCGCGCATCCAGAGTTGTCGCGCCACGGCCGCGCCGTCACCGCCGTTGTTGCCTTTGCCGCAAAACACCCGGACGCGCCGCCGCTGAACCGGACCAAAGTGCTGCTCGATGGCCAGGGTGGCACCCACGGCCGCATTTTCCATCAGCAACAGTCCGGGAATTCCAAACTGCTCACTGGTGAGCCGATCAACTTCGGCCATGTGGGCCGCAGAGAGAATGGGTTGCACGGCACGTCACCTACACCGTTTCACCGGTAGTTTCACCGGTGGACACATCCCGCAGTTCGGCGGCAATTTCACGCGCAATGACCTTGGCACGCTCCAGGGCTTCCGGCGCCAGCGAGACAGCCCCAACCACCGCGTGCCCGCCGCCGCCATACCGCTCGCAGATACTGGCAATGTTGTGCTCGCGTGGGCGTCCGCTCCAGGGGTTGTAACCAACCGACACTTTTGACCGATAGGCGCCACGGCTGACGCTGACGCTATAGCGCGCCTGCGGATACAGCCAGTAGGCAATGAACTTGTTGTAGCCTTCGATGTCGTAGCCGGTCAGATCGAAGAACACCACGCCGTCGTGACATTCGCCCACCTGACGGAAAATCTCGATGGCGCGCTCATGACGCGCCCGGATGGGCGCAAAGGCCGCCTGGATTTCCGGCTCGGCAGCGACTTCGGCCAGCGAGCGTACCTGCAGTGCCTTGACGATGGATTGCCGCAGCCGATGGTCTTTCGACCCTTCCAGCACCAGCGTCAGTTGCATGGCCGGAGCGCTGAGATTGACGGCCGTTTCGGCGTCGGGATACTGCGCTCCGTCAATGATGTCCGCCCAGTGAATCAACTCGGCCAGTTCCGGCAGCTCCACTCCGAACCGGTCGCGCGCAATGTCGGCAATGAACTTGGTACAGGACTTGTAACTCGGATCAAAGAACTTCCTGCCACTCGTATCCGCCCGGAACAGAGCTTCATCCACGACGGTCAGAAAGGCGCTCTGGTGATGGTCAAACCACCAGGTGATTTTTTCACTTGGATGAAACTTGAAATCGAGGAGGGCATGCTCATCAGCATCAAACTGCATCTCGCCAAAACTGCCCCCCGGACGGTGCATCAGGCCGGCGTAACTGAACTCGGTCTGTGCGTCAAAAGCCCGCCGGTAAAAACAGGCAAAGACGGCCGCTGAGCAGGCACCATCGAAACAGTGATCGTGGTAGAAAATCTTGACCCTCATGGCGTCAGTACGGAGATCGCGCCGGACGCCGGACACCGTTCAGGGCCGGCACCACAGCCCGTTCTTCCGTTCGGTATTTACAGGGCGTGATAATCACCCGACAGTTCAACGTAGGCCACGCCCGGCACCCGTTCAAGCTCGGGCAGACGCTCCCGTGGCACAGAACCTGTCACCTGGCCAAGTGCAAGCAGCCGGCGGGCCACCGTCAATCCGGCCGCCTGCAAAGCGTCCACGACTTCGGCCATGCGTTCCCGGTGGCTTTCAGCCACGCTGACGACGACCGCAACGGAAGGTGAAGATGAAACCGACATAGGGCACTTACCCTGAAATGAAGATGTGCCTTGCTGGGCCGAACGCGCTCATCATGACTGAAATGTGTCATTTCGGCGATATGTCTTTTCTGGAAAGGCGCTTCAATGGAGTCAAGGGCGCTTGCCGAAGTCACTGTGGATGGGCACAATCGCCGTTTCACCCGGACCGTGCCGGCAACACGAAACCCGAAGGGTGAGCGGTTGGACCTATGCTGTTTCGCTTTGAAGATGTCCATAAAAGCTACGGCGGGCATGACATCCTGCGCGGCGTGACCTGCCAGGTCAATCCGGGCGAAAAGATCGGACTTGTCGGGCGCAACGGGGCTGGCAAATCCACCATGCTGCGGCTGCTGTGTGGACTGGACCAACCCGACCGGGGGCAGATTATCCGCGCCACCAACCTGTCGTTCGGCCTTCTGGAGCAACACCCTCACTTCCCCCCGGAAGTGACCGTGCTGGAAGCGGCCCTGAGTGTCTTTTCCGCACTCCAGGCCATGGAGCGCGAGATGCGCCAGCTTGAACACGCCATGGCTGAACCGGGGCAGGGTTCAGACTGCCTGGCAGACCTGCTCGAACGCTACAGCGAACTCCAGCACCGTTTTGAAGAACAGGGGGGCTTCACCTACCCGGCCCGCACCGAGGAAGTCCTGCTCGGTCTCGGCCTCACCAGGGAGGACTTTTCCAAGCCGGCCGTCCGGCTGAGCGGCGGCCAGCAGGGCCGCCTCCACCTGGGGATGCTGCTGCTGCGGCAACCCGACCTCCTGCTGCTTGACGAGCCAACCAACCACCTCGATCTGCGCGCTATCGAGTGGCTGGAAGAATTCCTGACCAACTATGCCGCTGCCTATCTGGTCATTTCCCACGACCGCTTTTTTCTCGACCGGGTGACGACCCGCACCATCGAACTCGACCGTGGCAAGACGACTTCCTACACGGGCGGCTTCACCGAGTATGTTGCCAAACGGGACGCGCTGCGGGAAATCCAGCAGCGGCACTACGAAAAACAGCAGGAAGAGATTGCCCGCCAGGAAGAGTTCATCCGGCGCAACATCGCCGGACAGAAGACCAAACAGGCCAAGTCGCGGCGCAACCTGCTGGCCCGTATGGAGCGCATCGAAGCCGCCACGGTGGATGCCCCGCAGGGCAACTTCTCGATGAAGCACGTGCCGCGTTCGGGCGAATGGGTTCTCACGCTCGAAGACCTCCGCGTGGGGTATGGCGGCAAGGCGGTGGCCGGCCCTTTCAATCTGGTGGTCCGCCGGGGTGAAAGGCTGGGTATCGTCGGCCCCAACGGCGCCGGCAAGACCACCCTGCTCAAAACGCTGCTCGGCATCCTGCCGCCGGTCACCGGCACGCTACGCTGGGGAACGGGCGTCAAAACCGCCTACTACGACCAACGGCTGGAGTCATTGACCCTCGCCAACTCGATTTTTGCTGAACTCCAAAGCGTCAACCCGTCGGCCACTGAATTCGAGCTGCGGTCATTTCTGGCCCGGTTTCTGTTTACCGGCGACGATGTATTCAAACCCATCCGTACCCTGTCCGGCGGTGAGCGGGGCCGGCTGGCGCTGGCCAAGCTCATTTACAGCCGCTCAAACGTGCTGATCCTCGACGAGCCGACCAACCACCTCGATATTCCCTCCTGCGAGGCGCTGGAAATGGCGCTGGTGCAGTATCCGGGCACGTGCCTCATCGTGTCGCACGACCGCTATTTTCTGGACAACGTCGCCACCCGCCTGCTCTGGCTTGAACCCGGCAGCAGCCGCGATTTTGACGGCAGCTACAGCGAGTTGTGGGAAATCCGCCAGGCGGAGCAGCGCGAAGCCGCCCGGCGCGCCAAAGCCGCCGAGACCGCCAGACCCGCTGCCCAGCCGGCCGAGACGCATGCTCAGGCGCATGCTCCGTCACCGGCTGCGCCCCCAGCCGCCCCCACCGGGACATCACCCGGAGCCAAAAAGAAACCCAGGGGCAAGGTGCGCCCCGTGGAAGCCATCGAGTCCGACATTGCCCGCGCCGAGGCCGACCTGGCCACGGTCTCCGCCGCCATGGCCACGCCGGAAGTGGCGACCGACCCGGTTCGTTACAGCGAGTTTCACCAGCAGTACGAAAAGCTGACGCAGCGGCTCGAAGCCCTCTACGCCGAGTGGGAACTCGTCGCCCAAGCCAGCGCGTAGCGATCCGTCACACAGCCGGGCAGACGGGCCTCGATTCGCCACTC
>Ga0308417_1001421_pt1 | contig 16465 bp, 13 predicted proteins | sample HotsprSampleOS65_FD_203528 | JGI IMG/M metagenome (GOLD analysis project Ga0308417, IMG submission 203528) | Hot spring phototrophic mat microbial communities from Octopus Spring, Yellowstone National Park, Wyoming, United States - 20090730_OS65 ... | reverse complement strand
TGGCAGTCTGGAACTTGAGCATCGAGTTGGACGGCCGCGCCTAGCGGGCCACGGCCCGGCCCACACTCCCAGAGACGCCCACCGGCCACTGCCTTCCCAACCGGAATGCTCGGTCCCCTGTGCCCGGAGCGTACACGTCCAGTTCCAATGACTGCCGGGCCCACGGAAATCTTTGACGTCGCTCCGTCTCCAAGGCCAATTTCTCCTGCGATGTGGACCGTCAAATGCATCCTGATTGTGGGCCTGGTGGTGGCCTTGGCTGCCTGCGTAGCTCCGCGCCTTCCTTACCCGGTCACCCGCAAGGACACCGTAGTCGATTTCTACCACGGCGTGGCCGTCGAAGATCCCTACCGCTGGCTGGAAGACGACCATGCCCCGGAAACCAAGGCCTGGGTGGAAGCCCAAAACCGTGTCACCTTCGAGTTCCTGGCCCGCATCCCCGAACGGCGACCTTTACGGGCACGCCTGACGGAGCTCTGGAACTTCGAGCGCTACAGCCCACCCGTGCGGCGGGGCAACCTCTATTTCTTCACCAAGAACGACGGCCTCCAAAACCAATCTGTCCTCTATGTAGCACACCAGCTTGACGGTCCGGCCCGTGTGCTGTTGGACCCCAACCACTGGTCCCCGGACGGCACCGTGGCTCTGACCGGCGCCACCGCCACCGAAGACGGTCGACTGCTGGCCTATGGACAATCGGTAGCCGGCAGTGACTGGCAAGAGTGGCGCGTGCGGGACGTCCAGACCGGCCAGGACCTTCCCGACCACGTCCGCTGGGTCAAATTCAGTGCCGCTTCCTGGAGAAAGGATGGCAGCGGCTTCTTCTACAGCCGCTACGACGAGCCCGACGAAAAAGCCCGGCTCACCGGCGTGAACTACTTCCAGAAACTCTACTTTCACCGGCTGGGCACCCCGCAGAGCGAAGACCGTCTCATCTATCATCGGCCCGACCAGAAGGAATGGGGATTCCAAGGCCTGGTCACCGACGACGATCGCTACCTCATCATCACCGTCACGCGCGGCACCGACCCCAAGAACTGCGTGTTCTACCTGGACCTGCAGGATGCGGCCGCCCAGGTGGTCGAGCTGTTGCCCCACTTCGAGGCCGACTACTCCTTCATCGACAATGACGGTCCGGTGTTCTGGTTCCGGACCGACCTTGACGCCCCGCGCGGTCGGGTCATCGCCGTGGATATCCGAAATCCGGACCGCGCCCACTGGCGGGAGCTGATCCCCCAATCGGAAGACACCCTCCGCAGTGTCCGGGTCGTCGGCGACCGTTTTGTCGCCGAATACCTTCACCACGCCTGCAGTCAGATCCGTCTGTTCCATCTGGATGGACGGTTCGACCGCCAACTGCCGTTGCCCGGTCCGGGGACCGTCAGCGCCCTCAGTGGTCGTCGCTCCGATCCCGAACTGTTCTTCCATTTCACCAGTTTCACTGTTCCCGGTCGGATTTATCGCTACGACTTCACTTCCGGCCAGCTTTCGGTCTGGCGCCAGCCCCGGTTGACCTTCAACCCGGACGACTACGAGACCCGCCAGGTCTTTTTCACCAGTCGCGATGGCACCCGCATCCCCATGTTCCTCAGCCACCGCAAGGGCCTGCAGCGAAACGGACGCAACCCCACGCTCCTGTACGGCTACGGCGGGTTCAACATCAGCATCACCCCGTCCTTCAGCGTCGCAAATCTGGTGTGGATGGAACACGGTGGGGTTTATGCGGTGCCCAACCTCCGGGGCGGCGGCGAGTACGGGGAAGCTTGGCACCAGGCCGGTATGAAACAAAACAAACAGAACGTGTTCGACGACTTCATCGCAGCCGCCGAGTGGCTGATCACCGAACGCTACACCTCGCCACGTCACCTGGCCATTGCCGGAGCCAGCAACGGCGGATTGTTGGTCGGCGCCTGCATGACCCAGCGGCCCGAGTTGTTCGCTGTGGCCCTGCCGGCCGTCGGGGTCATGGACATGCTCCGCTTCCACAAGTTCACCATCGGCTGGGCCTGGACCACCGAGTACGGATGCGCTGACAACCCCGAAGAGTTCCGTTTCCTCCAAGCCTACTCGCCCCTCCACAATCTGCGTCCCGGTGTCCGTTATCCCGCCACCCTGATCACCACGGCGGATCACGACGACCGCGTGGTGCCCGCGCACAGCTTCAAATTCGCGGCTCGCCTGCAGGAATGCCAGGCCCGTAACGGCCCGCCCGTGCTCATCCGGATCGAAACCCGCGCCGGTCACGGCGCCGGCAAACCCACCGCCAAACAGATTGAAGAGGCTGCCGACCGGCTCGCCTTCGCCCTCCATCACACCCGGCGTCCCTGACCTTCGTTCCGTGCCCGCCCACAAATCCCCAATCCACGCGGTCACCTTCGACGCCGGGGGCACCTGCCTGCATCCATGGCCCTCCGTGGGCAGCGTCTATGCCAAGGTCGCCGCCGCCTGGACGGGACGCCGCTTTTCCCCCCGCGAGCTCTCCCGCCGTTTTTCGGAACTCTGGCGCACACGCACGGAGTTCGATCATTCCCGCGCCGCTTGGATGCAGTTGGTCGATGAAGTGTTCGCCGGTCTGGTCGAGGAACCGCCCTCCCGCACGTTTTTCGGCCAGCTCTACCGGCACTTCGGCCAGCCCGAAGTCTGGCGCGTCGACCCCCACCTGCGCCCGCTACTGGTTCGACTTCGTGCCCGTGGTCTGCGACTGGGTCTGATCTCTAACTGGGACCTGCGGCTCCGACCACTGTTGCGTGCGCTCAAGCTGGAGCCGGCCTTCGATGCCATCGTCATCTCTGCCGAGGTCGGATTCGCCAAACCCTCCCCGGCGATCTATCTGCATGCCGCTGAGATCCTGCAGGTGGCTCCTGAGCAAATCCTGCACGTGGGCGACGATCCCCGGGCAGACTATGAGGCCGCGCGCCAGGCCGGCTACCGCGCCGTTCTGTTGGTCCCCGGCCAAAAGCATGTCCGCCGCCCCTCCATCGGCTCGCTGCGTCAGCTCGCCCCATGGTTCCGGCATTTCGCGGGGTTACAACTCCGTTCCCGCACCGGCATCTAACCCATTACCACACCAGCGCCACCGCCCCTGTCACCGCCGCAGCCGACCACAAGACCAGCACCGCCCGGGTCGGACTCAACCCCGCTCGCACCAGCAGGTGCGAGAAATGATGCGTGTCGCCCACATAAAATGGCTGGCCCCGCCGCCAGCGGCTGATCACCACCTGGACCAGATCCGCCAGCGGCACCGCCAGCACCCACAAGGGCGACAACACCGCATGCCAGCGCGGATGCAGCTCGCTGTAAAAGTGGGGCAAAATTGCCAGTACCGCCACCCAATATCCCACCAAGTGACTGCCGGAATCGCCCAGGAAGGCTCGCGCTCGCGGGAAGTTCCAGGGCAAAAAGCCCGCCAACGCCCCGCACACCGCGAAGGCACAACAAGCCACCAGGTATTGTCCCTGCCGCGCCGCCAGCACCGCGAAGTACCAGGAGGCAATCAACCCCAGTCCCGTGCACAGCCCGTTCATGTTGTCGGTAAAATTGAAAGCATTGACCAGAGCGAGGATCCACAGCACCGTCACCACATAACTGAACCACGGGCTGGGCACGAACAGTGTAATGCGGATCCCGGCCAGCGCCACCGCGCTGGCCACCAGCCACTGGCCCAGAAACTTGACGCCAGGCCGCAGCTCATGCCGATCATCCAGTGCCCCCAGCACGGTCATGGCCAGCGCCCCGCCCACCAAAACTCCCAGTTGGCCCGCACGCTGGGTCATCCCATGCATCAATGCGGACCAAGTGGTCGGGTCCGGCCAAAACGTGTACAGTGCCAGGGCCCCCGCGCCCAGCGCCAAAAGCCAGCCCGTTAGAATCGCCAGTCCACCCGCCAGCGGCGTCGGCTCGGCATGGATCTTCCGGGGCCCCGGGTCATCCACCATTCCCAGCCAGCTCGCCGCACGTCGCCACCCGGCCACACTGGCCGCACTACCCACCAGGGCCACCAGTGCAGCCGGCACGAACAAATTCAACGGGGGTTCCATCCCTGGCCTCCTCCCTCACACCGGCGCAACAGCCTCAGGTACAACGCATGCAACGCGTCCACCATCTTCGCCACGTCAAAGTGTTGTGTCACCCAGGCCCGGCCTTGGGCCCCCAGCCGCTGGCGCAATGCCGCATCCTCCAGCAACCGCGCCAGGCTTTCCCGCAACCCTGCCAAATCCCCGGGCGCCACCAAAAAGCCCGTCTCACCAGGCCGACACACCTCGGGCGCGCCATCAGAGGCGTAGGCCACGACGGGTTTGCCCGCCGCCAGCGCCTGCGGCAAGGCCCGCGGCAGGCCTTCGCGTCGCGACAAATGCACCACCACATCCAGAATCCCCATCCAGGAAGGAATCTCCGACGGTGGCACCAGCCCCACAAACCGCACGTGGTCGGTCAAACCCAGCGCACGAACGCGCGCCTCCAATCGTCCGCGCCAGACACCATCCCCGATGAAGACCAGGCGCAGCCGTGGAAACCGCCGCACCAGCGCCGGCGCCACCTCCAGCAGATCGTCGTGGCCCTTCAATTTGAACAGCCGCGCCACCTTCCCCACCACCAGATCCTCCGGGGCCAGACCAAGCTGCGCCCGGCGCGCCGGATCGTTAACGGCTTGCAAAAATGGCGCCAAGTCGAACCCGCTGTAGATTCGTGTGTATTGATCCGGCCGGCCAATGCCCGCAGCCAGGTACTGCCGGGCCATGGCATCGGCCACCACCACGAAATGGGTCGTGACCCGGCCCGCCCACCGTTCGGCCGTGCGAAACATCAGGTTGGCCAACCCGCCCTGGAAAGGACCGAACGACGGCCCGTGAATGGTGTGCACAATCACGGGGACACCGGCCCGCCGCGCTGCCAGACGTCCCACAAAACCAGCTTTGCCACTATGGGTATGCACCAGTTGCGGACGCCAGGACCGAAATCGCCGGGTTAGCTGCACCCAGGCGCGGATGTCTTGCCAGGGATGCACCGGACGCACCAGACTCGGCTCCACTTCCAGAAGACCCGGAACCGCCGCTGCCACCGGCTCCAACGAGCCTTCCGGACCGTACGTGGGGCCCGAGACCAGTTTCACCTCCCACCCGTGTCGTTCCCGCAATCCCAGCACGCTGGCCAGCGTGTTTTCCTGGGCGCCGCCCACGATCAGGCGGGTGATCACATGCACCACGCGCATGACGGCGGTTCAGGGGGTGCCACCTTTCAATTGCCGAAGCCGTTCCACCACGTTGGAAGCCTCGACCGTCTGCAGGGGCGCCGACGCCAGGTAAGCCTCGTAGTGTTGAATGGCCGCGTTGGTGTCCCGACGCAACCACGCTATCTCGGCCAAGCCGTACTGCACCTGGTAGGCCCGAGGATAGAGAACCGCCAACTGCTGGTAATCCCGCCACGCCTCGTCCAACGCGCCGCGCCGCAAGTGGGCAATGGCCCGGTTCAGCAACGCCGGGTGGTTGTTGGTCTGCAGGCTCAACAGCCGGTCCAACACGCTCACTGCCTCGTCATACCAACCGGCCTGCAGGCAGGCATAGCCTTTGTTCATCATGGCGTCCGTATCGGCCGGCATTACCTGCAACTGCCGATCAAACAGGGCAATAGCCCGTGTCCACTCCCCGGCCCGTAAGTACACCTGCGCACACACCGCCAGCAGATAGTGATTGGTCGGCCCCGTCCCCACTGCTCGCTCCACCAACGTGTAGGTCTGTTCGCGTTGCCCCAGGGCGTACCGCGCCATGGCTTCCAAGCCCAACAGCTCGATCTGGTTGGTCAGGCTCAAACCAAACCGCGCCGGTTGTCCTGTGACCTCCTCGATCACCCGCAACGCGTGCGCCGGTTGCCGCACCATCAGGTACAAATGCCCCAGCCATAACCGCGAAGGCAGATCCTCCGGCGCCAACTGTCGCACCCGCTCGAATTCACCCAAGGCCTGCCGCAACAACCCAGACTGTGCAAAGACCCGACCCTGTTCGTAACAGAAGGTTGGCTCATCGAACGGCCCGTTCTCGCCGATGACCTGGTCCCAGTTCCGGTACATCCGAAACTGATCCTCCACCGGACCGCTCAGCGTCACGCGCGTCGGCTTGCCGGCCTGCACACTGCGGTTGTATTCCGCGTTCACCTGCGCCACCAGGTTCTGCGGATTCAACTCCAGAGCGCGCGCAAAACATCGCCCTGCCTCCTGCCACCGACCCAGCCGCTGCAACTGCACGCCCCACCAGTTCAGCGCCCGCGAATGGCACCCGGCCAACCAGCGCACATCGGGCAGCACCGGCCGGCCCACCCGCAACCGCAACAAGAGCCGATCCAACAGATTCGTCGTGCCCACCAGCCCCAGCCCGCGCCGTAACTGCGCCAGCGATCCCTCCGCCATTTGCTCCCAGAAGCGCCGGTTCCTCTCCACCAGGTCCCCCTCCCAGGGTTCCGGCAGGATTTCCCCCGGCTGGTACCGGCGCAGCTCCCACACCAAACCGTGCGGCCGCGGCTCAAAGTACTCGAAATAATAACCAAAGCTGGGGTGGAGATAACAGACCGGCCGCGCCTCGGCCACACGCAGCATCCGGTCGATGAGCCAGACCGGATCCAGCGGGCCCGGCGGCGCATTCGTCGGAGGCGCCGGCCACAGACCTTCGCTGCGCCGCTGCAACGCCTCGTGATAATCTGGAAACGTCAGCAGCCGCGTGTCTACGGCCAGATGCGCCGGCACCTCCCGCTGGCGCTGCAACACCGCTTGCACCGGCCATAAATGGCGGGGATCGTCGCTGAGCAACACCGCCGGCCCATCCGGCAGCCCTGCCCGCGCCAACAACCCATATTCCTGCAGCCAACGCCCATCCGCCGTGCGCATCACCGGAAAATTCCGGTAAAACAACAGCCCGGCTGCCACCCATCCCACCCCGCAGACCGCCAGTACCACCAGGCGGTTCCGACGCGCCTGCGCCGGCGTCCAACGGAACGAACGCCTTCGCTCCCCGAATACCAAGAGGAAATAACCCGTCGCATACCCCACCACCAACGACGTCAGAAAATGAAACGGCAGAAACTGCGGCCCCAGGCCCAACTGCGAAGCACTGACCGGTGGATCCAACGCCACCCAGACCCCGCCTACCAAAAACACCGCCCGCAACAGGTGGAAGCTGAAATTCGTCAGGCGCGAGCCCACGCGGCTGATGTCGCCGCTCAACGGCCGAAATCGCAGCGCCATGATGACCAAAGGCACCAACGAAAACAGCGCCACCAAACCCAACGCCTCCCGACCATAGAGCAGATGCCCGACCACTTGGTTCCTCTGCTGTGCCAGCAGCATCTTCAACGCCGGCCAGAACGGCACCGTCATTTCCGGATGCGCCCGCGCCAGCAAGGGTGTCACCAGGTAAAACGCGCAACCCGCCAGCCCCAGCAACCATGCCCTCGACAAAAACCGCAGCCGGAAAAACGACCAGCCCATCACCCACACCAGCGCCCCGAGAAAGGCCGGCAGTAACATCACGAGCACCCAGTTTTCCACCATCCCCAGCGCATACACGAAGACCGCCTGGTCCAACCACCGTTCCCGCGCGTCCAACCGGTACTCCAGCAGACATCGCACCACCCAGGCAAACAGCAGCAGATCGAACATCTCCGGCCCGCCATCCCGGGCGCGTTCCCAGAAGCTGAACTGCAGGCCCGCCACCACGCACGCCACCACCGGCGGGATCCACGCTCGTCGCCCGGTCAGCCACCCCCACTCGTTCCGCACGGCAAATTGCTCCAACGGCGTCCGGTCATACGGCAGCAGAGCCACACAGCGAGCCAACAGCGCCAGGGTCAGAGCCCCGCAAACTGCCGAAAACAGGCTCAAGATCACCGGCACCCAGTCCGGAGGCAGCCAACGCAGCGGCCAGGTCAAGAGCGTGTAGACCGGAGAAGCCAGCCCGGGTTGCCATTGCAGCCCGGTCAGGCCCGCCACGGAAAGCAGGTTGCCCAGCGTGAGGCCCCGATTTAGGGTGAGGAGATATAAGATCAGAGCCACCCCTGCCACGGCCCAGGGCAGGGTCACGGACACAAAGCGCCGTTCCTGCTGCAAGGTTTGCGGATGGGTCGTCATGCGCCGGCCCCAAGTTGGCCCACCTGCCCAGCCGATGGCAAGACCCGGATGTCCGTCCCGCGGTGCTGAGATCCACCATCTACGCGGCAGCGTTCGACCCCCACCGCAGCCCCTTGCTACAACCAAACGTGACCCGCCAACCTTGTATGCCGAGCCCGCCGGGCCGGCACAACACCTCGGGTCGTCCCGCCTCCGTTCGGCCACCCCTTTTTCGAAGTTCGGACCTGTTTCCCCGCAACTGCGGCTGAGGCGTTGGGATGGCTGCCATCCGATCCAGACGGACAGGTGCGTGGGTGGGAATTAGGGTGGTTTTTTCCTCGGCGGGTGGCCTGCAGATTTTTGCGGGCCTTGCTGAGTGCAGCCGGATGCCATGTCCAGTTGCCCTCTGCGCCCCGCTTGCGAAGACGATCTCCGATCCGCACACCACAGACGCGGCCTGCGCAACCTCTCAGCCGTCTCCCACAGTTCCCGCCCTCACCCAGAAGTCCCCGCATCGGGAGGTGCCCCCAGTTTTTGGCGTGCGCGCAGGCGTGCCTGCCGCAAGCGCAGGAGCACGGCTTCCTCCCCAGGGGACGCAGCAGCAGGCTCAGCCTGGGCCACGGCTGGTCCCGAAGGTGGGTGAGCTGGACTGCTGACCACCCCGGTGCCAAGCGATCCGGCACTAGTTGGCACCGAGGGATGAAGCGGTGGCGCCGCCGGAGCCTCCCGCCGCACCTCGGCCACCACCACGGACGCCCCCCTGCCCGGAGCTTCCTCCTTCCAGCGATCCCGCACCGCATGACGTCGGGCCAGCAACGACGCAAGCACCGGTTCGCGGGCCGGCTGGACGCCGCCAACTGGCTTGCCTCTGAAAGCCGCCAAAGTCGTCGACACCCACCGGCGCAGAGCCTGCCAGTCTTCCCGCTCGAAGTGCAGTCGCCGCAAGGCGATATCCAACACGAACAGGCACAACGCCAGCCGGAGCAGTTCCGGCGCCAGCGGGCGTACCACCCACACGGGTTTTCGGGCATACGCAAACGGGCTGGACCCTTCCGTGGCCGGCTGGAGGACCGTGCCGCCCGTTTCGTGTGCCAAGCGCGTCAGCAATGCCAGATGCGGGGTCGTTCGAGCTAGTTCGGGCGAGTCACTCAGGGCCAATCCAAGGGTCTCAGCCGCGCGCACACGCTCACCCTCCAGCTGTCGCACCTGCACCGCGCACACACCAGCTGGCACACCCGTAAAACGGGCCTCGTACAAGCCCGGGCCCAGCGGGTCCATCTCCTGCACTTGCCGGGTCCCGTCCGGCCGCACCAAGACGGCCTGAAAACGTGTCTCGGCCGAGAACGCATCCGGTTCCTCGTCCCATTCCACCCACACCCGTACCGTTTCGCCCTCGGCGCGCACCTGCGCCGTCCACAAACCTGGCTCCAGCCGTCGCAGAGACCACTGCAGCAACTGGGCCCAAAACTGGGAGAAATACGGCCAGGCCATCCAGTCCACCGCCCAACGCGGCCGTACATCGGAGGTAAAGGCCACCACACGGCCCAGCCCGCATTGCCAGTGCGCCAAGAGCGGATCGTTCTGATGCGTCTGCAACGGGGTTTCAGCCCGCGGCTTCGGTGCCGTGGCCACATAACCGTGCAACCTCGGCCAGCCTTCGTGCGGCAACCCGGTCAGCGGGTCGGTAGAAAAGGCTCGCTTTGCCTCGAACTCTTCCTCCACCAGCGCCGTGCGCAACAGCAAGGCCGTGTCGCGCAAAAACAACTGGGGCAGATCGGAGGGCTGGACCGCCGCGTAAAACCGGCCGCCGCCCCAACGCGCCAGGCGTTCCAGAAAGGCCCCGTCAAAATCCTGGCCCACGCCCACCGCCGAAACTGTGATTCCCTCCTGACGCATGCGGGTGGCCAGCGTCTCGAAGTCACCCGGTTGGGTGATACCATCCGTCAGGACCACGCAGTGTTTCAGCTGGGCCCGCGCGCCGGTCAGTTGGCGGTAGGCCTCCTCCAACGCCGGATAAATGCTGGTGCCCCCATCGGCTTGGACCTGCGCCAATGCCCGTAATACGGCTCGTCGTTGCGTCGCAGGCTGCAGCGGGGCCACGTTGTAAACCTGCGTGTCAAAGGCCAGCACTCCCACCCAATCCCGTTGCCCCAAGGCCGTCACCGAGGCCATGGCCGCACGCTTGGCCATCTCGAGTTTCTCGCCCACCATGCTTCCCGACCGGTCCAGCACCAGTATCAAGGCCACCACCGGCAACGGCCGCCACTGATCCAGATCCATGCTCACCGGCAGAATCTCCTGCAGGGGCGTACCCCGATAGCCCCCAGCCGTGAAGCTTTGATCGCCGCCCACACACACCAGCCCCACCCCCAGATCCATCACCGCCCGCCCCAGTTGCTCCAACGCCGACACGGGCAGGTCCGCGGCCGACACGTTCTCCAGCACCACGGCGTCAAACGCTTGCCAACCGGCCAGATGCTCCGGTGCCGCCGCGGCCGCACGCACGGTGAGCTCCGCGCCGATGGAGCGAAGTGCCGACAGCCACGGCCCCAGCTCCTCCTCCGGGCTGGTGTGTAGTACCAACACCCGCGGCGGTCCCTGAATCGTGACGAAGCCGTGGCCGCGGTTGTTCCGCAATTGCGGATCGCCGGCCACGTCCAGGTTCACCTCAAAATAATGAAAGCCCGCCTGCTCCAGGCGCTGTGGAAAGCGCAAAAGATTCTTACCCGGCTCCAGTGGCACCGCCGCCCGAACCACCAAGCGGTCGTTGGCGTAAACCCGCACTCCGGCCAGCGTCTGCGTGGGGCTGAACACCCAGAGCTTGAGGTCGAACGGCTCCTGACGCCCCAGCCGTGCGGGCACTTCCACCCGTTCGAGCCGCACATCCCCGGGTCGGTTCGTGCCCAGCGGTACCACGTCGCAGGCCACCTGACGCTGCCGCAGATGCGGCAACCAGTCGAGGACCCGGCCCTGCGTCTCGTTCCCGTCACTCAGCAGCACCAACCTCTTCTGCCCGTCCTCCGGCAGCACGGCCAGCGCCAGCCGAATCGCCTCTGCCAGATCCGTCCCCGAAGTGTCCACCACCGCCAAAGGTCGGTCCCACTGCGGCGTTTCCACGGGCAGAAATTCCACCGCCGCATCCCGGCCAAAAACCACCATGCCTGCGCGATCCCCCGGAGGCTTGCCCGCCAGCCATTGGCGTACTATCTCCCAGCTCGGCTGTTGCACGGCCGCTGGCAGGCTGTCGGAACGATCCAACAAAAACACCACGTTCATCCGGTCCACCTGCTTGGGCCACTGCAAACCCGCCAGCGCCAAGAGCACACAAAGCACACCCAGCAACCGGGTCGCCAACACCCACCGGCGTCGGCCCACCGACAACACAGCGTCACTGGTCCGGTGCAGCCAGATCACCCAGGCCACCGCCACCGGCAGTGCGCACCACCACCACGGCTGGGTGAAGAAACGGTTCATCCCACAACCTAAATTCTCTCAGTCCCCCGCCCGGAACGAGTCTTTTTCTCCGGCCTCCGTCCCTGCGCGCGCCCCACCCTGCTCACCCCGGTCCAACCAGCAAAAACGGTGCCCCGTCCCCGCCAACTGTGCTAGAGTAAAGCCGCGCAATTGATCATGACCGTGCGAGTGAAAATCTGCGGGATCACCACTCCCGAAGACGCCCTGGCCGCAGCAGAGGCTGGCGCTGACATGGTAGGCCTGATGTTTGCTCCGGGCAGCCCGCGTTACCTCCCCTTGCCCGCCGCCGCCGCCGTGGCACGTGTCCTACCCCCGTACGTCCTACGCGTCGGCGTCTTCGTCAACCCAGATGAAGCTACCGTCTGGGAGGCCATTGCCGCCTGTGGACTCGGCATGCTCCAGTTCCATGGCGACGAGTCCCCGGAGTTTTGCCGGCAGTTTGGGTTGATGACCGTCAAGGCGTTCCGCGTCCGCGATGAAACCTCGCTGGTCTCCCTGACCGCCTACAACACCGACGCTTGGTTGCTGGATGCATGGGTGGCTGACAAGCACGGCGGCACCGGCCACACCTTCAACTGGGCCCTGGCCCGGCAGGCTCGCAGCCTCGGCCGCCCCATTATTCTGGCCGGCGGGCTGACCCCGGAAAACGTCGGCCACGCCATTCGCGAGGTCCAGCCCTTCGCCGTGGACGTCTCTAGCGGAGTGGAAATCGCCCCGGGCCGAAAATCTCCCGAACGCATGCAGGCCTTCGTGGCTGCCGTGCGCCAAGCCGCCGCGGAATTAACCACACCCCGGACCTGACGCTCTGCCGTCGCCCGGCCCCGCCAGGCCGGTTCCCGCCCTATGGACCCCTTTTTGCAAACGGAAACCGAAAGGCTCCGCCATGCTTGGACGCGACACGACCCGGCCTGGCTGCGCGATTATCTGGTAGCCGATGTGGAAGACCCCCGCCGCAACCTCCAAAGCATTTTAACGCGACATTTCCTCCTGACCGCCCTGGGAGGCGACACCTGGCAGCCTCTCTTCCAGGCCGAACTCGAGTTCGCTGCAGCCCTGAACTGGCTGCTCGAGCCCGCCCACAGGATCGCCTCGGCCGAAGAACGCGCATTGCTCCGGCACGCCCTTCGTACCGGCGCTTCCAACGTCGAAGGCCTCGCCGTGCCCCCCTTTCTCCATCATCTCCACCACCAACTGCCCCGTCCTTGGCACGATCGGATCATCCCCAATTACCTCGACCAATTCCTCCGCCTCCCGGACCCGTTCGACCCCGACAGTCAACCCTTCCAATCCTTGTTGAACACGTTCCAAAACCTCTGGTCCGATCTCCTGGCCACTGTCCCCCCCAGCCGCATGACCGTGCTCGAACCCGCCTGCGGCTCCGCCAACGATTACCGCTTCCTGGTACGTTTCGGGCTGGCGCGCCTGTTTCACTACACCGGCTTCGACCTCTGCGATGCCAACATCGCCAATGCCCGGCAGATGTTTCCCTCGGCCTCGTTTCACGTAGGCAACATCTTCGAAATCTCCGCTCCAGACGCCGCATTTGACTGGGCCTTTGTTCATGATCTCTTCGAACACCTCTCGCCCCAGGCCCTGCCCGCCGCCGTCCGAGAACTCTGCCGTGTCACGCGCCTGGGCCTGTGCGTTCACTTCTTCCAAATGGACGAAATCCCGGAAACCGTGGTGCGACCCATCGGCCCCTATCACTGGAACCTCCTAAGCCTGGAACAGACCTGGGCCCTGTTTGCCCGGGAGGGTTTCGACGGCCAGCCCATCCACATCGGCACATACCTCCAACACCGCACCGGCTGCGCCTGGACCCACAACCCCATGGCCTACACCTTCCTCCTGTTCCGCATCCGGGCCTAAGCCGGGCTGACGCAGCCTCCGCACGGCCCTTTCCGATCCGCGCCCTGGCTGCAAAGCCGGCAAAAACCGCACGTGCCCGGATGCAGGACGGGTCTGGGAAGAACCGGCCACGCCTCCCAAGGGCCCGTCGTATAGTGGCCGGAGCCCCGCCGCCGCATGGCTGATCCGAGCCAGATGCCCCCGCGCCGAACTTTCCCGCAAAAAGGTATTGCGCGACCACTCGCGCCTGCTAAATTGTCCGTCCGCTTTCGGACGGAAGCGAAACACAATTGGGCGAATTTGCACGACTCTGTTCTTTATGACGGCACAACGGATTCGGATTCGACTGAAGGCCTATGACCACCGGGTCATAGACCACTCGGCGCGGGAAATTGCCGAGACGGTCAAACGGACCGGCGCCCGCGTGGCCGGGCCCATCCCGCTGCCCACCAAAATTGAGCGCTGGACGGTCCATCGGTCCCCTCATGCCGATAAAAAGTCCATGGAAACCTTCGAGCAGCGCACCCACAAGCGGCTCATTGACATCATTGAGCCCACCGCGCGAACCGTGGACGAACTCAAGAAACTCAACTTGCCCGCCGGGGTGGATATCACCATCAAGATCTGAACCGGCCTGCAGCCCAACCTCTCCTTGCTTCCGGCTCTGTTATGATCGGTCTCATTGGCAAAAAACTCGGCCAGACCCGCGTCTACGACGCCAACGGCGTCGCCCAACAGGTCACCATCGTCCTGGCCGGTCCCAACCGTGTCCTCCAGCGCAAAACGAAGGAAACCGACGGCTATGACGCCGTCCAGTTGGCCTTCGGCGACCAAAAGGACCACCGCCTCACCAAGCCCATCTTGGGCCACCTCAAAAAGTGGGGCGTCGAAGTCAAGCGGAGCGATGAAAAGACGCCGGCGGTTCTGACCGCGGTCCGACGCATCCGCGAGTTTCGCAACTTTTCCCTGCCGGTCAAACCCGGCGATCTTATCGGCCCCGGCATTTTTGCCCCGGGCGATTTCGTGGACGCCATCGGCATCACCAAGGGCCGCGGCTTTGAAGGCGTGGTCAAACGCCACGGATTCCGGGGCGGCGACGCTTCCCACGGTGCCAAAGGCTGGCACCGGCGCCCCGGCGCCATCGGCCAGCGCCTCTTCCCCGGAACCGTGCGCCGCGGCATGCGCATGCCCGGCCATATGGGCCAGGTGCGGCGCACTGTGCAAAACCTCGAAATCCTCCAGGTCCGCGAACAAGACAACCTCCTGTTGATCAAGGGCTCCATTCCTGGCGCCAACGGCGACTACGTCATCATCCGGGAAGCCAAGAAGCGGCCCAAGGGCAGCACCCGAACCAAGGCCACTGCCCAAGCAGCCAAACCCGAGGCCAAGACCAAGACACCGGCCAAAACGGCCAAGAAATAACGCTGCACCATGAAACTCGTCGTCAAAGACACCCTCGGCAAACCGCAGGGCGAATTGGAAGTCGGCTTTCCCTTGGTGGAAGGACAGCGCGGCACCCAGGCCGTGCATGACGTGGTGGTCGCCCACCTGGCCAACCGTCGGCGGGGCACCGCTTGTACCAAGACCATGGGCGAAGTAGCCGGCACCGGCAAAAAGCCATGGCGCCAAAAGGGTACAGGGCGCGCCCGCGCCGGCTCGTTCCAATCCCCGCTCTGGCGCGGGGGCGGCGTGGTCTTCGGGCCCAAGCCGCGTGACTTCTCCCTCAAGGTCAACGCCAAAACCAAGCGCTTGGCCCTGCGCAAGGCTCTGACCGAAAGACTCAAGGCCGGAGACGTGATCGTGGTCGATGAGCTAACCCTGCCCAACCACAAAACCCGTACCTTTTTGAACGTCCTTCAGGCTCTTGAGATCACGGGTACCGTCCTTGTGGTGGCCAGTCCACCAGACCGGAACCTCCTGTTGGCCTCGCGCAATATACCCCACGTCGAAGTCACCACGGGCGAAAATCTTCACGCCTATGATGTGTTGCGGCCCGACACGCTGCTGTTCACCCGGGCCGCCTTCCAGGTCGTTGAGAACCGCTTACGCGAGGAGTAAACCGATCCGCCGGTCTCCCGCCGGCCAACCCAACTCCCGATCCATGAACAGCTTTGAAATCATCAAGACCGTTCGCCTGACCGAAAAAGGCACCCGCCAGAGCGAAAAGTACAACCAGTACACCCTGGTGGTGGACCGACGCGCCAACAAACATCAGATCAAGCAGGCCGTCCAAGAGCTCTTCAAAGTCAAGGTGGTCCGCGTCAACACTATGAACGTGCGTGGTAAGCTGCGTCGTCAACGCACCTACCAGGCCGGCAAATCGCCCGACTGGAAAAAGGCCATCGTCACCCTCAAAGAGGGTGACAAAATCGTCCTCACCTGAGGCCGCCTTAGGACCCGGCCAGCCCTCCGCGCAAGTTCAACCCAGGGGAAATCGCCTCCAGCGAAAGCCGATTCCCCAGTTGAAGACCCGCAGGCACTGCAAATGGAAAACCGGCGGCCCTGTAGGGCGCTTCCCCCAGCCGCCAGCTCCCTAACCCACTAAGCCAAGCGGGCCGCCCGCCCACGGCCCATCAGGGCATCGCAATCCGGCCCCGTCAGGTCGGACCAACTGCACTTCCAAGACCCAATTCGGAAGCCCGGTTGAAAGGCCCCGAATCTCGATCAGACGCAACGGGCTTACGGATCGCGCGGGCCTGAAACACGCTGCCCAGCGTCCATCCCCCATTTTCTTCCCCGGGCCCGAGGGTTCGAACCCGCAACAACGCAACCCACCTGTAGCACATGCCGTCGGCGGGGCCGGCCTACGGACGCCACCCTCCTCACCCCGCACGCTTCGGGCACAACGGTTTCCGCCGGCCGCTCGGCAAGCGCAGCAACTGACCGAAGGCGGGCTCAAAGTCCCCACCTGGACTGCCTCCACCAGGCTCGGGCATTCCTCCACTCCTTCCCAGCTGCCGCCGCCCATCCCACGCCGACCCAAAGCTTGCCCCTTTTTGCTGTTCTCAGTCTCGACCGCTCGGAGTATCGTTTCCCTGTGGCACTAGTCCG
>Ga0308417_1001418_pt1 | contig 16480 bp, 11 predicted proteins | sample HotsprSampleOS65_FD_203528 | JGI IMG/M metagenome (GOLD analysis project Ga0308417, IMG submission 203528) | Hot spring phototrophic mat microbial communities from Octopus Spring, Yellowstone National Park, Wyoming, United States - 20090730_OS65 ... | reverse complement strand
GCGAGACGATGGAGCGCGGCCCGCCGGGGCGCGGGCGGTGGGGGCGTGGGGGTAGCGCGTCCCTCCGGGGCGCGGGCGCGGGCGGCGGCGAACCGAACGGCGGGGTGCCCCCGGCACGGACGCGGGCACGCCGGAGCCGTGCCCCACATAACGCCTGCGCGCAGCGGGCGGTGCGGCCAACCGAACGGCGGGGTGCCCCCGGCACGGACGCGGGCCCGCCGGAGCCGTGCCCTACATAACGCCTGCGCGCCGCGGGCGGGCGGCGCACCTGGGAGCGCGTCCCTCCGGGGCGCGGGCGTGTAGCGCGGCCCTCCGGGGCGCGGGCAGTGCGGGGCGCGGGCGTGTAGCGCGTCCCGCCGGGGCGCGGGCGCGGGCGGTGGCCAACCGAACGGCGGGATGCACCCGGTACGGACGCGGGCACGTCGGAGCCGTGCCCTACATAACGCATGCGCGCCGCGGGCGGTGCGGCCAACCGAACGGCGGGGTACCCCCGGCGCGGGCGCGCCGGAGCCGTGCCCGCCATACCATGACCATGGAGGGCAGCGGATTATGCCCGCGCCTGGTTATAGCGCCGTTCTACGGTCGACCAGTTGATCAGATTCCACCAGGCATCAATATAGTCGGAGCGTTGATTTTGATAGGTAAGATAATAGGCGTGTTCCCATACATCAAGCCCCAGCAACGGCGTATGGTTATACATATAGGGACTGTCCTGGTTGGGTGTACTATATACCTGCAAATCGCCAATGGTATCGAGCGATAGCCAGGCCCAGCCGCTGCCAAAAACGCTGGCTGCGATTTCGCTAAACAGATCCTTGAACATCTCAAACGTCCCAAAAGCTGCGTCGATTGACTGCGCCAGTGCGCCCGCCGGTGCACGACCGCCCTGAGGACTCAATGTCTGCCAGAAAAGGCTATGATTGCTATGCCCGCCACCATTGTTACGTACGCTCGTGCGAATTGCATCAGGTACCGTATTGAGATTCGCCAGCGTCTGTTCCAGGCGCTGCATACCTAGCGCTGGATATTGCGCCAGCGCCGCATTCAACTGGTCAACATAGGCTGCATGATGCCCATCATGGTGGATTTGCATTGTCAACGTATCAATAAACGGCTCCAGCGCATTCACAGCATAGGGCAATGCTGGCAACTCAAACCGACCAGTCTGAGGGTTGATGGCAGTCAGGTCAGGCAAGAGCGGCGGTGAATCTCCAGTTGGTACCGTGGCCGGGCGCGGTGAACTACAGGCAGACAAAGCAACCGCCACACCGCCGACACCCAGCGTACCCAGGAATGCACGGCGGCTCATACGATCTGGTACCAATTTGCTTCTCCTTTCGACTTCATAATAAATAACATGCACGATCGGCAGTTTTGCGTTACCCTGAGTGTAGTACTCCAACGAGCCATCCCCTCGGTAGGGAGGCGGCACGGCTTCGCCCCTTCCGAGGCAGGAGCGAGATTTCTCTTTCCTCTCTCCTCTCTTCTCGCCAGGCCCTCGCACCCCTGCCGAGATAAAGTCCCGTTGGAGTAATAGAGAACATGCGCATACTGTGTACAGTCATTATCGAGATACTCGCTATTCTCGTCAAACCTGATGATTGGAGATCCGTGCATATTGCATGGAACAGAACCTACGGAATGATTATGTTCAACCGAAAAGGAGTCGGAACAATGAACCGTAGTCGTCTTGTTTTCCTAAAAGTGACTGTCACCAGTCTGCTACTGTTACTGGTGATCAGTCTGATCGTGGTGGGACTCCAGATCACCGCTCCGACGACATACGTACCCCCAGGCACAGCAACCGCAAGATCCGCATCAGCACTGGCAGATACACCTGCTACCACCCGCACGGTCGTACAACGCAATATCCATCGCGTGATTCCTGTCCCACCGAATACGGGGACATCCCCCCATTTGCTCATCTTGAATCAAAACCTGAGTAGTCGCGCCAGCACCTTGCTCTACCTCGACAGTGACCAGCAAGCGATCCGCTGGGAGACTCCGCGCCTGAACCAGATCGGCCCACAGACCCCCGTGGTGATCGATGCTGCACAGGTCTATCTGGTCGATCAGGAACGCCTGCTGGCTTTTGATCGTCAGGATGGTACACTACACTGGGAAGCCACCCTGCCCGCTACGGTGTCCCCACTCTGTCAGGAGTGTGTGCGGGTTGTGGGCGATTATGTCCTGGTACTGACACAAAACGGGATAGTACAGAGCCGGGCCATTGCCGATGGAGCGCGGGTCTGGCAAGTGCGACTGGATGGCACCCCTCACCAGTTGCTAATGATTGACGATCAGATCGGTGTGTTGAACCGGGTGGAAGCCAACCGGCCCTGGGCCGTGCTGGAGTTGTTGGCCATAGCCGACGGCACGCTCGTGCGGCGAATCGCGGCCGTGTGCCCTGATCCAGCCGGTGTGCTGGCTGATGTCTATCCTGCACTCACCACGCCCGTCTTTTTCGCGGAAGAGGAGCAGGCGCTGTATCTACTGTTTGGTACAACGAACAGTTGTATACAACGGATTGATAGCCGGAGTGGAGCACTGATCTGGCGCACCAGTCCGACACAGCGCTTGCCACCAGACTGGACGAGCAGCACGCCGCTTCTGGCAGAGGGGACGTTGTATATGGGCGTGGGGGGAACCATACTGGCCGTTGATCGTACTGATGGGCAAATGCAGGAGCTAACCCGCGAACCCGACTATAACCTGACGCCAGTCGCGGCCCGCGATGGTGTGCTGGTGGTCGCAGTACGCCGGGCACGCGGCACAGCGCAGCCGGCACTGTGGGGACTGGATGCAGCAAGTGGAACACAACGCTGGCAGTATGATCTTCCATCTGCCCGTCGCAGCGGGCACGACACCAGCCTCAGCGACTGGGCCATTCATCCGACCGCTGATGGTCTGGTGGTTATTCAACGCTTCCCTAACCAGCTACAGATCGACACACTGCGTATCACTGATGGCACCTTCATCTCTCAGACCACCACTCCCCTCCATGACCAGGTTACGGTCTGGCGTGATGTTGTCTGGAGTAATACCCTGGTATGGCTAACATTCCAACGTCTGTACGCCATCGATCTGACGACCGGCACAGTGGCCTACATCTGGCCAGAGACGTGAGGTACCTTTGTGCATCGTTGCGTTAAACCAGGAGCGTCCACGTCGCACCGCGTTGCACGGGAACACCCAACGTGCAAAACGCCCGGTCATTCATTCGCTATTCGCGGCATGCCTATGCTATACTACACTACACACGAATATTAGCTGCTACTTTTCTTGATGGACACGAGTTACGCAATCACACTTCACAAAACGTTTTCGCCTTCCGCGGAGCAGTTTTTCCAGCGTTGGTACGTGCCACCATGCCAACGTACCAACGCTTCCCTGTTATCATAGACGAGCAAGACAGAGCTTTTGAGTGATCACGTAACTCCTGTGGTGATATAGAATAGACGAACTGGTCGGTCAGACCATAGGTATGAGGGAGGTATGCACCATGGATAGCCGTGAACGGCGGCAACTTCGGAAACTGGCCAGACGTATGAGCGATACCGGTGATATGGAGCAATTTGCGCTTGCTCGAGGCTGCCTTGAATTGCTCGATTATCTTGATGTACTGTTGCAACGCGAAGAATCTCAGCCACATCCAGCGGAGGAGGCGGAGGTCGCGGCGATGCCCACCCCGGAACCGGATTTCGTGCCGGTTACCTGCTGGTGCCGAGGCGAACAACTCTGGCAGCGGCGCTCTGTCTAAGGAGCCGCTGCGATTGATACCTCGCAGCGCCTTGACCACACGATAGATATGCGATGAGTAACAAATCCGCAGACGAAATAGTGGAACTGGCACGTCAACGTATTGCGGCCAATCGGCAGCAACAGCACTTGCGGCATATACAGGCACGCCAGCAATACGACTATCTCTGGCGCACAACCTGGCTGGCAGTGCTGGGCAGCTTAATGCTGGCCCTGCTGGCACTACCTGGTGTGCCGCTGCAATGGCGTCTATATGCGATTGTGCATGGGTTAGTGGCCCAGCAGCACAATATCTTTGTCGGTGGTATGCAACTACCACTCTGCGCGCGAAACCTCGGTATCTATAGCAGTTTTCTGGTAACCATCGGCTATCTGTGGGTGCGTAGGCGGCAACACGCCGGAGGCTTTCCACCGCGCCCAATTACTATTACGCTGCTAACACTGGTGCTGATTATGATCGTCGATGGCTTTAATTCCATGGCTGCGACCATGGGGCGCGTACCACTCTACCCACCCTATAACGTGCTCCGTATCCTGACCGGCATTGGGATGGGGATGGCAATTGCGGTGGCGTTCCTGGCGATCTTTAATCAGGCGCTGCGCCAGAACGTACAGCGCCGGCAACGCGTGGTGCAAAACTGGGACGACATGGCCGTGATAGTTACGCTCAACTTGCTCATCCCGATTGTCATCTATGCCGACCTGGGGTTCATGTACTGGCCGCTGGCGTTCCTGGCATTTGTGGGCATCATCAGTGAAGTGTATGCGATGAATGTGTTGCTGGCAAGCCTGTTTATGGGCTATCGTCGCTCGATCACCAGCCTGACACAACTGGCACGACCGGCAACAGTGGCTTTTCTGCCTACAATACTGTTGATCGGCGGGCTGGCACTGCTGCGCTTCTGGTGGGAGGCACAAAGTCGCTGAACGACGCGCTAGCGCACTCCCGGCAGCAACAGGATTTTGCCTTCCGACATGTTCTGCGTGTACAGGCGTAACGCATACACCGCTTGGTCAAGCGGCACAGCAGCCCGCACGCCGGTGCGCAGTTCCGTGTTGAGCCAGCGCTGGATACCAAACGCAGTGCGTATCTGGCTCACCCTACCCTGTTGACCCAACCAGTCCACCAGCCAGAAGCCACCGATCTGCTGCTGCTTAAAGATGAACACCGAGGGATCAAGAGGACAGATTTCTCCAGCAAGCGCACCATAGACAATCACCTGCGTTCCATGTGGCATGGTCTGCAACAGGCGGCCCGGCATCTCGCCGGCCACTGCATCGAGTGCCAGCTTTGCCCCCAATTGCTGCGACCACTCACGCAACCGGGCTTCAAAATCGGGGGCGGTACTGTTCAGCACATATGGCGCGCCCTGGGTACGAAGCTGCGCAACCTGCTCCTCACGACGCACCACGTTGATCACCGTGAGGACCGGCGCGACATCCCAGGCGGCGAATCATAGCGCCGAGAGCACTGGCGGCTGCCGTCTGTACCAGCGCCGGATGCCGGTCACGCCGAGCTATATTGACCAGTGCCCAGGCCGTTAGCGGGTTCACCAACATTGCTGCACCGCGAAGGGTGCTGATATGTGGCAGCAGGGGCAAGCAATGCTCGGCTGAGGTCACCATATACTCAGCCCAGGTGCCATCATCGGTACTGGTCGCTGCACACGCTACACGCCGCCCGACCAGCGCCTGTGCTCGTAGGCCACGACCGGCGGCAACCACCACTCCACTCCCTTCCCAACCAGGTACGACCGGCAACGGTTTTTGCACCCCATACTTCCCGTGCAAAAACATCAGGTCGGAAGGATTCACCGCCGCGGCGTGCATCCGCACCAGAACCTGGCCTGGCCCAGGATGCGGCAACGGTTTCTCGACCACCATCAGCGCCTCAAAAGGTTGTTCATACGCCTGCAACTCCAGCGCACGCATCGTCGCCGGCAAGCGGGTCGCCATCGGGAGCATCGCTTATTGCTCCTTATCCAGTGGCAGTGTAAACGAGAAAGTACTGCCCTGACCTTCCGTACTGACGAACCAGATACGTCCACCGTGAAGTTCGACTAATTTACGGGTAATGCTCAACCCCAACCCGGTTCCGCCCACCTCATCGCGCAGCGGATTATCGGCACGGTAGAACGGCGTAAAAATGTGCGGCTGCGACTCGGTGGGAATTCCCACACCCGTATCCCGGATATCAACGCGCAGTTCACCCTGACCGTTCCGTAGCGCCACATCAACCCGGCCCCCTGGTCGGGTATATTTGCAGGCATTGCCGAGCAAGTTGAAAATAATTTGTTGGAGACGCTGGCGATCAGCCAGCACCATGGGCAGTGGCTCATGAATATCCAGATCCAGGGTAATGCCGCGTTCACTGAATTGTCTATCCAGTGATTGCGTCACCTCGCGCAGCATATCCCCGACATTCACTTTTTCACGACGCAGGCGCGTTTCCCCCGCTTCAGCGCGAGTCATATCCAACAACTCATCAACCAGTTCCACCAGCCGCCCGACGTTGTTCTTGATGATGTTCAGCGATTCATGCTGAGCCTCACTTAACGACCCAAACGTCCCCAGGCGCAACATATCGACATAGCCGCGAATACTCGTCAGCGGGGTACGCAACTCATGCGACGCGGTTGCCACAAATTCATTCTTGAGCTTATCGGCCAGCACCTCGCGGGTAATGTCATGATACACGACCACGCTGCCCAGCCACTCACCGCTCGATGAAACCACCGGCGCAAAGTGGGCGCGCACCGTACGTTCGCCCAGCGTAATCTGGTGCAAGCGATCCACCGTAGCGGGGTCATCTTCCTGGGGTGCGCCCGGTAAATCACCCAGTGCCCGCCCGAGAAAGAGCGCAGCGTTGATGCCTAAAATCCGCTCGGCTGCGGCGTTAATCAGCCGAATACGGCCCATACGATCACCGACAATCACGCCATCCGCAATACTCTGCACGATCGCCATGCTCTTGCTGGCTTCTTCTTCACGCTGGCGGAGCGAGACACTCAAGCGATCACTCTGCTCCGAGACATAGCGGTAGAGCTGGGCCTTGGAGAGGGCAACCGCCGCCTGACTGGCCGCAGCCATTGCCAGTTGAGCATGATCATCGTTGAAATGCCCCATCGCGGAGTGAAGCAGGATCAACACCCCCAGTGGTTCTTGCTCGAGCAGAATCGGCACCGCCAGCGCCGAACGGAAGCGCGATAGAGACGGGCTATGCACCTGCCAGCGATCATCAGTGGTTGTATCAGGCAAAATTGCCATCTGGCGGTGGGTCAACACCCAAATGGCCAGACCCTCGTCTCGCTCCAGACCATAAAAATCACTCATCTTGCGCTGATCCATGGTTGTGCGAAATACCAGGCGGCCGGTTTCAGCATCCACCAGCATAATCCCACCCCGTTCGGCCCCGGTCGATTGGGCCACCAGTGCCAGCGCCCGCTCCAACACCTGTCGCTCGTCGAGGGTCACCGAGAGCGCCCGCGCAATATGATAGAGAACCTCGGCCCGATCACGAGCGCGACGCAATTCATGGGCGCTGGTTTCGAGATCGATGGTTGCCTGCTGCACCCGCTCTTCCAGCGTTGTAAACAGCGACGTATTGTCCAGTGCAGCAGCAGCCTGGTTCGCCAGCAATTCGAGCAGCGGCAGCGCCTCGTACAACCCGGCCCGCCGGTTCCGCGCCACCGATACCGTCAACAAACCATAGATCTCCCCAAACTGGCCCACCAGCGGTAGTACCAGATGGTGCTCGTTGCGAATACGCCGAAAGGGCAACGTCTCGCACATAGTGGCATAGACGCCCACCAGCAATCCGGGGTCAATCAGCGTCGCAAAGTCTTCCCAGGCAAAAACCAGGCCTTCCACACCGGTCAATCGCCGCCCGCTGGCCCCAATGGCAACCACGACCCGGGTTGTGCCCTCGCGCCATTCGACACGACTGAGGGTGACACAATCGAAATCACCGGCTGCCTGCACTGCAGTGGCAACTTCTTCCAGAATCGTCTGCACATTCGTCGATGCCCGCAACTTATTAGAGACTGCCAGAAAGTTATGGAGCGCCTGTTCACGCCGTCGGGCACGCAAGCGCAGGGAGTCCTGGCCTGAGATGATGTGATCCAACAACAGCAACACCAGCCAGACGATAGCCGTGTGTAAAAGCCAGGTGGCGGCTGCCGTATACATCGTTGTGGTATCAGCCGCATCGATCAACATCAACGCGCCATAACCCAGCCAGATCGCCACCGCAATCCCAATACCGCTCCTATGGGGCATCAGGAGCAACGCCGCCAGCATAGGTATCAGGAGCGCAATCCAGAAGGGTGAAGTATAGACTGCACAGGCAACCAAGCCATAGCAACGAAGCCCGATCAGGCTTAGAGCCAGAGCAGCATCGATCACCATCAATGCCTGCCCAACTATCCATTGCCAGCGGGTACGTGGCACCAGCAGCACACCGGTCAGCGGTGCAGCACAGACGAAAGCCAGCAATAGCCAGAGTGTCGGGGCCTGCCAGTTGATCGGATCGGGCATCAGCGCCAGTTCATACACCAGGAGGATCGTGGCAAACATACCAAACCCCAGGCCTGTCCAGCGCGGATGAATGACGGAGAGCGAACTGGTTGTCGGGACAGATCCCTGTTGTGCCATAACGTTTTAATCCTGGAGCAAGGTGATTGCCATCCCTAATCCAGCACATCCCCAGAAAAGAGCGACCATATGACTGAATTCAATATTGAAGAAATAGTGATCTGCCAGACCAACGGCCAGCGCTGCTGCCAGGCCTGCCTGAGTACCCAGCAACCACGGCAACTGTTCCGTGTCCATCTGGCGTACCGACTGCCAGGTATGGACAAACCAGGCCACCATGATCCCCAGAAAGGCGGCTAACCCCAGCAATCCCAATCGTTGTGCAATTGCCAGATAGATACTGCTCACACCGGCTACCAGATCGATATCGGGTGCCGCGCCAAACCCGATCCCAAACAGTGGATAGCGAGCAATAATATTCACGGCATTCCGATACTCTGCCAGGCGCATCTGCTGTGCCTGATCCCGAAACTGCACACCATCCGTCAGGCGTTGAACAAACTCCTCGGCCATACCCAGGCCAACTAACAGGATCGCCACCAGGAGACCACCGCCGATCATAGCCCACCACAGGCGGCGGTCGCGCACTGTCGCCAGATACATCGCCGCCACGATCACGCCCACCAGCGCCGCTCGTGAGAACGTCAGCAAAACCGTAATCACCAGCAGCACCATGATGCTCACCAGCATCCCCCGCGGTACCACCGGGCGCGCCGCGAAGAGCTGCGCACCCCCCAGCGCCGCCACCAGCACCAGCATACCACCGAAGCTGTTTGGGTCAACCGAGGTACCGATAGCCCGTTCCAGGCCGCCGGGATCATCCTCGACATAGCGTACCACGCGGCCACTGGTCGGATAGCCGATGCGTCCCAGGGCCACCAGCACGCGCAGCGTCGTCTGATCATTCAAGACATAGAGGAACAGACCGATCAGCGCTGCCAGGCCACCACAGAGAATGAGTACTTGCAACATTAGTCGCGCCTGGGCGCGGGTGCGAATGCAGTTGACGACAGTAAAAAAAAACAAGATCGCCAGCACAAACTTGACATAGTTGTGCAACGTAAGTGAGTCAGGCAAGCCGCCGGCACCCAGTACCAATGAGAAGAAGGTCAGACCTAAAAAGCCCAGCAGGGGCAAGCCCGGCGGTGAGAGGCGCAGATCGTAGGTATCGCTACGTGCCAGCAAGCGCACGATCCATACCAGCATGACGCCCAGTAAGGCCAGCGTCAAGAAGCTGGGGGTAATAATGGCTTTGAAGGGCAGTGTGCCAAAAGGGAGGAGCGTAATGATCGCAACCACCATCGCTAACCCTACATCCGTACTGGTGAGCAGGAAATAACCCGACACCAGCGCGATCAACCCGGCCACAGCATAGACTGGCCCGAACGCCGTTGCAGTGCCAACGATGCCTCCCAGCACCAGCGCAATAATGGCCACAACTGCCGGCGATTGTGCGCCAGACTGACGCCATCGGTCTGCAATTGGGGCTACAATCGAGGTAACTTGTAGATGTTTATCGAGCATACGCGATAGTCAATCTGGTACCCGTTCAGGGAAATGGATCCCTCCCTTGCCGAGTCTGGGGTGGCGGCTTTGCTCGCTCCCTTCTCAGACCACCAGAGCAACTCCTAGGAGGGGTACCGTTCTTCCAGAACATCCCACCTGAACGGGGGAGTGCCGCATCGTAACGCCTGACCGTCAGTAAAACAGATGGGACGACTTCGGAATAGGTACGCTATACAGAGATACCATAGATCAGATTCGATTCCGTACAGCGTTTTGTGAACCTGCGACACTTATCCATCAAATATGTCTGAACCCCTCGCATCATACTGCAGATCCGAAATACGCATCAACTTGTCCCAATGGTGGGTCGCCTCAATACGGCGCACCGTACCGGATGCGGCGCGCATAACGACACTATGCGTGCGAGCACCACCACCAAAAAACTCGACGCCATTCAAAAACTCGCCCGGCGTAATGCCGGTAGCGGCAAAGAATACAACCTCACTGCGCACCAGATCATCAATCTGATACACCCGCCGGATATCCAGGCCTGATTCCGCGACTAGGTTGCGTTCGGCATCGTCCTTGGGCCAGATGCGGCACTGCATTTCGCCACTGGTACACTTCAAAGCACAGGCCGTAATCACCGCTTCTGGCGCACCGCCAATGCCCATTAATATATCGGCGGGCGGGTTTTCAATCGTGGTCATAATACCAGCCGAAACATCGCCGTGCAGAATCAACCGGATGCGTGCCCCGGTCTCGCGGATCTGGCGAATAAGATCTTTGTGGCGGGGTCGATCCAGCACCACAACCGTTATATCATCAATATCTTTGCCGAGGGCGCGGGCCACATTGCGAATATTGTCGGCAACCGGTGCCTCAATATCGATCGCCCCGCGCGCTCCCTCCCCCACCGCAATCTTATCCATATATGAAATACCTTGCCAGGTGTAGAGCGAGCCGCGTTCAGCCACGGCAACCACCGAGATAGCACCGGGCATTCCCTCTGCCAGCAGCGTGGTGCCTTCGACGGGATCAACCGCCACATCGACTTCAGCCCCCTCACCCGTACCAATATGTTCACCGGTATAGAGCATTGGTGCCTGGTCTTTCTCACCTTCACCGATCACCACCACCCCATTCATTGGCACACTCTCCAGCGCAAACCGCATCGCATCCACCGCCGCTTGATCGGCCTGATTCTTATTCCCACGACCCATCCAGCGAGCGCTGAGTAACGCTGCTGCTTCTGTTGCACGTACCAGATCCATCCCAAGATTACGTTCGATCCGCATCATCTACCTCCTCGTAGTGGGGATATGGGCTAAACACCCCAACACATCAGGCTACCATAAAGTTCCACAAACGTGAAGAACGGTACAATCCCTTTCCTATGCGATTGTAGCATACTGCTGACCGACTGTCCATGGAAAAAAAGATGCCTGTTTGTGCTATACTTTATGCGATAAAATATTAACGCGGCGTTAAGGTATACACAGCCTGCATCTGGTTTTGCGCTTGATGCGACACCTACCTGGCGCTTTGCACTCCGCGCTTTGCGCTTAAACCACTTTGCTGTCGAAACCACGACGTTACAATCGAAGGAGGGTGCAATGAAGCGTGTTATCAGTATTAGCCTGGGGACAGCCCGACGAGATTACCAGTGTAGCATCACATTGCTCGGCCAGTCCGTTCACATCCAACGGATTGGGGTCGATGGTGATTGGCAGCGCGTCGCCGCACTGCTACGCCGCTATGATGGTACGGTTGATGCCATCAGCCTGGAGCATACCCCGGCAGTCGTGCAGTTGGGGGCACATCACTATCCGCATGCGGCCCTGCTCGCGCTCATGGCTCAGGCACGAGTGACCCCCGTGGTGGACGGACGTGTCCTCCAGGCCACACTGGAGCGTTGGGCAATCAAGCGCACTGCCGAGCGTATGCCGGGCATCTGGCGCTATCGGCACGTGTTGCTGCTCCGTGCATTGCAGCATTACCAGCTTGCCCACGCCCTCAGCGAGTATCAGGTTGAGTTCCGTTGTGCGGATCCGCTGATCAGCAGCGGGCTACCCGGGCTACCGCTACCACGCTCGCTGGCGCAACTTGAATCCATGGCCCCGCTGCTGTTGCCGCTGATCAGACCACGCCGTTTGCACCGATTGCCTCCCGTTTCACATGCCCACCGGCAACGCCTTCAGCGCCTGTTTCACTGGGCCGATGTGGTTGTTGGCTCCTTTGACTTGATCTGTGACCTGGCCCCGGCCGATCTGCGTGGACGCACGCTTATTACCGATGATCCTTCCCCCGCAGAGATCGACATGCTGCGCCAGCGCGGAGTGGCCACGCTGCTGACGATGACGCCGATAATGAGCCAGGAGCGCCCGTTTCTTTCCACAGCAGCGCTGGAAGCGATCATCACTGCAGTGCTCGAACAGGGCCACCAACCTGACGATGCCGAGGTGCTGGACGTTATGGATCGGGCCCGATGGGAACCGACGCTCCAGTCATTGCAGTCCCTGCACGAAGTACGCAAATTTGCGTTTGTGATTCACCCCCTCAAACCCGATCATATTTATAACGATACACGGTTTAGCTTTGCGCGTTATTTTCCGCAACGGCTGGTTGAATGGCTGGCTGCCTTTGCACCACCGCTGTATCTTTCGCACATCCGTGGCATCCGCAGTCTGGCCACTGGCCAGGAGATCGAGGGGATCTTACTAACGCTGGGGGCTACACCCCGTGAGATGCTGCGCCGCTCGCCGGCCTTTACCTATCGTCGCCTGATCCGCGCTGCGCGGCTGGCAGAGCGTATGGGGGCACGGATTATGGGCCTGGGTGCCTTTACCTCGGTGGTGGGCGATGCCGGGATCACCGTGGCACAGAAGAGCGAAATTGGAATAACCAGTGGGAATTCGCTGACGGTGGCAGCGACACTGGCCTCGGCGCAACAGGCCGTGCTGCTGATGGGCGGGCGCATTGACCAGGGGTGCGCAATGGTGATCGGAGCCACTGGCAGCATTGGCTCGGTATGCGCTCGCTTGCTGGCACAGGTGACCGGCCATATCGTGCTGGTTGCACCCCGCCCGGAGCGGCTGCTGGCGCTCAAACAGCAGATTGAGCAGGAGACACCCGGTGCCCAGGTGGTGGCGGCAACCCGTCCAGAGGCCTATCTCGGCACCGTCGATCTGATTATCACCACGACCAGTGCGCTGACGGGCAAGATCATGAATATTGACCGCCTCAAGCCAGGCGCGGTAGTATGCGATGTTGCTCGCCCGCCTGATGTTCGGGCCGAGGATGCCGCACGCCGGCCTGATGTGCTGGTGATCGAGAGTGGCGAGATTGTGCTGCCGGGCAACCCGGATTTCGGCTTTGATATCGGGTTACCCCCAGGCACAGCCTATGCGTGCCTGGCTGAGACGGCGTTGCTGGCAATGGAAGGCCGGTTTGAGGATTATACGTTGGGCCGCGAAATTCAGATCGAGCAAGTGAAAGAAATCTACCGCCTGATGCAGAAGCACGGGTTGACGCTGGCGCGGTTACGTAGCTTTGGACAATACATTACCGATGCCGATATTGCGGCAAAGCGCCGCCTGGCCAATGAGCGTCGCCAGCAGGCGGCCCTGTACCTGACTGAAGCACATCGGTCAAACCATCGCAACCACCTGTCGGCCAGCGCAAGCCTGGTTGACCGGATGCGGTAGCAGCCAGGCCGGGTTGCGGTCTACCTCAAAAAACCGACTCGTAAAGGGGCACCCCTCGTGTATCGTCCCCATGCCCCACAACAACCGCCATGATCGCCCTGCATAGTCGTTGCGGAGCAATGCATGGCAATGCGCGGCGATGCGGGCATCGTGGGCAATGGTCACATTGCCCTGGAGTGGATGCAATGCAGGCATCCTCAAGGCGGGCATTGCACGCATCACGCACAACGGGCGAGGTCGAAGCGGTCAAGATTCATGACCTTGTTCCACGCGGCGACAAAGTCACGTACGAATTTCTCGGGTGCATCATCCTGCGCATACACCTCGGCAATCGCACGCAGTTGCGAGTTGGAGCCAAAGATCAGATCGACGCGAGTGCCAGTCCACTTGAGTTCGCCCGTCCGGCGATCGCGTCCCTCAAATAGCTCCCCCGCATCAGTGGTGGGCGTCCATACAGTGTTGATGTCGAGCAGGTTAACAAAGAAGTCATTACTGAGCGTGCCCACCCGGTTGGTAAAAACACCGTGGGGGAGCTGATTCACATTGGCACCCAGAACCCGCAGGCCACCGACGAGAACCGTCATTTCGGGCGCACTCAGGGTCAACAGTTGCGCTTTGTCCACCAGCATTTCTTCAGCTCTCAGAGCAAAGGTCTTCTGCTGGTAGTTACGGAACCCATCAGCCTGCGGCTCCATAACCGCGAAGGACTCCACGTCGGTCTGATCTTGTAATGCATCCATACGGCCCGGTGTAAAGGGAACTGTGACCGGGTACCCGGCTGCCCTGGCCGCCGCTTCCACCGCGGCGCAGCCACCAAGGACAATCAGATCCGCCAGCGAGACCTTTTTTCCATCCACCTGAGTGCGGTTAAAGGTCTGCTGAATACCCTCGAGAACACCCAGCACCTTCTTGAGTTGCGCGGGTTGATTGACGTCCCAATCCTTCTGGGGTGCCAGACGAATACGGGCACCATTGGCCCCACCGCGCTTATCCGAGCCACGAAACGTCGAGGCCGAGGCCCAGGCGGTAGAGACCAGTTCTGGAATCGACAGACCGGAGGCCAGCACCTGCATCTTGAGATCGGCAATGTCTGACGCATCAATGAGCGGGTGATCCACCGCAGGGATGGGGTCTTGCCAGATCAGGTCTTCGGCCGGGACTTCGGGGCCGAGGTACAGGCATTTCGGCCCCATGTCACGGTGGGTCAACTTGAACCAGGCGCGGGCAAAAGCCTCCGCAAAGGCCTGAGGATCCTGGTGAAAGCGGCGGGCAATCGGCTCGTAGATCGGATCGAAGCGCAACGCCATGTCGGCAGTGGTCATCATCGGGCGATGCTTTTTCGATGGGTCGTGTGCGTCGGGGATCATATGCTCTTCCTTCACGTCCTTCGCCAGCCACTGCCACGCACCGGCCGGACTCTTGACCAGTTCCCACTCGTAGCCAAACAGCATCTCAAAGTAGCCGTTGTCCCAACGTGTGGGGTGGGGCTTCCAGGCACCTTCGATCCCGCTGGTGGTTGTATCGGCCCCCTTGCCGGTGCCAAAGCGGTTGATCCACCCCAGGCCCTGGGCTTCCAGCGGGGCCGCTTCCGGCTCTGGCCCGACCAGGGCGGGATCACCCGCGCCGTGGGCCTTGCCGAAGGTATGCCCGCCCGCCGTGAGCGCGACGGTCTCTTCGTCATTCATCGCCATGCGGGCGAAGGTTTCGCGTATATCTCGGCCTGAGGCCACCGGGTCAGGCTGACCGTTCGGGCCTTCAGGGTTCACATAGATCAACCCCATCTGCACAGCTGCCAGCGGAAGTTCGAGGTCACGTTCACCACTATAGCGCTGGTCGCCCAGCCAGGTGTCCTCACTGCCCCAATAGATATCCTCTTCGGGTTGCCAGATATCAACCCGGCCGCCGCCGAAGCCGAAGGTCTTCAGGCCCATCGACTCGAGCGCGCAGTTTCCAGCCAGGATCATCAGATCGGCCCAGGAAATTTTGTTGCCGTACTTTTTCTTCATCGGCCAGAGCAGGCGGCGGGCCTTATCCAGATTAACATTGTCGGGCCAACTATTGACCGGCGCAAATCGCTGATTGCCGGTACCACCACCGCCACGGCCATCGGCGGTGCGGTAGGTACCTGCACTGTGCCAGGCCATGCGGATAAAAAGACCTCCATAGTGGCCCCAGTCGGCCGGCCACCAGTCTTGCGATTCGGTCATCAGCGCATAGAGATCCTGTTTCAGGGCGGCGAAATCAAGCTGCTGGAAAGCTTCGGCATAGTTGAAGTCAGGCCCCAGCGGGTTGGAGGCGGGTGTATGCTGGTGGAGGATGCCCAGGTTCAGTTGATCGGGCCACCAGTCACGATTTGTGGTACCTCTGCGGCGGGCAATATCCCTCCCTGCTCCGCCCGTTACAGGGCACTGGCCATGTTCACTCATCTTCGTCCTCCATATTCGGATATGCCAGGCTCATGCCGGGCGTTGGTGTCGTGGAACCAGGTACGAGGGGTGTGCTAGGGTAAGCGTATACAGAACACACCCATCATGAGCATGAGCAACCTCATCTATCATTAACACCGGAGCATCAGGATACATCCTGATACCATACGCGGCAATTGCACAGCAAAAAGCGACCATCAAGGGCGAGTGTATGGTACGATAACCTGGGATACCTGTCAAGGCTGGTGGACAGGCATTCAGCGGAAAGCGGTCTGAGTGCACAAGGCCCGCGCTCCCGCCCGCCCGCGCAGACGTTATGTAGGGCCCGGCTCCGGCGTGCCCGCGTCCGTGCCGGGGGCACCCCGCCGTTCGGTTCGCCGCCGCCCGCTGCGCGCAGACGTTATGTAGGGCCCGGCTCCGGCGTGCCCGCGTCCGTGCCGGAGGCACCCCGCCGTTCGGTTCGCCGCCGCCCGCTGCGCGCAGACGTTA
>Ga0308417_1001413_pt1 | contig 16508 bp, 18 predicted proteins | sample HotsprSampleOS65_FD_203528 | JGI IMG/M metagenome (GOLD analysis project Ga0308417, IMG submission 203528) | Hot spring phototrophic mat microbial communities from Octopus Spring, Yellowstone National Park, Wyoming, United States - 20090730_OS65 ... | reverse complement strand
TGGGGGGAGGGAGCGACCACGCTCGAGTGGACGCTGTCCTCCCCGCCACCTTTCCATGCCTTCGAGGAGCTGCCGCGCATCCGCTGAGGCGGGCGTGGCCGAGGCAGGATGATGGAGGCATCGGAGGCGACGCTCTCGGCGCGCGAGCCCTCCGCCCTCGGCTCTGCGACAGAGAGGGCTGAGGCGCGGCTCGGCTCCCTGCCCGGGGACTGGATCGCGCTGCTCAAGCCGCGGGTGATGACCCTTGTCGTCTTCACCGCCCTGGTCGGGCTGATCGTCGCGCCTGCGCCGATGGACCCTGTGCTCGCCTTCGCCGCGGTCCTCGCCGTCACCATCGGCGCCGGCGCGTCGGGGGCGATCAACATGTGGTACGACCGCGACATAGACGCGCTCATGCGTCGCACCGCAACGCGGCCGATCCCGGCAGGCCGTATCAGCGCCGAGGCCGCGTTCGGCTATGGCATCGCGCTTGCGGTGTTCTCGGTGCTGCTCATGGGGCTCGCAGCGAACTGGGTGGCGTCGGCGATCCTCGCGCTCTCGATTGGCTTCTACGTGTTCGTCTACACGATCTGGCTGAAGCGGCGGACGCCGCAGAACATCGTCATCGGCGGCGCAGCCGGCGCCTTCCCTCCGGTGATCGGCTGGGCCGCGGCGACGGGAACGGTCGATGCCGCGCCGCTCCTGATGTTCGCCATCATCTTCTTCTGGACTCCGCCGCATTTCTGGGCGCTGTCTCTGTTCGCCCATGCCGACTACGCCCGCGCCGGCGTCCCCATGCTGCCGGTGGTCGCCGGGGCGAGGGAGACGCGTCGACAGATCCTCATCTACACTGCCTTTCTCGTGCCGCTGACGCTCGCCCCAGTCGCGATCGGCTTCGCCGGCTGGATCTATGGCGCTGCCGCAGTGCTTCTCGGCGTGAACTTCCTGCGCCATGCGCTTTCCGTGCTGACCGAGCCACAAGACCAGGCCGGGGCAAGCCTCGTGAAGGACTCGGCCGCCAAGGCCTGCTTCCGCTTCTCCATCACCTATCTGTTCGCGCTGTTCGGCGCCCTCGCTGCCGACCATCTCCTGGCGGCCGCGGGCCTCCTCACCATCTGACACGCATGGCGATGGCAGGAGATCGGCCCCTCGACGCGCCGCGCGGCAGGGAGGACCCGCAGGCCGTGGTGCGCGGCCCTGACCTCACGCCTGCGGAGACGCGATTGCTGCGCGCGCGGCAGCGCCAGCGCAACCGCGTGATGCTGGTGGTGTTGCTCGGCCTCGTCGTGCTGTTCTTCGCCATCACGGTCAGCCGCCTGTCGCAGGTGAAGGATCCACGCGAATGGTCACGCCCGGGCGGGATTGCACCCGTTCAAATCGCGCCGTTGCGCTGAGCCTCGCCGGCCTCGTGGCCGGCATGGTCGGGCTCTCCTTCGCGGCCGTGCCGCTCTATGACCTGTTCTGCCGCGTCACCGGCTTCGGCGGCACGCCGATGGTGAACGCCAACCGGCCCGCCGAGCAGGACGGGCGGGCGATCCGCGTCGAGTTCGTCGCCAACGTCCAGGCTGGCATGCCCTGGACCTTTCGCCCCGCCCAGAGGTCGATGACGCTGCACGGCGCAGAGGAGGGGCTTGCCTTCTACATCGCCCGCAACGACGCGGCCGTGCCTGTGACGGGGATCAGCACCTACAATGTCACGCCCGAGAAGGCGGCGCGCTACTTCAACAAGATCGCCTGCTTCTGCTTCACCGAACAGACGCTCGCGCCGGGCCAGGAGGTGGAGATGCCGCTCGCCTTCTGGGTCGATCCGCAGTTGTTCGACGACCCAGCGACGCGCGACCTCAGGGTGATCACCATCAGCTACTCCTTCTTCCGCTCGCTCGGCGATGCCGACCGGGCAGGCGCCCTCGCCGCCGCCGGGCCGCATGTCGGCGGGTTCACGCCGAACACCTCCCCGCCAGGGCCCCGCGCCCTGCGCTGAGGCTTGCGCCTCCGCTGCGCCTGCCGCCACACTCCCTCTCAATGGCCGCGCGGCAAGCGCGGCCGCATGGGAGGACCCGAGATGCCCGATCACCCGCTGCCGCGTCCCTCGCGCCGCGCCGTCCTGGCAGCTGCTGCCGCGCTCGCCGCGCCATCCCTCGCCTGCGCCTCGACCTTCCCGGACCGGCCGATCCGCCTGATCTGCCCCTGGACCGCGGGCGGGTCGACCGACCTGCAGATGCGGGCGCTGGCAGAGGCGGCAGGCAGGATCCTCGGCCAGCCGATGGTGGTCGAGAACCGCCCGGGCGCCGGCGGAACGCTCGGCGCGGTGGCTCTGCTGCAGGCGCGGCCTGACGGCTACACGTTGTCGCAGCTGCCAATCACGGTGTTCCGCTACCCCTTCATGCAGGCAACACCCGGCTGGAACCCGCTGACCGACTTCACCTACATCAGCCACATCACCGGCTACTTGTTCGGCGTCGTCGTGCGCGCCGACAGCCCATTCCGCACGTTCAACGACCTAATCGCCTGGGCGAAGGCCAATCCCGGCCGGCTCACCTACGGCACCCCAGGGGTCGGCTCGACCCTGCACATCACCATGGAACAGATCGCCCTCAAGGCCGGGGTTGAGTTCCTGCACGTTCCCTTCCGCGGCGTTGCCGAGAACCAGGCAGCGCTGCTCGCCGGCACGGTCATGGCCTCCGCCGACAGTTCCGGCTGGGCCCAGCTCGTGCGCGACGGGCGGCTCAGGCTTCTCGTCACCTGGGGGGCTGAGCGCGCGAAGAGCTTCCCCGACACCCCGACGCTGAAGGAGCTCGGCTACGGCATCGTCTCAGCCTCGCCTTACGGCTTCGGGGGGCCGAAGGGCATGGACCCCGCGGTGGTGCGGATCCTCGACGATGCCTTCGGCCAGGCGATCAACGACCCGGGCCACATGGCGATCCTCGAGCGTTTCGACATGTCGCCCTGGTATCTGCCGAGCGCAGAGTACGCGGCTTTCGCGGCGAAGCAGGTGGAGGAGGAGCGGGCGATGGTGCAGGGGCTCGGCCTCAAGCTATAGCGCTGGCGCGCCTTCTGGCGTCTCGATCAGCGCCGTGCGGCGAAGAAGGCCCTGAGCAGGGACGCGGCCTCGGCCTCCGCCACCCCGCCCACAACCTCGGGCCGGTGGGTGCAGGTGGGCTGGGCGAAGATCCTTGGCCCGTGCTCCACGCCCCCGCCCTTCGGGTCATAGGCGCCGAAGACGAGGCGGCGGATGCGGAACAGGGCGATCGCTGCGGCGCACATCGGGCAGGGCTCGAGCGTGACCACGAGGTCGCACTCCGGCAGCCGCGGCTCTCCGCGCGCCGCCGCTGCCGCCCTCAGCGCCAGGAGCTCGGCATGCGCCGTTGGGTCAGCGAGCTCCTCCACCCGGTTTCCGGCGGCGGCGAGCACCGCCCCGTCCGGCCCGAGCACCACCGCCCCCACGGGCACCTCGCCGCGCGCTGCCGCTGCCCGCGCCTCGGCCAGAGCCAGGGCCATCGGCCTCGTCTCGTCGCCACGCACCATACGCGCTACATCACACCCATCACACGGCGAGGCAACAGATGAGGCGCGCCGGAACGGCGGCAGAAGGCGCAGGCGGGGAGAGGGTGGCCAAGTGGCTCGCCCGTGCGGGAGTGGCGAGCCGACGCGACGCGGAAAGGCTGATCGCCGAGGGGCGCGTGGCGGTGAACGGCCGCAGACTCGCCGACCCGGCCGTGCTGATCGAGCCGGGCGACACCGTGACGGTCGACCGCGTTCCGGTCGACCCGCCTGGCCGCGCGCGGCTTTGGCGCTACCACAAACCGAAGGGCCTGCTCGTCACGGCGCGCGACCCGCAAGGGCGCCCCACCGTGTTCGAGAAGCTTCCCCCGACCATGCCGCGCGTGGTCTCCGTTGGCCGGCTCGACATGGGTTCCGAGGGGCTTCTCTTGCTGACAACCGATGGCGGGCTCGCGCGCAGGCTCGAGCACCCGGAGAACGGCTGGGTGCGGCGCTACCGCGTGCGCGTGCACGGCCGGCCTGACCCGGCGGCGCTTGCCGCGCTCGCTCAAGGCATCACGGTGGACGGGATGCGCTACGGGCCGATCGAGGCGGGGCTTGATGCGGTCAGGGGCGAGGTGTCCTGGCTCACGGTGTCGTTGCGGGAGGGAAAAAACCGCGAGATCAGGCGCGTCTTCGAGCATCTCGGCCTGCCCGTGCTGCGGCTGATCCGCGTCGCCTACGGGCCTTTCCAGCTCGGGCTCCTGCCGCGCGGCGCCGTTGAGGAGGTGCCACCGAAGGTGATCCGCGACCAGCTCGGCGACCGCGCGCTCGCGCGCCTGCGCGGCTGACGGGGCAACGCCGGTGCCGGGCCGCTGATGCGCATCGTCGCAGGCGCCTGGCGCGGCCGGCGCCTCCAGGCACCGCCCGGAGAGGCGACGCGCCCGACCTCCGACCGGGCCCGCCAGGCGATCTTCGACGTGCTCGCCCACGCTGCCTTCGCCGGCCGAGACCGCCTCTCCGGCGCGCGTGTGCTCGACGCCTTCGCAGGCACGGGCGCGCTCGGGCTCGAGGCGCTCTCGCGCGGGGCGGCGCACGCGACCTTCATCGAGCGGGACCGAGCGGCGCTCGCCACGCTGCGCGCGAACATCGACGCCTGTCGCGTCGGGGACCGGGCAGAGCTTCTCGCCGCGGACGTGCTCCGGCCACCGCGCGCCGCCCTGCCGGCGACCCTCGTCTTCCTTGACCCGCCCTATGGCCAGGGTCTCGTTGCGCCTGCGCTCGCGTCGCTCTCGGCCGCGGGCTGGATTGCCCGCTCCGCCCTCGTCGTCGCGGAGATCGGCGCGGGGGAAGAGCGCCCTTGCCTCGAGGGCGTCCGCCTGCTCGACGCCCGCAGATGGGGCGCGGCACAGGTGCTGTTCCTGCAGGCTGACTGACCCGCGCTCCCTTGCCGGCAGCAGTCACCTCAGGCAGGAAGCGGCGCCATGCTGCCGATCACCACGGCTGCGCTCGCTGGGCACCTTGCCTTCGCTGCAGCGCTCGCCGCCCTCTCTGCCGTCGTCGTCCGTCTCGTCATCGCGCTCAGGCTGATGGACGTGCCGAACGACCGCAGCGCGCATGCGATGCCGACACCGCGCGGCGGCGGCCTCGGCATCGTCGTCGCCACCCTCGCTGGTCTGATCGTCCTCTACGTCGAGGGGCGGGTCGCCCGAATCGCCGATCCCTATTTCCTCGCGGTGATCGCTGGTGCGGCGGCGATCGCTGCGGTGTCCCTCGCAGACGACGCGCTTGACTTCGCCTTCGGCTGGAAGCTCGCGGCGCAGGTGGCCGCTGCCGCCCTGCCAATCGCCTTCGGCCTTGTTCTCGACACGCTTTCCCTGCCCTTCGTCGGTGCCGTGCCACTCGGCGCACTTGGCATGCCGCTCACGCTTCTCTGGATCGTGTTCGTGACGAACGCGATGAACTTCATCGACGGGCTGAACGGCCTCTGCGCCGGCACCGCGGCGATCGCCTCCGCCTTCCTCGCCGCCGTTGCGCTCTCCGAGGGCGGCGCCTTCGTCTATGCCGCGTCGCTCTTCCTCTGCGCCGGCTGCCTCGGCTTCCTGCCGTTCAACTTCCCCTCGGCCCGAGTCTTCCTCGGTGACGTCGGCAGCCAGTTCATCGGCTTCATGCTCGCGGTGCTCGCCGTCGCCGCCGCCCGGTTCGAGAGGACGCAGGTGAGCTTCTTCATCGTGCCGCTGATGCTCGCGATGCCGCTTTTCGATGTCGCGTTCACGCTCCTCCGCCGCGCGGTCGCAGGCGAGCGGCTGACGGAGGCGCATCGCGGCCACCTCTACCAGGTGCTCGACCGGACAGGCTTCCCGCGCGTTGGCGTGACGCTCATCCACTGGGGCTTCACCGCGGTGATGGGGCTCGTTGCGTTCCGGTTCATCGCACTTGCGCCGTCGCGCAAGCTCGCGCTCTGGGGTGTCGTTCTCGCCGCTCTCGCTGCCTATGCGCTCTGGGTCGCGGCGCGTGCAAGGCGCGCAGGCATCCTCGCCTGGTCGCGCGTCGAACGCCCGGTCGATTGACACGGGACAGGCGCGCTTCCTATCCTTGCGTGGGATAGATGCGCGCAGGGCGGCGTTTGCGCCCGCCCCAGAATGGCCCGGAACAGGGCCTCGGTCGACGATGGAGGAGAGGTCCGATGACGGAAGCCACTCGACTTTCCGTGCCCCGGCGCGCACTGCTCGCTGGTGCCGCCGCGACGACGCTTGCCGCCCCAGCGATCGCGCAAGGCGCGCCGCGCGTCGCCCGGGTCTGGGGAGAGCCAGGCCCCTATGGCGGGGTGTTCGTCCAGGGCATGAACGAGTGGGCGCAGCGGAACAACGCCAAGATCCGCTTCGAGGTCGAGCAGATCCCGTGGGACGGGGTGACCGTGAAGCTTACGACCGACCTCGCCGCCCGCCGCCCGCCCGCCCTGATCAGCGTCGAAAGCCCGATCGCCTACCAGCTCGCCGCGGAAGGGCTGCTCGAGCCGGTCGACGACGTCTGCCGCGCGATCAACGCTGAGAGCCGTCTGGTTGACGGCTTTACCCTCGCCTCGTTCGGCGCCTGGAAGGGAACCCAGTTCGCGGTTCCGCTCCATCACCAGGCCTGCCTGCTCGTGGTGCAGCAGGACATCATCGATGAGCTCGGCCTCGGCAACCCCGCGCAGTGGACCTGGGATCGGTTCGCCGACGCAGCGAAGACGATCGCCGAGCGCAAGCCCGGGCTGGCCGGCTACACCATGGCGCTCGGGCGCAACCTCTGCGCCGACTACCACATCACCCAGCTGATCTGGCAGGCGGGCGGGATGACGTGGGACCCTTCGGCCAATTTCCGCGCCGTCTTCAACAGCGACGCAACGGTCGAGGCGTTCGACTTCATCCGCCGCCTTTTCTCCTACATGCCGAGGAGCGCTATCGAGTTCAGCTTCCTGCAGGTGGTGGACCAGCATGTCACCGGCCGCACCGGCATGTCGGCCTATTGGGGCCGTACGATGGGCCGCGCGGCGGAGGAGGCGAAGCCGATCTTCGAGCGGATGGAATACTACCTCAATCCGGCCCACCCGCGCACCGGTATGCGCTGGAGCTGGACCGACATCAACGGCTGGATCATCCCACGCCGCGACAACCCGTTCATTCACGAAACGAAGGAGGCGGTGGCCTATGTCGCGAACAGCGTCGAGTGGATGGTGCGCTACAGCCAGAGCCTGATGCCGAATGTCGGCCCTGTCTTCAAGGATGTCGCCACCGCGCCACAGATGCTCGCCCATCCCTTCTACCAGTCGAAGAAGCGCTCGCTCGATGTGATCTTTGTCGACAGCGTGCCGCACCAGTGCAACACCGGCTACGAGCTGAAGAAGGGGATCAACCCGCTCGCCGGCATCGCACACGGGCGCAACGTCTGGGCCCAGGCAGTGCAGCGTATGCTGCTGAACAACGAGACACCGCGCCAGGCGGCGGACTGGGGCCAGCGCCAGTTCGAGGCGATCCGCGCCGACAACGCACGCCTGCTCGCGGGCTGACCCGTGGCGCCGCGGGACGTGCCCGCCCGCGGCGGCCCGCAGCGCGCGCGCCGCTCCTCCCGCCTGCGACTCTCAGAGACGCAGCTCGGCCTTTTCTTCATGCTGCCGTTCATCGTCACCGCCGCGGCCTTCATGGTCTGGCCGGTGGTCGAGGCCATCCGCATGGCGTTCTTCGCCTACAACCCGCTGCGGCCCGACGACGTGCGCTTCGTGGGCCTGCGCAACTTCGAGATCATCCTCGATGATCCCCTGTTTTGGGAAAGCTTCCGCCAGGCGCTGGTCTGGACGGGCTGGTCGATCCTGCTGCAGACCGCCTTCGGCGTCGGGCTCGCCCTGCTTCTGCACGTGCCGCTGCCGGGGATCGCCGCCTTCCGCGGCCTGCTCCTGTTCCCCTACATCGTCCCGACGGTGGTGATCGCGCTGAACTGGCGCTGGATCTTCAACAGCGAGATCGGCGTGGTGAACCATCTCCTGCTGCGGGCCGGGCTGATCGAGCGGAACGTCGCCTGGCTGTCGACGCCGGAGATGGCGATGGCCTCGGCGATCCTGCTCAACGTCTGGAAGTACACGCCCTTCGTCGTCATCTGCGTGCTCGCGCGGCTGCAGACCATCCCGACTGAGCTCTACGACGCGGCCAAGGTCGACGGCGCGGGGACACTCCGCCGCTTCCTCGACATCACACTGCCGATGCTCAAGGAAGTGCTGGTCGTTGTCGTCGTATTCAGAACGATCTGGACGTTCAACAAGTTCGAGGAGATCTACCTCCTGACGCGCGGTGGGCCGGGGACGACCACCTTCAACCTCGCCGTCTACGCCTTCGAACAGGGGATGGCGAACCTCCGCCTCGGCGTCGCCGCGGCGACGGGGGTGGTGATGATCGCGCTCCTGCTCGCGGGAAGCGTCGTCTACGTGCGCGTCTCCGGCTTCGGGGCGGAGGAGAGGCCGGCATGACGCCGAGGGAAGCGGTCGACCGCGTGCTGCTCTACGCGCTGCTGCTCGCTGTCACGGTCGTCGTCTGCTTCCCGCTCGCTTGGGCCTTCTTCACCTCGGTGAAGCCGAAGGACGAGATCTTCGCCTGGCCGCCGACACTGTGGCCGCAGGCATGGACGCTCGAGAACTACCGCACCCTGTTCGCGGGCAAGCAGGCCTATTTCCAGGGCGGAACGGCGGCGGCGACGGCGCCGCCGCCCTCGGCCTTCTTCCTCGACTGGTTCCTCAACTCCGTGCTCATCGCCGCAGGAACAACCGCGATCAGCACGATCGTCTCGACGCTCGCGGCTTATTCGCTCACGCGCTTCCGCTTCCCCGGCCAGCGCGCGGTCCCCTTTCTCGCGCTTATCGGCTACATGGTGCCCTCGATCATCTTCGTCTTCCCGATGTTCCTCGTGATGGCCGATCTTCGCCTCACCGACACGCTCGCATCGCTGGTCCTCGGCTATGTCTGCATAACCCTCCCCTTCTGCATGTGGCTGATGTGGGCGTTCTTCCGCGGCGTTCCTGTCGAGATCGAGGAGGCCGCCCTGGTCGACGGTGCCTCGCGCCTTCGGGTCTTCCTCGAGATCGTGCTGCCCACGGCCTGGCCGGGCATCGTGGCCGCCGCGATCTTCACCCTGATCGTCTCCTGGAACGACTACCTGTTCGGGCGGGTCTTCATCAACACGATGGAGAACCTGCCACTCACTGTGGGCGTGATGCACTTCTTCGACGGCACGCATGTCGACTGGGGGCTGATGATGGCGTCGTCGGTGCTGATGACCGTGCCGATGGCGTTGCTCTTCGCGCTCCTGCAACGCCATCTCGTCGCCGGGTTCGGGGCCGGCGCGGTGAAGGGCTGAGGGCGATGGACGTCCGCCTCGAGGGCCTCTCCAAGTCGTTCGGCGCGAACGTCGTGCTGAAGGCGCTCGACCTCACCTTCCCGGAGCGGAAGTTCGTCACCCTGCTCGGCCCCTCTGGCTGCGGCAAGACGACGCTGCTCCGCCTCATCGCCGGGCTCGAGCGCGCCTCCGCCGGCGCGATCCTGTTCGGCGGCGAGCGCGTCGACCACCTTCCGCCGGGTGAACGGAACATTGCGATGGTGTTCCAGTCCTACGCCCTCTACCCGACCATGGACGTCGCCGCGAACATCGGCTATGGGCTCAAGGTGCGTGGCGTTCCGAGGCCGGAGCGGGCGGAAAGGGTCGGCCTGGTGGCGCGGGTGCTCGAAATCGCGCATCTGCTCAAGCGCAAGCCGCGCGCTCTTTCAGGCGGGCAGCGCCAGCGGGTCGCGCTCGGCCGAGCCATGGTGCGCAAGCCCGACATCTTCCTGATGGACGAGCCGCTCTCCAACCTCGACGCCAAGCTGCGCGCCACCATGCGGGGCGAGCTCAAGCGCTTCCATCTCGACCTCGAGACGACCTCGATCTACGTCACGCACGATCAGCTCGAGGCGATGACGATGTCCGATCTCATCGCGGTGATGAACGAGGGCGAGGTGCAGCAGTTCGCGACTCCCGAGGAGGTCTACGACCGGCCCGTGAACCTGTTCGTCGCTGGCTTCATCGGCTCGCCGCCGATGAATTTCTGCGACGTGACGGTGACAGAACGGAACGGTGCCCCGGCGCTCATGCTCGCCGAGCGCGCCCTGCCAGCGCCGCCTGGGTTCGACCTCTCCCGCGTTGAGGCCGGGCGGCGGCTCGTGCTCGGCATCCGCCCGCAGGACGTACGCCTCGCAAGGCCGGACGAGCCGGGCGCTGTGCCCGGCACTGTCTGGATGGTCGAGCTGATCGGCAGCGAGCGCCTGGTCGAGGTCGAGGTGGCGCCGAAGCTGCGGATCACGGCGGAGGTGAAGGCGGAGGTGCGCGCCACGATCGACGCGCCTGCGGCGGTGGCGCTCGACGCGACGAAGATGCACCTGTTCGACCCCGAAACGGGGCGCGCGCTGCCGCGGCTCAGGTGACGGTCTCCGCCTCCCGCGGCGCATCCCGCCCCGGTCGGGGATCGTGTGGGCGGGGGAGGGCACGCAACCGGCGCCCCCTCACTCAAGCAGGATCGAGCCTGACGCTTCCGCCGGAGCGCCGCGCCTGTCAGATGCCGCGCTCGGCGAACACGGATTGAGCCACCTTGAACGCGTCGAGGCTCGCGGGGACGCCGCAATAGACGAAGGCCTGCAGGCAGACCTCCTTGATCTCCTCCTTGGTGATTCCGTTGTTCAGCGCACCAATGATGTGAAGTCTAAGCTCGTTCGGGCGGTTGAGCGCGATCAGCATCGCGAGGTTCAGGAAGGACCGCGTCCGCCTGTCGAGACCCGGGCGGTTCCAGATGATCCCCCAGCAGTACTGGGTGGTGAACTCCTGGAAGGCCTGCATGAAGTCGTCGGCCTTGGCGAGGCTCTGCTCGACATACTCTTCGCCGAGCACGGCCTTGCGCACCTCAAGTCCCTTGTCGAACAGGGTCTGGTTGAAGAACGGGTCCTGCGGCATGCGGTGTCTCCCGGTTGTCGAGTGGGTCAGAGTGGCGCGAGGCCGAGATGGGCGCGGAAGCGGGCCTTGAGGTAGGCGCCGTCGCGGGCGGGCAGCGTCTTCGGCAGGGTCTCTGCGCCGACGACGAGGCGGATCAGCCCCGGCCCCGCGCCTTCGGTGAGACGTGGCGCAAGTTGGGCCACTTCGGCAATCGTTGCGGCCGTGGCTGCCCACGCGAAGCCGCAGGCCCGGGCGACGGCGGCGAGATCGGTGCCGAGGCTCGTGTGGCTGCGCTGCATGCCGGTCTCGCCGAAATGCCCGTTGTCGAGCACCGCGAGCGTCAGCCGCTGGGGCTTGCGCGCCCCGATCGTTGCGAGCGCGCCGAGGCCCATCAGCGCCTCGCCGTCGCCCGTCAACACGAGCACAAGGTTGGCAGGGCGCGCCAGAGCAAGGCCGAGCCCGACCATCGCCGCACCGCCCATCGCGCCCCAGAGATAGAAGTTCCCATCGTGGTCGCCTGCGTCGAACAGGTCATAGGCGGGCGTGCCGAGGCCTGCGACGACGAGCAGCCCGTCCGGCCGGTCTGCAAGCAGCGCCCGCACCGCCTCGCGCCGCCGCATCGCAAGCGCGGTCATCGCCACACCTTCCGCCCGATCAGCCGCTGCCCAATCAGCACCGCAACCGCCTGCTCGGCGCCATAGGCCAGCTCGGCGGCAGACGAAACGACCTCGCCTGCATCCTCCGCCCGGTCGATTCGCAGGCAGCGAACGCTGAGCGCGCCGAGCACCGTCTCCGCCGCGCGCCCCATCGGCACCTGCCACGGATTGAACTCGGCCCACTCGCCCCGCATCGTCACCAGCATGAGCATCGGCAAGCGGCAGGTCTCGATGAGGGAGAGCATGTTGAGGCAGTTGCCCACACCCGAGGACTGCATCAAGAGTGCCGCGCGCGCACCGCCGAGCCAGGCGCCCGCGCAGGCCGCAACGCCCTCCTCCTCGGTGGTCAGGACCACGGTGGCGATGTCGGGGTCCGCCTCGGCAAGGCTAATCACCCGCGCGTGCCCGGCATCGGGCACGTAGTACAGCTGCGTCACGCCGGCGTCCTTGAGCGCGGCGAACACTGCATCCTTCCAGGCAGCGGCCGAGGTATCGGCGGCTCCGCTCATGCGACTCTCCTACCCGGTCCGCCCGCACCTTGGCGCGGGACTCGGCGCCTGCCAACCGGGACGACCCCTCTTGCGCCCGCAAGGCCGTAGGACTATAGTCCCAGGCGCGGGTGGGGAGCCTGTCCACGAAAACATGGCGCCAGGTTTGCCGGTGTGACCCTCCTTGCCGCCTCCCTCCGACTCCCCGTGCGGATCCTTCTCGCAGGCGCAGCCGCCCTGGTCGTGCTGAAGGGAGCGCAGCTTCTCGAGCTGCCCGGCGCGGCCGCGCTTGCCGCCCTCTTCGACCGCGGCGAGGGCGCGGCGACCCTCGCGGCGCTGCTCGTGTTCCTCGTCGGCGTCGCGATCGGCGTGTTCCTCTGGTGGCTTGCCGACCGGGTCTTCACGCTTCTGCGCGACCCGACGATCCCGCCCGAGCGGCTTGCGAGCCTGCGCGAGCTGCCTCTCGCGCTGCCTGAGGGCACGATCCGTGCGCTGCTTGCGCTCATTGTCGGGCTGATCGGCCTGCCGATCCTCCTGTTCGCCAACGCGCTCAGGTTGGATGCGGCGATCGCGGGCTACATCAACGGCATCGTCATGAGCGTCTTCGCGTTCTACTTCGGCACCCGCGCCGGAGCGGCGGATGGGCAGACGGCGCGGCAGCTCGCTGGCACGCTCAGCACCATGCGCGAGGAGACAGAGGCGGCGAACGCTCGCGCGGCGGAGGCTGAGGCGCGCGCAGGCAGCGCCGCCGAGGCAGCCACGCGCCCGAAACGGCTCGAGGAGGGAATCGCGCTGATCGACCGGCACCTCGCCGCAGCGGAGGTGCTCGTGAAGGTGCTTGGGCCGGCGCTGCCGCCAGGCCTGATCCCTGCCGGTTCGGAGGAGCTCCTGCGCCGCGCCCGCGCCGCGGCGGAGAGCGCGCGTGCTCTCGCTGCCGGGGAGATCACCGAACGCTCCGTCTCCGCCGTGCTCGAGGCGGGGCGGGCCCTCGTTGCCGGCTCGCCTCTGGGCGGGCTGCTCGGCAAGGCCGCCGGCGCCCTGCCCGCCGTCGGCGGGCTCGGGCCTCTCGCTGGCGTCGCCCTCGTGCTTGGCCTCGGCTGGCAGCTCGGCTCGGCCGAATACCGCCGCTGGCGCGCGCGCGTGCTCGCCGCTCCCTACGAGGCGCAGCTCATCGATTTCGGCGTCATCACGCCAACCTCAGCGGAGATCCGCATGGAGCGTTGCGCGATCTTCTCCCGGGTTTTCGCCGCGCGGCGGCGCGAGCCTGGCTTCTATGCGACGCTCGTCGATTGCGTGGCGCGCGACGACGCGGCCGACAGGCTCTGGTCCCTCTACGGCGGCGACCCGACCCTGTTCGCGAGCCGCGAGGAGCTCGAGGCTGGGCTCGACGAGTTCCGCCGCGCGCTCCTTGCCGAGCAGTCCGCCAACGATGCGAGGGGCGAGACGATCGCCGCCGTCGCCGCGACCCTGGGCGTCGCCGCGCCGACCCAGGCAGAGGTGAATGCCGTGCTCGACGAGCCGCTGCGCGGCGACGCGACGGAGGAACAGAAGGCAGCGCTGGAGGCGCTCGTGCTCATGGTGGGAACGTTGCGGGAAAGCAAGGTCGATCCGGCGCGGCTTGCGGCCGAGCTCGCCGCCGCGGCGCGCCAGGGAGGAGCGCCGTGAGCCGGCGCCCAGCACTCGCGCTGCTCGCGCTGCTCGCCGCCTGCCAGCCGCTCGGGCGCATGCTCGACCCCGACGTCGCCCAGCTCGACCGCTACCAGCGCTGGCGTGACGCAGGCGATCTCCAGGCCATCGCGGGCGAGCCGCCGGTTGCGTCCTGCACCGCCGAAAGCCCGGCTTGCGCGCGGCTCAATGCGATCCGCGCCGAGGCCTGCCTCGCGCTCGCGATGTCAACGCGCGCTCCGGGCGCTGTCTGCCCCGCAGCGACGCCCGAGACGCGGCAGCTTCTCGCCTGCGCCCAGGCCGGCTTTGCCGCCGCGATGGCGGCCCCGGCCGGGCGCTTCACCGCGGCCGACGCGCTTGCGCACCGGCGGGGGCGCGCGCAGGCCGCCTACTGCCGCGCGGAGCTCGAGACGGTCGCGGCAGGGGTGGCGCTCGCGCGCGAGGCCTCAGGACTCGCGGCAGGTCTGCCGCCTGTCGAGCGCGCCGCGATCGGCGGGGCGGCTGCGCTCTACCTCGCGCGGCCGGGCGCCGGCGCCGATGCCGTGCGCTGCGAGCGGGCGCGCGAGGCGGCGCGGCTCGCCGAGGCGGGGCTCGCTGCCGGCCCAGAGGCGGAGGACCGCGCCCTGCTCACCCGGCTTGCGGCAGACGCGGCGGCGCGGCGCGCCACCATCGCGGGCTGCCTGCCATGACGTCCTCCCTCTCCCGCGAGCTCGCCTGGCGCTTCCCGCTGATGCGCGGCGAGGACGTCCGCGCTGTGCAGCGGGCGCTGATCCGCGACGGAGCGCTGTCAGGCCCTGCCGACGGAATCTTCGGCCCCGCGACGCACGATGCCGTCGTCGCCTTCCAGCGCCGGATGCGCGCCCGCAATCCGGCCGTCGCGGTCGACGGCATCGTCGGCCGCGACACCTGGAGCGCGCTCTTCCCGGCAACCGCCTCCGCTTCGCCCTCCCCGGGCCTCTCCGTGCCGCCGGCCGTTCTGCCGGAGAGCGGCGACTGGCGCATGCTGATACGCCCCTATGTCGCGCGTCTCTCCGTCCCGCACGGGGCGCCGCAGCAGGCAGCGGGGGGGGTGCGCTGGCGTCTCGCTCCGGGCGGCGTCCTGGTCGAGGCGGAGTCGGCGCCGCGGCGTACGCCTGGCACTCCGGAAACGATCCTGAGGATCTGGCGCAGGTTCCGCGCCCCGGTCGAGAAATGCGCCGCCGCCTATGGCGTTCCCGCCGAGCTGATCCTCGCAACCATCGCGACAGAGAGCGGTGGCAACCCGGCTGCGGTGCGCGAGGAGCCCGGCTATGTCTCCGACGCGGCGACGCCGCACCTCGTCTCCCCCGGGCTGATGCAGACGCTCATCAGCACCGCCCGCGAGACCCTGGCCGACCCGCGAATCGACCGCGCCGCCCTGCTCGACCCCGAGACCTCGCTGCGCGCCGGCACTGCCTATCTCCGCCGCCAGGCGAGGCTGACGAATTTCGACCCGCCGCTCGTCGCCTGCGCCTACAACGCAGGCGGGCTCTACGCCCAGGACGGGCCGGCGAACCCGTGGAAGCTGAGGCAGTTCCCAATCGGCACAGGCAGGCACGCCGACCGCTTCGTCGCCTGGTTCGGCGACGCGCTCGCGGTGCTCAAAGAGGACCCGCCGCTTTCGACCACGCCCGCGTTCGCGGCGCTGCTGTAAGACCCGGGTGCGGGCGAGGATCGGGCGCTGCCTGCGGCACCCTGGCGCGGCTTCGCAATCCAGCGCCGCTCCTGGGCGGCCTCACGCGGCAGCCGGGACGCCCTTCGTGGTCGAGTACTCGAAGTGCAGCGCGACGTCGGGATGCACGAGCGGGTAGATGGCGTGCGCGGCCATCGCCGCCTCCGAGAAACCCTGCAGGATCAGCTTGAGCTTGCCCGGATAGGTGGCGATATCCCCGATCGCGAACACGCCGGGAATGTTGGTCGCACAGGTTGCGGGGTCCACCGCGACATGGTTCCGCTCTATGCCAAGCCCCCAGTTGGCGATCGGCCCGAGCTCCATCGCCAGCCCGAAGAAGGGCAGAAGAACATCGGCCGGCAGGCGCCGCGTCTCCCCCTTGAGTGTCGCCACCTCGACCGCCTCGAGCACGCCGCCCTCTCCCTCGAGCGCGGCGAGCTGGTAGGGAACGACGAGTTCGATCCTGCCCGCGGCGGCGAGCGCCTCCATGCGCGCGACCGTCTCCGGCGCTGCACGGAACTTCGGCCTCCGGTGCACCACGGCCACGGAAGCCGCCACCTCGGCAAGGCTCACCGCCCAGTCGACTGCGGAATCGCCCCCGCCCGCGATCACCACCCGCTTGCCGCGAAAGTCCTCGCGCCTCTGCACAGCGTAGAACACGCTTTTGCCCTCGAAAGCCTCGAGCCCGGGAAGGGGCGGCCGGTTCGGCCCGAAGGCCCCCGCACCCGCAGCGATGATCACCGCCCGCGCGAGGATCGTCTCGCCAGCGCTCGTGCCTAGGCGCAGCCTGCCGTCGGCTTCGCGCGCGAGCGTCTCGACCCGCCGGCCGAGCCGGTAGTCAGGCCGGAAAGGGGCAGCCTGGGCGATCAGCCGCTCGATCAGAGTCGCCGCCTCGATCATCGGGTGGGCGGGGATGTCGTAGATCGGCTTCTCGGGGTAGAGCGCGATGCACTGCCCGCCGATCGCGTCGAGCGCGTCGACCACGACGCAGCGCATCCTCAGCATGCCGCATTCGAAGACGGCGAACAGGCCGACAGGCCCGGCGCCGATGATGCACACGTCGGT
>Ga0308417_1001409_pt1 | contig 16549 bp, 21 predicted proteins | sample HotsprSampleOS65_FD_203528 | JGI IMG/M metagenome (GOLD analysis project Ga0308417, IMG submission 203528) | Hot spring phototrophic mat microbial communities from Octopus Spring, Yellowstone National Park, Wyoming, United States - 20090730_OS65 ... | reverse complement strand
CGTGACGGGACAACGTTCCTGCGCGGAGACGGGACCTGGGCGCAGCCCTCGAGCGGGGGGCTCAGCAACCCGCCGATGCCCGGCCTTACTGTGGCCAGCCATGACACCAATCAATGGGCCTGGTATCAAACCGCCGTCGCCCCCGGATCCGAAATCATCAGCATGTGGGCGCAGGCGCCGAATACTGGAACCACCCCGGCGAATTCGCCCGGAGCAAACTTCCCTCAGGATGGAGCCGTGGCGTTTACAACAACGAACAGCTTCGGACAAAGGGTTGCTGGCAACCTACTGTTCAGGACGAACGCCAGCGGCGTGACTACGCGGATCAGGTACGGCGGCAATGTCGCGCCTGCAGTAAGCGCGTTGGCGCGCGTCTATCATGTCCTGGCTGTCGATCACCCTGCAGACCTTAACGTATATGCCGGGTGGATCAGCGGTAATGCAGGCGGTCAAACCGATTGGCCACAGACAATCACAAGTCACGCGATCTTCTACTCTACGAACGGTCTGTGGCATGCGTTCGTGCGCAAGTCAAGCACTGAGGCCGTGAACGTTCCTATCGGGCTGAACGTTGAGGCTGGTCGGGCCTACCGCCTGAGCATCAATCGGAATGCAGACGGAAGCTTGGGCTTCTTTATCAACAATAGGCTTTTGGCAACGGTGAATGCGTCAGATGCGCCCCCTGATGACGATAGTGTTTTGCCGGTAATCTGGGCGCGCACGAAATCGGCTGCCACCTTGGATTGGCGGTGGTACAAATCGCAGGTGGATTACATGCCTGATCCCTGACCATGAACAGCGGACCGACAATGGCAATGGTGCTAGGCCGGATTGGCCGAACGATACTCCAGAACGGCAAAGCCGGGGACGTGGCGGGCGCGCTGATCGAGCCGCACGAGCTGCGGGCCGAGCTTGAACTGAGTGCACTGCCGCGCGCAGAGCGCAACGATTATGACGACGACCTCGCAATGCCAGAATTTAGCGACGAGGCAATCGCACGAGCCCTCTGCCGAATCTGGGCAAGGCGACAGAGGCCAGATTATGCCAGAGCAACTGCGTGATATCCGCCTTTGGCTCGTGGTTCTGGCGTTGCTGGCCAATGCTGCAGCCTGGCTTTTCGGCGCAGGCAGTAAATGGACTACGGTGGAATACCGCCTTTCGCATACGGAGCAACGACTCTATCGGCTCGAGGGCTTGCTCGAGAGAATCGTCGAACAACAAAACATGACGGCGCGGAACCTTGACGTGCTTACCGCGCTGGTGCATCGACACATGGAGATTGAATCCAGAAAGGAGGCAAGATGACTGAATATCAGGCGTTGATTCCGGTGATTGTGCCGCTGGCAATCGCGGTGCTGAAAGTGCTGCTGCCGCGGCTGCCCAAGGTATGGTTGCCGATTTTGGCTCCGATCCTGGGCGCGGCTGCGGACATTGCACTGCATCAGGCCGGTCTTGCACAGGGGCCGGCGTGGCTTGGGCCCACGCTCGGCGCCGCCGGCGTTGGTTTGCGCGAGGTGGCGGACCAGGTGCGTAAGAGCCTCTCGGCATCCTGATGCATGACCGGCATTATCAGTGCATTGGCGCCGCTGCTGGCGGCAATCGCGGGCGCTATTCTGGCCTGGCTCGACAAGCGCCGGAGCCAGGTAACATTGGAAGATGCGCAAACTCCACATTCTATTCGCGACGCTTGGGATCGTTGGCTGCGTGACCGGCTGCGGCACGACCCGGACCGTCGTGATTAACGCCTCCGACGACGTTGTGCGGCTCGGCCGCGGTGTTCGTGGTGAGGTCTATGTCTGGCGTGATGGGCAATGGGTGCGCGCCGGGCGCGCAACGCTCCCGGAGGGTTGGTATGCCGGGCCCGGGCCGAGGACAATGCCATGATTCAAGTCAGCATTGACCCTGGGGAGATCAAGGCGCTCAATAGCATGCTGTCAAGCCTTGCCGTGACCAGCGGCGAGTCAATGCGGTCGCTCGTCAGGCAACAGGCAGCCCTGTTCCAGCGAGATGCCGTGCTTGAATTGCCGCCGCGTTCAAGGTCGCGGGCCGTGCAAAACGCGCGTCGGGAAGTCAAGCGATCCGTCATTACCATTCGCTCTGGCCTACGATTCCGCGGTCGCAAGGCCGGCAACCGCAATTCGGATGTGGCATGGCTGTTCGCGACTCCGACGGGCCTCTACGGGGCCTACAGGGACATGATCTACTCGACCCGCGATATTCAGGCACTCCTGAAGGCCTTTCGGACCAGCTACTTTCAGATGCGCGACATTGGCGGCGGGCAGAAATGGCTGCCCATGGGTCCCAGGGGCCGACAGACAATTTACCTGGCCGGCCAACCTGTCATGCATGAATTCGCCGCGGCGCATATTGTGCGGCACATTCGGGAGCAGCTGGGCCGGCTCAAGGCAAGTCTGGCCGTGGGCTGGGACCTATTGCAGAAGGCAAGGGCACTACCCGCCTGGATTCGGCGACATATCCGAAGTGCCCGCGGGCAAACGACCATTCAAGACGCCGGAACAAAGGCTTCTGTGCAGTTTAAGACGGAGGCCTACGGGAACACACATCCTCAGAGCCTGGCCGTGCTCCGCAAGGCCTATCGCAAGCGCCTGCTGGCAATCTTCTCACGGCTGCAGGCGGACTGGGAGTCCTATGTTGCGCAGAAAGTCAAATTCCGCGTGCGCCCGGGCGGGCGGGCACTATTCCGATGACAGTTGAGGTTTTTAAATTCCGGAAACACATTGTCGATGCCACCGCCGCGGCGTGGAGGCTGGTCGTTCCGGAAGTGCCGGCAATCACGGCTTTCCAGCAGCCCACGATCGAACTGCCACGCCCCCGCGTCGAGATCGACGCGGCAGTAATAGGCCCGGCCGGTCTTCTTGCCCCCCGTGACGACCGACCCGGCCGGCCGGGCCTTCACATTCCGATCCTGTGGCGTGCCACACTGAACATTGACGTCATTACCGACGCGTTTTCGATGGACTATCATGAGAGCATCTGCGCGCAGGCGCGGTTATTCTTGACGGAACTATGCCATCACGTTCGCGTCGCTGTTGACTCTCTGCCCATTGCCATTGACGGCGTACAACAGACGTCGGAAAGCCATACAGCCGACTTGCAAGCGGATTGGGCGGTGACAACCTTGGAGTCAGAGATTAAGTTCTCCATAAAACCTGAACCCGAACCATAGGAGGTGCTATGCCAGCGAATCCGGTGTATAACGATGGCGGCGCCGATTACGGCACAGCCATACTCACGATTACGCCCAAGGGTGGCGGCCAGTCATGGACCGCGATTTGTGACGGGGCCTTCACCCTAACGTACGCCACCAGGGCTGTTGAACGACGTGGCCAGTATGGCGAACCGACAGGCGCCTTCGGCATCAAGGAAACCACGACCGGCCGGGCCACCATCTACCTGCCGGCGAACAAGAAGGCAGCGCCCGGAGACACCTTCACAACCGATGTGACAGGTACCCAGGTCTGGATCGTCACTGACGTAGAGCAGCCGTACGAGGCCGACGACTGGAGAAAACAGACCCTGACGTTCCGAGAGAAGCTTGCCGCGTCCTGATGCCGCTGCCCAAAGACATTGCGGTGCAGTGGAAGGCCGCGGCCACCGAGGAGCGCGCCCTGCGCAGTGCGGCCGCGGTGGCCCCCGGAGCGCTGGCGGTCGAGCGCGATGGGATTCGCGCCGGGCCCTTGCGTCTCCGGCATATAGCGCTCTTGGATGCCATTCTGTCGCCGTTCGCAGGTCATGATACGCCGGTCACGCCGGAAGAGATCATTCGCGCCTGGCTCATTGTGCGAGATCTCGACTACACGAGGAATGCGGCAGCGTCCGAACGCGATCGGGAAATCGCATTTGCGGCGGGCCATCTGGCCACAATTACAAGTCTGCTTTGTGATTTGCTAGACATGGCCCTCCGAGACATGCCGCCGGCTCAAGGGCGCAACTCCGGCGGCGCCGCGGCATCGCCCATTGCCACGCTGATTGACCTGTTCGCATCGGAGTACAGCTGGCGCCTCGATGATATCCTCGATCTTCCGATGCCGCTGGCCGCGCAGTTGTTGCGCGCGATTTTGCGCCGGAAAAATCCCGATGTAGCGCTGGGTAATCCCTCGGACCGGGTACTAACAGAGTATCTAAACAAGCAACAATCAGCCCCTCATGCCAATTAATGTTGGTACAGTCATTGCCCGGATCGGTGGCGACACCTCGGAGCTGTCGGCAGCCCTGCAACGCAGCAGCGGGATGTTGGATGCCTGGGGGCGCGGTGTCGCAACGAACCTGGGCCGCAGGCTGAGGGCTTACACGGAGCGATTTGTCGCTGTTACACTGGTCCTGGGCGTCATTCGCTACGCACGGCAGGCCGCCAAGGAGATCGAGGACATCCGCCTCCAGGCCCACAAAATCGGCATTGACCCGGCCGGCCTGCTGGCCATGCGCGCGTTTGCAGCGTCCCTTGGTAAATCGAACGAGTTTGCGGATCAACTGACAAGCGCGCTCAAGAAGGCGGCGCCCGAGGCAACAACCTTGGCCGACGCCGCGCGCACGCTGGCCGCGGAGCTCGGCAGGTTACCATCCATAGTCGATCGCCAAATCGAGGCGACGAAACGGCTAGGCATGGTATTGAAGGACGAAGAGCTCGACAGGCTCATGCGCCTTGGCGGCCTGGGGGCGGGCGGGGCCCCGTCATTCAAAGAAGCCGTTGGCTTGCTTTGGCAGATCCTCTCCCGAGGGCCGAAGCAACTGGCCCAATCCAGATCATGGACGGGCTTGGCCTTGGGGGCTCTAGCCATGGTCCCCGCATATTCGCCCTGGGTTGAGCAATTCATGCTGGAATGGGAGAACCTCCAAGGGAAGGCCAATGTCGACTCCATGATCCTCAAACTTGCGCGCAAGCGGCTTCAGAAAGAAGAACAGCGCGCTAAACTGGCAGAATTGGCCGATCGATTAGCCAAGGCGGAAATCGATATGCTTGAGGCGTCCGGCCGGCATCGCGCGGCCCTAGATTTGATGCTGGAGCGCAGGGCGAAAATTGAGGCAGAGATTGAGCAGTTGCTCTTGAGTGGGAAAATCGTTGAGGCCGAAGAAAAGCGCATCGAGGCTACGCGGCTCGAGGCTGAAATCGCAATTGCTCGCAACCGCATTGAAGAGCAGATGCGACGGCTGGCCCAGGAGCGTCTGGCCAGGGAAAAAGAACTCAATCGTGAACTTGCCAGGGCATACCGGGAACAGGCGGAGGCCGAACGCGAATTGTTGAGTCGCCGGCGCCAATTGTGGCCGACGCTCGAGATGATTATGGCCACCCGTGATGCGCGTGGTCGGCCCACGCCACAGGCCTGGCAAGCGCGCGAAGTGTTATGGCTTGAGAAGCTTGTGCCCTGGCTGCGGGCTCGGGGCTTGTTTCTTGATGCAGAGCGCGCCGAGCAACGCTGGGCCAGTCTGCGGCAGCGTCTTGCTGAGGCCGGATTCATAGCGCCGGAGCGCAGCCTCGAAGAACTGAACCGCCGCGTTGCCGAAACGCGTGACCGCATTGCGGAACTTTTGCAAGCGGCCAAACAAGAAGGGATAAAGGTCAAGCCCGAGCTAGCAGAATGAGCGCGCAATGGACAGACCTTGGCACACCGGTGCCGGAGATCAGCGAGCACGGCGAACGCCGCTGGTTGAAACCGTTATCATCCTACGGCATTGAGACGAGGCTGGCCTTCGAGCAGGATTACATTGCCCGCAATACATACACCCAGCCAGCCCTGGCCTTGGACACAACCGGCCCCAAGATCACCATTGACGGCCAGGACTATTTCTATGTCTGGGAAAGCGAACCAGAGCCCATTGGTGGCGGTTTTTGGCGGATTACGCGTCGTTATGCGCGCGTGCCGGGCGAATTCGAAGTTCTCGAAAGTCCCTATTCTGCCACTTACCCGGGCATTATCATTTGGCAATTGCGTTGGAAGCGCTTCTGTGACAGGGAAAGCGGCAGAATCGAAGACCCGAATAGCCCTCCTGACCCGCCCGGCGAAGAAGAACCACCGAATTGCCGTTGGGAATTGGTCCTCGAGCCCTTCAAGGTTCGCGAGCCCATTACCCTGTCTGTCGAATCCTACGTCGTGCACAGCTTTTTCCTCCAGCTCAGCCCGCCTGCGCCATTGCCGGCGCAGACCTGGCGCCAGCCGGGCGGGGCATGGATCATCGGCCCCGGCGGCGTGATTTACCAGACGGACGTTTTCACGCAATGGATCTATGACCAATACCTGCATGCGGGCGCGATTTTGAATCCAAGCCAAAATCCCACAGTGGGCGAGTACAAGAGCTGGGTCACTGCGGGTACCCGTTTCATCGCTGAAACGAGCGAGGTCGAGCGCTGGATGGGAAATATCTGGCTCCGTAAAACGCGATACGTAGTGGCGCGATGAAATTGCCCTTATTCAAGCCCGGCGCAAGAAGGCCGTCGCCATGGAGTGCTAGCGATCTGAACCGCATGGTCGCGGTGCTCAATCAGATATTGAGCGCCAGGATCGTGCGGCATAACAAGGAAGATCGTATCGCATTTGAGCCTTCCGGCATGGTGATTTACCTGCGCCAGGACCCGGCGGCCCGGCAGGAGCCGGCAGCCACACCGCAGCGCACGCAAAGGGTTCGAATCAAAACCTGTGATCCCGAAACTGGCGAGGTCCACGAATTCGAAGTTGACGGAAGGCAAGTAAGTTAAATGGCTGGTGGTAAAGGCGAGCCTTATCGCCCCCCGTGCGGGGGCTGGCGCAATCGGCCATTCTGGCTGGGGCCGTGTACGAATCACTTTCGCAAAAGCGAGGCGGCTGTCGTTAGTCGACTGACTATCGTCAACGGCGGCAGCGGGTATACATGGGCCCATATTCAAATTGCGCCGCCCAACCCTAGCAACCCCGAGTATGGGCAAGCGGCCACGGCCAGGGCTACGATTAAAGACGGCGCCATTGTACGCGTCGAAATCATCAACCATGGCTGGGGCTACTCAAGCCCCCCCGAGGTCACGGTCACCGGCGACGGATCTGGCGCCGAAATTACCGCGGAACTGACCGGACCGAAGCTGCTTCTAAACGTCGCCTGTTTGCAGGGCTGCCCGCCAAACGGACCCGGAACATTGCCGAGCCCAGAAGATTGCCAATCACCGCTCATCTACCATGACCACAATTGCTACACCGAGACCGACATCTGGATTGACCTCTCTGAGTGCCGGAAGGTTGGGTGGAAGTCATTGGCGATTGAGAAAACCTGGCACGGCATGATCGGGTTTCTCCATTCGCTTGAGCCAGAGGAACCGATTACGAAGAAATACCTCGGCATTACGCGGCGCGTCCGGCATGAGATGGTTCAGGAACAATACGGTCAGTTTACGCTGCAGCAACGCTGGACTGCTACCGCCAACTGCTTCATTGGTTCTCAGGTCAATATCACTTCCGGGGCGCGTAGCGTGACCAGCTATCAATGGGATGCCCATGCAGAGTTTTGGATGGATGGCTGGGAAGAGCCTGAGCCACGAGAATCAGCCGCGGGCATATTCGCTCAGGCGGCATTCTTTGCTTCTTACCAGGATGCAATCGAGAAATGGGGCTCTCTCCGGCCGTCGCGCGGGCTCATCTCCTTGCCTGATAATTGGCATGCCACGCCGCGCTTTACGGGGACTCCTGAGGACGTGGAAGAATTCATCCTCCAACTGGGCTTCGATTCTGCCTCTGTTACGCTGTCGGATGATAGGCTTCTGATTACAATGTCCCTGGTGCATGACCCCGGGTTCGACGAGGCTGGCAATCGGTTCCTCCATATTGAGAGCGCCGAAGTCGAAGTGCTGCTGGGCATACCTACCTCCCCGGAGGACATGGTCGCTTTTCTGAGACCTGAACAGATGGGCTGGGATATCGGCGACGACATTCAGATGCCCTGGCGCGAAGACAACAATTGCCACATCGTGCCCCTCATCCGCTGGGATGAGCCGGTCATGTATGTTGAGCCGGATGTCGGCCTCCCGTCCGAGCCGCCGGACCTAACGAGTGAGCCATCGGGCCAAAGAATTGGAGAGCCAGTGCCCACCGTACGCATCGAGGATGGCCAGCGCTGGGTACCTTACGTGCATTGGGATGTGCGGAATGCGGACTGGGTGCCGCTCAGCTCGGGCCTCCCCCCAGCCACGACGCATTGGAAGGAATGGCAGATGAGTGTCCAGGAACCGCCCGGGGCCGGCGCGGGCTGGATGTACTGGCGGTGCGCGGATCACCGGTTCATCCTGGGGATCTACGCTGAGGTGTTCTCATGGGTCAAATCGCACAATTTCGCACGCCCATGCGGCCCCGACCGCTTCCGGATCGATACCAGGGACGCCTCATATCAGGAGGCATATGGCATGAGCTATTGCGATGCCATGGACGCTGGCAGGCCCCAGTTGTACCTGTTCAGGGACAGCCAAAACAACCCCATCGCGCCACCGATCTGCGGGAGAATTCGGGTCAGCCGCGTTGAGCCGGTCGACAATTCTGCCTGTAAGCTCGTTCTGGCTGCCCATGACCCGGCCCATAGCCTTCAGGCCGGAGATAGCATCAGCATTTCCGGCATCCCTGGTCTTAACGGCACGAAGACGGTCAGCGCGATGGAGGGCGTCAACCCCGTTATTCCAGGCACTGCGCCCCAACAATACGACGGCAACGGGTACATCTCGTCCCCAGGCGCACCGCATTGGAAATGGAATGATGACCAGGCGAAAGGCGAATACGTGGTCAAACGCTACATTTGGACCAGGGACGAGCAAATGCAACTGGTCTCGGTTGACTGCGAAACTCGATGCGTTGAACGAACGCCGTGTTGCCCTGGCTACATTTTGGCAAGCCCCCTAGGTTATTCAGAGCCATGGCCCAGGTGCGCCTTGGCAGTCGAGTCGGTCGCGTTCCCCTCGCTCCTGCTTTACGGCCGAGACACGGCGGCTGCCGTCTATATTCGGCTCAGGAGGCGGGACCCGTTATGGGTCCCTGACCCGGGGGATATCGAGTGCATCAACGGGATTCAGTTCTACCTCGGCGACCCACCGCCGCAAGTCGAGGCGCGTTGTTCGATTCCGGAAGGCGCCCCGGCTTTGCCCCTGGGGTTCGTCTACGGTGGAGAGGACGATCCCGAGTTGCAATTCGACGGCCTTGCTTGCCCGCACAATGGCGCCCTCATTTAACGCTACATTTTGGCCCAGGAAAGGCCAGAAGACGGTCGTCTGCATCATGCTATGAGCCAATCGGGCAAATCCTCTCCATCCTCAATTCCTCTGATCTTCCGGACCATCGCGGACGCAAGCGCGGCAACAGGAATCCCAAGGCAGATCTTCACGATGGCCAAGCGGGAAGGGTGCCCGGCCATCCGGCACAGTCGGGTTGATCTGCGCGGGTTCCTGACCTGGTGGTTTGACACATATGGCACCAGGCGGGATGCAACCGTCGTCCTAGATTTAACGCAGGAGCGGGCAGCGAAGGAGCGCGCGCACAGGCTTCTCTTAGAGAAGCGCTTGGAGTTGGCGAATGAGGAATGGGTTCGATGGCCGGATGTGGAGCGATGGATCGGGTTGCGGCTGGTCCAGCCAATCACGCAATGGCTACAATCAGCACCGGGCGCTTGGGCTGGCCACGTGAATCCAGAGGCGCCAGCCGTCAGTAAACAAGCCCTCGAGGCCATGGTGTCCGCCTTGCGCCGCGTGATTGAGGCAGGCTTGCAGGCTCCACCGACCAAAGGCCAGGAGAATGCGGACGATGACATCGAACCAGGAGAAGAAGCTGCTGACTCTGCTGAGCCAGATAGCCAAGGAGTGGCCTGACGAGACGGTCACCCAGTGGGCTCTGAAGAATATTGTGTTCCGCGAGCCCGGGATCAGCGGCCCGATGAGCCTCTACGGCCGCAAGTACATGGAAGAAGTCATAGATTTGTGGCGGGGGCCGCAGGTTTCGGACCTGATACTGTGCTGGGGTAGCCGGACTGGCAAAACGCGAACGCTCTTGATCGGAGCAGCCTGGCGCATCGTCCATCATCCCATGCGGTGCCTCTGGTGCAAACCTGCCTTGCATGGGCCCGGCGGGGCCCGGAATGATGCACGAACCAAGTGGATCCCCATGCTCCAGGCATCTCCGCAGCTTGCAGCTCTGTTACCCACCCAATACCGGCGCTCCGATATGACTTTCCTGCAGCAGATTATCGCAGGAAGCATCATTGACTGGACTGGCACTGGCTCCGCCAGGCAATTGGCCGGGAATCCCTGCGACGTGACCATCCAGGACGAAATTGACGGGTACGTACACCGCGGCGATGTTGAGGCGCATCCGTCTGCCCTAATCGATGAGCGCACCAAAGATTGCCCGCTGCCGATGAGGGTCAAGACGTCCACGCCGACCATCGAAGATGGCATGATCTGGCAATGGCTGATGCGCTCGGACCTCCGAAGGCGCTTTGTGCCATGCCCCTATTGCTCAGAGGATGGGAAGCGGAAGGACAGGTATTTTGTCCTCGGCTGGTCTGAGACCGTCGAGATCCTGCCACGCGTGGACGATAACAAGCAGGAAATCCCCGTGGCATGGGTCCATTGGGACAATGAGAACGACATTGGGGATGATCCAGACCCAGAAGACATCCGCATTGCGGCTGAGACTGCCCACTTCGTATGCCCGCATTGCGGTGCCAAAATTTCGGATGAGCACAAACTGTGGATGGACGCCCATGGCGAATGGCGGCCTACTAGAAAGGCCGTGCCAGGCATTCGCGGCTATCATCTGCCATCCTTATATGCGAGCCATCCGGAAACAAGCCTGGCCAAACTGACGATCAAGTACCTCTCCAGCCGAGCCAACCCGGACGTCCTCCGTAATTTCATTAACAGCGATCTGGCGCTTCCATGGGCGGCCCAGGATGCCATTGCTGCGGCGCGGGTCATCGTCGAAAAACCAGAAGCCACGCAGGAGGGCAAATGGACACGACTCATGACTGTCGACTGCCAGCAGTCCTGGCCTTATTTCTGGTGGGTCATTCGCGCCTGGCGGGCAGACGGCGAAAATCGCGGGGACTCCATCCTTATTGCCCAAGGCCATGCGGATACGTGGGAAGAGTTGACCGCGATCCAGGCCAAATATGGCGTGGCCAATTCAGGCGTGATGGTCGACTCCGGCTATGGCGCACGCGAAAATGCCGAGGTGTACCGTGAATGTTTCCGACGGGCAACCAAATGGCTTTGGCAATCGCCAAGCAGCGGTCGCCTGTTGGATAAACCAGTCGCTGGCGCAAGGATTTTCCCGCGTGACGGGTGGCTTGCTGCCAAGGGATTCCCATCGCGCAAGCGCTGGAAGTCCAAGACGGGAGAAATGCTGCCCTATCGCCTGCATGCCTACGACCCCTTCCACGGCACAGCAGATCAGGGCAAGTATGGGGACTATCTGTTCGAGTTCAGCGGCGACTATTTTCTCGATCTGCTTGAGCTGCTGCGGTCCGGGAAGGCCCCGGAGACTTGGGCCGTTTCAGAGGGCGCCGCAGACAAGGAATACTGGCGCCACATGGAAGGCAAAATGCGAGACTCCGACGGCAACTGGGTCAAGCGCTCCCGGCGTTGGCCGGATCACCTCGCTGATTGTGAGAAGATGCAGGTCGCGTTTGCCTATTATCTGGGCCTGCTGCGGGGTGCACCCCAGGCTGACCAACCTCCGCATCAGAAAAGCGGTTCCAACGAGGCGGGTCGGCCGGACACGACTCGGCAGCCAATCGGGTCTTCAGGCTGATGATGCAGCCGCAGATCTTACATGTTGCAGGTACCGAAAGACCGCCCACCTTAACGATCAGTGCATGCTCGCACTGAGCGCAAATTCGCCTGCGGTCACGGATGATCGCCTCAGGGGCTAGTCCAATCCCGGCCGCAGATTGCATGACTTTAATCGCCGCAATCCCTAGAGATTTCTGGCCACAGCAACTCATGGTTCCACTTGGATCTCAGAGGACATTCGATTTGATCTTGGCCCCCCGGTAGAATGTGCCAAGCCCATCGCGGTCCCGGCGCAAGCCCAGGCGCCTCCATTCCGCAGCCATAGCAGTGCTGCTTTTGGGCTTGTGGCCATTCTCATCACACCACTGCCGGTACTCCTGATAAAGCGCGGCGGCCCGGACCTCGGCAAGTTCCTCAAATATGAGACGCTCGGCGGCAAAAGCCGCGGTCACATCGCAGCTTTCCCTGTACTCGTCGCTGGTGGCCTGCACGGCTGCGGGCAGGCAGAAATTCCCTCTTTGGCGCAGCCTTCGGAGCCCTTCTAGGGCCCAGTTAAGGATACCTGATGCCTCAGCGGCGAGTTTCTTGCGAAGGGTAGTATCGGGCTGGCTGACCTTCCGGCAGCATTGGACAATGGCGACACGCCGGAAAATTCCTGCGGCTACTTCAGAAGTGCGCGGCAGATCGTTGCATGCCCACAAAATTTTGGCGCGGGGGCGGAGGATAACCGGGTCCCGGTATTTGAGATCGATCATGATTGGCTCACCGCTGATGATCGCTGAGATCAGTGAGGTTGAGCGAACGAATTCGGCCGGCTGTTCCGTGGCGACAGCGAGCCTGCGGCCGATCAGTTTGCACAGAGCGAAAGGGGTCCTCTCAATTTCGTGCAGCCCCAAGGGCACGCAGGCTGCGCCCAAGAGCGCCTCGAACCCCGCTACAATTGTCGACTTCCCCGATCCGGGTGGCCCGTGCAGCCAAACGGCCCGCTCGAGGCTAGTATCTCCGGTAAGGCAGTAACCAGCGTATTCTTGAAGAAACTCAATCGTCTCTTGATCGGCAACGTTTTCCATTAAGACGCGGAGCCAGGTTTCTGGCCTGGCCCTGGGGTCGTATGCGTAGGGCGCGCAGAAGGTCGACTTGTGATCTTGATGGTGCTCCGTTGGCTCGATCCTCTCCAGGTCAATCGTCGCGTTTTGGCAGGGCCACCACCCCATACCCTCCTCCCACCACTCCGGCGGCCGATAGGCCAATGATTCTGCGACCTCACGGACGCTCCTGATTCGGCCAGAACCGAGCGACAACCCAAACTCGCGGCAAATAGATTCCACATGAAACAGGATCGATTGATCGATCTGTTCTCGCGCTTGTTCCTGCCAGATTCGCCCGGTCCATACGTACCAGCTGCCCACGGACCAGACCGCGGGGCCTGCCACCGCCAGCCAGCTCCGCGCAAGGTCGGCGTCAGTTGGTTTGCGTTTTTCAGGAACGGCCTGCTGCGCTGGCTGCTGCTGCGGGGTGGGCACATCGGCAGCCGCTACCAAGAGCATGGGCAACAGATCACGCAACTGGTTAGTAGCCAAATCGGCTGCATCTCCACCCGGGGGTAGTTGCACCGCCCCCTCGGGGAGGCAGCGAACACGCTTGGCGCCGGCCTCATAGCACAGCCGTGCAACATCTGCGGCATATCGGCGGCCGGCCTCGTCGTTGTCGGGCCAAAGGACAATCTCTCTGCCCTTGGCCCATGACCAATCCGCTTTGGATGCGGCCTGGGCTCCCCCCGGTGATGTCGTGGCGAGGGCGCCCGCGGCGCGCAGGGCGTCGACGCACTTTTCGCCCTCCACAACCCAGATGGGGATATCAGCCTTAGCCTTCAGCAGCTCCTGCAAGTGAAGACATGGCCGCTTGGCTGGAGCGCCAGGTTCCCAGCGATCGTTCACCGGCCGGAACGGTCGTATCTTTTTGCCATTTGGCCCATCCCAGCGAGCCACGGCCATTGCTGGTGTGCCGTCAGCCCAGCGGTACACCCAAAGCCGGTTGGCATCCTCAGGCAGGCCATCCCAACTGCTGCTTGGCGTGCCAGAAATGCCCAAGGCGCCTAGAATCTCTTGGAACGAACAGCCGGCGTGGCATTTGAGCAGGACCTTGCCAGTTGCACCAATGCCTATCGAGAGGCTCTGGTGCTGGTCGTCGTGGGCTGGGCATCTCGCCACCCACCCCGATCGCGTCCTGCGCACACCTAGGAGGCGCGGCAATATGTCATCAACGGTTATTTGGGCCATCTTGCTCTGCCTCCTGGAGGAGAGCCGCCCTGGCAATGGCTTGCAGCTCAGAATCTTCCGTCAGCTCGCCTATGGCCCTCACCAGCTGCCACATGGGCCTGTTCGGGATACATTCGTCGAGCCGGATCCTATATCGCCTTGCCAGGATATGGTTGGCCCGCACCCAGGCCGGGTATTCGGATTGCACGATTACGCGTTGCACCGCGGCCTGGACATCGTCCGGACTCACAAATCCGGCCCGCCGCAACACTCTCATTGCGGCGTCGTATTGATCAACTTGCTTTCTCACATTTGTCGCTCGGCTTCGGTCACCTCCACCGTGATGTATGGGGCATCGCCGCCCCAGTGCTTGGTCAGTTCTCCAACCGATTCATACACCGGCAGAAAGCCGACCGAACCATTCCGTCTTAGGTCATACTTGAGAGCTGTGATACCCGCCGGCCAGTCGACAATGACCGAGGACCATTTCATGATGCACATCGGTATGTAGCATTTCTTGGTAGTAGTCTTGTCGTTCATAGACACCACCCAGATTCCTCCTACCCATTCTGGCCGGGAGCAGTTAATTTGATCTCACCGGACTGGGCCATCGTTTCAATCGCCCTTACTGTCATGACGAACTGCCTGAGCCTTTCTTTCCAAGCCTTCCTGACTTCTTCACAGATATACCTGTGTCTCTTGGAGTTAAAGTTAACTGCGGTGAAGTCATCCGAGATGCGCCCTTTCTCCGGGGCGTCTAGTGTCTCTTCATACGTTGCCACAACTCCGTCATTCTCCCAGTGGAGAAGCGCCTCAAGATCAGAAGACTTAAACTGAAACGGCAACCGATTGCAGGCCTGCACCAGCACCTTGTCAATGTCTGGGCAGTCTGGCCCGCCAGGGATGGTGCTCTCAAGCGGGATGTAGTGTATGACCTTGAAGTCCTCTCGGAGTCGGATTTCTGATAGCCTCTTCATCTTTTACATGCGCGGCCTGGTTACCGCGACTCGGCGGGTCTATCGCGCCCACTCACGCCCCTGTTTCCGTTTCGCCGCCGCTGGGCTGGGGTGCGCCAGCAGCAGAAAGTCTTGCCCGGCAGGCCCGCTTCACTCGGACGCGAATAGTGGCGCAGAGCCGACAAATGCAGCCTGCTGGATGGCCGACGACCTTATGCGCCCGCCTCCGAGCCCAGCGTGCCACTTCATCAATGGCGGTCATAGCCAGCTAGATGCCAAGTGTCTGTTGAGGATCATTCGGTGATTCAGGTTTGCCATCGGGATTTCGCGACGCCACGCGTTGCCATTTCGCTGCTTTCGCATGATCGTCCCAGCGCTTGTTGATCACATACAGGGCTTGGACGGCCGCCGGACTGCTTTCCCACCGTTCTCCGAACAACATCAGGTTGACCAGCATGCAAGCGCTTATCGGGTCTTCGTGCCCGGGCGCAAATCCGCCCCGGATCCCCGACGGCCCGGTCAGCGTAACCTGGTAGCCGTCATCCTCCCATGATCCTCCGCCGGCTTCTATAACCTTGCGGAAGGTTTCCAGGGTGCTTCTGTCGTTAGCCGCGATGGCCCAAGCGTAATCGGCCAGACGTTCTGCAAGATGATTGTGACTCATAGCAATTCAATTACGACACATGTCAAATCGGCGCCGGCGTACTCTTTGCTCGCTGCCTGGTAGATAATCTGGCTGTCATCGCGCCAGACTATGCCAGTCAATGCGTCCTCAATGGCGCGCAGCAGCTTGGTTAAGTCCGGCTTTACCGTTGGATGTGCGGGCGCTGAGGGCTTCACCGTCCCTTTTGTTGTGTAATGGGCTTTTGGTCTGCTCCGGTGGAAGACAACAAAAAGCTTGACCGGGCCCGAATGCACAACCCAGTTCGGCGGCAGCGCCCCGCGCGCGGCTTCCTGCACCATTGCCATCCAGAGTCGTCCCCTCTCTCCTGTATTGTCCGACACCGCTACACCCAACGATCCATCCTTGCGACGAACAGGGAAGGCTCGTTTGCTGCCACGGGGAGCCGGCCTGCCGAGAATGTCAAAGCGGATTACCATAGACTTCAAGGCGCTGAACGAAGTACCAACACCTGCGTGTTGGTCTGCTCGAATGCCAATTGGATGCCTCCGGGATCGAGAATGTGCATGTACACTTCGTCGTTGGAGTCCAGGCACCGGATAGCACGCTCAAAAGAGCTGGCGCGCACGGCAATTCTCATATCGAGTCCATAGCATGTCCCGAGAGCGGTTGCTGGCGGATCGAAGTTCGTCCCGTCTGACGACGACCATGCGATGCATTGTGCGTTCATCCATGGCGGGTGAAATCTGATGAAATAGGCTGTGGGCTTCTTCGCCTCAGGCCGCGACGCCCATCCTTGGTGCAGCTTTTGCAATTGGCTTTTGTTGGTCCAAATGGAAAGCATAGGACTGTGTTCGTAGTAATCTCGCAGCAACCACGTGTCCCAGATAGAACGCTCACAAATCCCGCTGATGGGTTTGGTCTCATGTTTCTCCGCGGCGCCCAGCACTGTTGCGAGCCGAAT
>Ga0308417_1001408_pt1 | contig 16551 bp, 15 predicted proteins | sample HotsprSampleOS65_FD_203528 | JGI IMG/M metagenome (GOLD analysis project Ga0308417, IMG submission 203528) | Hot spring phototrophic mat microbial communities from Octopus Spring, Yellowstone National Park, Wyoming, United States - 20090730_OS65 ... | reverse complement strand
ACCACGACGACATCGTCGATCACTGCTGCCATGCCTGGAACCGCCTCGTCGATCAGCCCGGGCGCATCATGTCCATCGGACTGCGGGACTGGGCACATCGGTTCTGATCAATGGGATTTGGTATAAGCCCGTTCCACTCGGCCAACCTCGCGCGAAACGACCATCCGAAGGGAGGACGCGGCGAACCACCCAGACGGAGAGTCGACTCCAGCACCGGCCAGTTGCAGCGACGGGGCGCTGCAACGCGCTCGGATCAAGACGATGGCGCGTTTGCAGCCGCATGCCGCGGCGCGCGGGCAACCTCTTCGCCCACGGGGAACGCCGCGGTCAGCGACGGCGCGCGCCGTGCAGATCGCCAACACCGCCCTGCCGCTCACTCCGCCGCGCGGGCATAGACCTCCACGCTGTCGCAGGTACAGTGCAGGTTGCGATCGCCAAACACGTTGTCCACGCGTTTCACCGGTGGCCAGTACTTCGCTGCCGTCACCCAAGGCAGCGGCAGCGCCGCCTGGCGTCGGGAATAGGGGTGGGTCCAGGCTTCGGCCGCAATGTCCTCGGCCGTATGCGGCGCATTTTTCAACGGGTTGTCATCGCGCGGCCACTGGCCGCGCGCGATCGCCGCAATCTCGGTGCGAATTGCCAGCATCGCCTCGCAAAAGCGGTCGAGCTCCGCTTTCGTTTCGCTCTCTGTGGGTTCGATCATCAGCGTCCCCGCCACCGGCCAGGACATGGTCGGGGCATGGAAACCGTAGTCCTGAAGGCGCTTGGCGATGTCCTCGACGGTCACGCCGCACGAGGCCTGGAAATGGCGGCAGTCGATGACGCACTCATGGGCGACAAGCCCGCCCGCGCCGACGTAGAGGACGGGGTAGGCCTCGCGCAGGCGGTGCGCGACGTAATTGGCGTTCAGTATTGCGATCTCAGATGCGCGCTTGAGCCCCTCCCGTCCCATCAGCGCGATGTAGGCGTAGGAGATGGGCAGGATACCCGCACTGCCCCAGGGTGCCGCGGCGACGGGCCCTGGCCCCGTCGCCGGCCCTGCCTCCGGAACGAGGGGATGGTTCGGGAGGAATGGCGCGAGATGGGCAGCGACTGCGATCGGCCCGACGCCAGGCCCGCCGCCGCCGTGCGGGATGCAAAACGTCTTGTGCAGGTTGAGATGGCAAACATCGGCACCGATGGCGGCCGGGTTCGTCAGGCCGACCTGCGCGTTCATATTCGCCCCATCCAGGTACACTTGCCCTCCCGCCTCGTGCACCATGGCGCAGAGCTCGCGCACGCCCTCCTCAAACACGCCGTGCGTCGAAGGGTAGGTGATCATCAGGCAGGCGAGACGATCGCGATTTGCCTCCACCTTGGCGCGAAGGTCCGTCACGTCGACATTGCCGTCGCGATCGCACCCCACCGGCACGACGCGCATGCCTGCCATGACCGCCGACGCAGGATTTGTTCCATGCGCCGAAGTGGGGATGAGACAGACATCGCGATGGGCTTCGCCCCGGCTTTCGTGGAAGGCGCGGATGGCGAGCAGGCCCGCGTATTCGCCCGCGCTGCCGGCGTTCGGCTGCAGGCTGACCGCGGCGAAGCCAGTGATGGCAGCGAGCCACGTTTCTAGCCGCGCAATCAGCTCGCGGTAGCCGGCGGCCTGGTCAGCAGGGGCGAAGGGATGGATGTCGGCGAACCCCGGCCAAGTGATCGGGACCATCTCGACCGTCGCATTCAGCTTCATCGTGCACGATCCGAGCGGGATCATGGAGCGGGTGAGGGCGATGTCCTTGTCCTCGAGCCGCTTCAGGTAACGCAGCATCTCGTGTTCGGACCGGTAGGCATTGAACACGCGCTGGGCGAGGAAAGGCGACGTGCGGCGTAGACCTTCCGGCACGCTTGGTGCTGCGGCAGCGTCGATCGTGATCGGCTGCCCGCCGGCGGCGCCGATCGCCTCGATGAGGCGAGCGAGGTCGGATTCGGTCACCGTCTCGTCGAACGCGATGCCGACCCCGGTCGGATCGATCCGCCGCAGATTGAACCCCCGTGCGCGGGCCTCGCGCATCAGCGCCTCCGCGTTTGCGCCTGCCTCGATCGCGATCGTGTCGAAAAACTGCTCGTGCCGAACGGTGAAGCCTGCGCGCCGCGCGCCCCCTGCGACGAGGCGGGCCGCGAGGTTGCACCGTTGCGCAATGCGCGCAAGCCCTTCGGGCCCGTGCCAGACCGCGTACATCGCCGCGATCACAGCGAGCAGAACCTGCGCAGTGCAGATGTTGGAGGTGGCCTTTTCCCGCCGGATGTGCTGTTCGCGCGTCTGAAGGGCGAGGCGTAGTGCGGGGCGTCCCGCGGCATCCTGGCTGACCCCGACGAGGCGGCCCGGCATCAGCCGCTTATGCGCGTCGCGGGTGGCGAAAAACGCCGCGTGCGGGCCGCCGTAGCCGAACGGCACGCCGAAGCGCTGGGCCGAACCCACCACCACGTCCGCGCCCATCTCACCGGGCGGCTTGAGGAGGGCGAGCGAGAGCAGGTCGGTCGCGACGATGGCAAGGGCGCCCGCGCGGTGCGCGGCGGCGATCTCTGGCGAGAGGTCGCGGATCGCGCCGGTTGTGCCAGGGTACTGCAGGACGACGGCGAACGGCGCCGCGTGCTCCACTGCAGCCGAATCGCCCGCGGCGCAGTCCACCACGGTGATGCCGAGCGGACGGGCGCGCGTGCCGAGCACGGCACGGGTCTGCGGGTGGAGGTCCGAGGCGACGGCGAGCACGCTCGAGCAAGGCCCGCGCCTCTGGCTACGGTGCACGGCGAGCGCCATCGCCATCGCCTCCGCCGCTGCCGTCGCCTCGTCGAGCAAAGAGGCGTTGGCGATGTCCATCGCCGTCAGTTCCGTCACCACGGTCTGGAAGTTGAGCAGCGCCTCGAGTCTGCCTTGCGCAATCTCGGCCTGATACGGAGTGTAAGCCGTGTACCAGCCGGGATTCTCCAGCACGTTGCGCCGGATCACGGCGGGCAAGTGCGTGCCGTGATACCCGAGCCCGGTCAGGCTCTTGATGTCGGGGCGGTTCTTCGCCGCAAGTGCGGCAAGTTCGGCCAGGACTGCGGCCTCGTCCTTCGCTTCGGGCAACCCCTCGTCGAGGGAAGCGCGAATCGCCTGCGGCACAGCGCGGTCAATCAGCGCATCCAGGCTGGCGAAGCCCAAAGCGGCAAGCATCGATGCGGTCTCGCCTTCATCGGGGCCAATGTGACGAGAGGCGAACGCATGCCCCGCGACGAGGCGGCGGAACTCGTCGAGTGCGCTGATCCCGGTCATCTCACAGCGTCTCCAGGTAGGCAGCGTAGGCGGTCTCGTCCATCAGTGCCTCGAGTTGCGCCGCATCCGAGGGTTCGAGTCTAAAGAACCAGCCGTCCACGAGCGGCGAGGCATTGACCAGCCCAGGGTTGTCGGCAAGCGCGTGGTTGACCTCGACCACCTTGCCGGAGATGGGGGCATAGATATCGGAGGCGGCCTTTACGCTTTCCACCACCGCGCAGGCCTCGCCGGCAGAGACGATGCGCCCGACCTCTGGAAGATCGACGAACACGACGTCGCCGAGAGCGGTCTGCGCATGGTCGGTGATGCCGACCGTCGCGACATCGCCGTCGAGCCTGATCCACTCGTGGTCCTTTGTGAATTTCATCTCGCTCATGGTCAGCCGATCCGCGTATTGCGCCTGTAGCGATGGGGGACGAAGGGTAAAGTATGGACGCGAGCCGGAACGAGCCGGTCGCGCAAGGAAAGCTCGAGCGGGGTAAAGTCGCGAGCGAAACCCGTGGCGACGAAGCCGATGGCGACTGGGCCACCGACGGTAGGCCCGAACCCACCGGAGGTCACGACGCCAACCGGCGTGCCGTCCGCTGCCAGCACTGCCGTTCCCGCGCGTGCAGGCTGGCGTCCCTCAGGCAGGATACCGACGCGAAGCCGCGCTGGTCCGTTTTCGAGTTCGCCTCGAATCCTCTCCGCTCCGGGAAAATCCCACGCCAGGCGACGCCGTTTGCCGATCGTCCAGCCGAGCCCGGCCTCGACCGGGCTCGTCGTCTCGTCGATGTCGTTGCCGTAAAGGCACAATCCGGCCTCGAGCCGAAGGCTGTCGCGTGCGCCAAGCCCGGCAGGGGCAACGTCGGCATCGGCAAGGAGGGCCTCGGCCAGCGCGACCGCATCCTCGCTGGCGACGCTGATCTCGAACCCGTCCTCCCCGGTATAGCCCGAGCGCGAAACGAGCGCGGGCAGGCCCGCAACGCGGGTCTCCGCGACACCGAGAAAGGGCAGGCGTGCCGCTTCCGCCGCCCCGGCGCGAAGCATCACCGCCTCTGAGGCAGGGCCTTGCAGCGCGACCAGCGCGCGGTCGTCGAGCGGGGTGACGGCGACCGCACCGGGAAGGAGTGCGCGCAGCCGGGCGACGTCCAATGTCTTGCGCGCCGCATTCAGCACGAGGAGGAAGCGGTCATCGGCCAGTCGGGCGATCATCGCGTCGTCAAGGATTCCGCCCGAGTCGGTGGTCAGCAGGGCGTAGCGCTGCCGCCCGGGGCGGAGCGAGCAGAGGTCGGACGGGGTCGCGCGTTGGAGCGCCTCGGCCGCACCCGGACCCTCCACCAGCACCTGGCCCATGTGCGAGACGTCGAACAGCGCAGCCCGGCTTCGGCATTGCGCGTGCTCAGCGAGGATCCCTGACGGATACTGCACGGGGAGGGCGTAGCCCGCGAACGGCACCATGCGCGCGCCGAGCCGGCGGTGCAGAGCATCCAGCGGGGTGGCAAGCAGCGTGTCGGTCACGCGGACTCCGCAAGGCCATCGCTTCCGCGGGCCACTTGCCCGCGACTCGCTGGCCCCCCTCTGTCCCGTGACCTGAGAGATTCGCGGTCCGTCCCGCGGACCGCTTACTCCTTCGGTGCGCCGGCCGCCTCTCGTCCGGGTGCTGCGCCGCAGCGGCTTGCACACCGGCACCTGCCGGCGGCCGCCGGCTTTCCAGAGGTCCGATTCTCCAGGCGGTCCCTGGTGCCTGAGCGTTTCCGGGGGCCGGTTGCGCCTTCGGCGGCGCGGGCACGCCCGCGCACTCTTCCGCCTGGGTGGTACGGACCGCTATGTTCTGCCCCAGCCGAGGGCTCCGTGCAACCGGAGTTCGCGATCCGATGCTTGGCCGCGAGCGAGAGGTCAGGCGCGAACAGGCCTCACGACTGCGGCACCGGCCCGTTTTCGACCAGCCGCCTGCCCGGTCGCGTCAGCGTTGGCGCGCCGCGAGCGCGCGCCGGTTGGTCGCGAGTTCCTCCCCGCTCAACTGGAACCCGACCAGGACTGTAAAGTCGGATGCCCGTTCGCCGGGGTTGAGCGGCAGATCGACCGTCACCTCCTCGCCGGCGAGGCGAAGCCGCGAACGGTTGGCAGGGAAGTCGACAGCGACGTCGAACACCTGTTTGGCGGGAATTCGGCCCGCGGCGTCGGCGACGGCGACAAAGTAGGGCAGGCTGAGGCTTCGCCCCTGTGCGGCCGGCCCGCGCGTCACCTCGATCGTCGGCGCGAGCGCCACCCGCACGCCGTCGCGGCGACGCTCGATCGGCTCGCAACGCCCGGAGACCGCAACGAGGCGGGCCTCCACCACGAGGTCCGTCAGGTCGCGCCCTGCCGCTGAACGATAGCGGCGGAGGTCAGAGGTCTCTGCCGTGCCGGCGATTGCTGGGCACTCGAGACGGCGGGCCTCGCTTTGCCCTGCACCGCCGGCGACCAGCCCGCAGCCGCCTGCGACGAGGGCGGCGGCCGCCAAGGCCGCACGGCCGAGCATGATCAACGCTCGCCGGCCAGGAGTTGGTTGTGACTGCCGTCGCAGAAGGGCGGGGTCTTCGTCTTCTTGCAGCCGCAGAGCCAGACGGTCTCGTCCTTCTCCGCCTTCCACATCAGCGATTTGAGCCCTGTACCCTTGTGCGCGCCGTCGCAGAAGGGCTGGGTCGCGGACAGCCCGCACGTGCACCACCAGTACTTGTCGCCGGCTTTGACGTCCACCGGATAGGGCGCCGCCTGCGCCACCTTCGGAACAACGTCCCGCACGTCCTCGCTCATCGCGTCCCGCCCCTGCCTTCCCATGGCTCCGCCGCAAGGCAACGATCCAGCTTGCCCCGCGCGCGTTCGCAGGCACTATGGGGGGCGAGATGCAACCCCGCAACCGGGCCGCGACCGATGACCGACGCCAAGCCCACGCTGACCGTTCTGCTCGCCGGGCCGCGCGGCTTCTGCGCCGGGGTCGATCGCGCGATCAAAATCGTCGAGGAGTTGCTGCGCCGGCATGGGCCGCCGGTCTATGTGCGGCACGAAATCGTGCACAACCGTTTCGTGGTTGAAGGCCTCGCCGCGAAGGGCGCGGTGTTCGTCGAAGAACTGGACGAGATCCCCGAGGAGGACGTGCGCGCCGGTGCGCCTGTGGTGTTCAGTGCGCATGGAGTGCCGAAATCCGTTCCTGAGGCGGCGCGCGCGCGCGGTATGGTGCAGGTAGACGCGACCTGCCCGCTCGTCACCAAGGTCCATCGCGAAGCGGAGAAGCATTTCGCCAGGCGCCGCCACCTGTTACTCATCGGCCATGCCGGCCATCCCGAGGTGGTCGGCACCATGGGGCAGTTGCCTCCCGGTGCCGTGACCCTGGTCGAGGATGTCGACGACGCTCGCCGTGTGATGCCGCCGCCGGGGGCGGAGGCGCTCGCTTACATCACGCAGACCACGCTTTCAGTCGACGACACGGCGGAGATCATTGCCGTGCTGCGCGAGCGCTTCCGCCACATCGAGGGGCCGCGCCGCGAGGACATCTGCTATGCGACGACGAACCGCCAAGCGGCGGTAAAGGCGATCGCGCCCCGCTCTGACCTTGTGCTTGTGATTGGCGCGCCGAACTCATCCAATTCCCAGCGCCTGGTCGAGGTCGCGCGCAAGGCGGGCGCGCCCGCCGCTCGGCTGATCCAGGGGGCGGCCGACCTCGCGGACGTGGCGTTCGCTGGGGTCGCCACACTCGGCCTCACCGCCGGCGCCTCCGCCCCGGAGGTGCTGGTCGAAGAGGTGATCGCTGCTCTGCGCAAGCGCTTCGCGCTCAGCCTTGAGGAGGTCGTCGTCGCTGAGGAGGGCATCACCTTCCGCCTGCCGTCGGCGCTTGCGGTCTGATCGTATCCTTTCGGATGGCCGTCTATACGGATGTTTCCGACGAAGCCCTCGCCGCGTTCCTCGAGCGCTACGATCTCGGCGCCCTGTTGTCCTTCAAGGGCATCGCGGAAGGAGTGGAGAACTCGAACTTCCTGGTCGAGACCGAAACGGGCCGGTTTATCGTTACGTTGTACGAGAAGCGGGTCGATGTCCGCGACCTTCCCTATTTCCTCGGCCTGATGCAGCACCTCGCCGCGCGCGGCGTGCGCTGCCCGCTGCCGGTGCGCGACCGCGAGGGCAGGCTCTGGGGCGAACTCTGCGCGCGGCCGGCGGCGATCGTGACCTTCCTGCCCGGGGTATGGCCGCGACGAATCCGCAACGAACACTGTTTGGCGGTCGGCGCGGCCCTGGCCGACCTGCACGAGGCGGGAGCCGGGTTCGGGCTTGAGCGGAAGAACGCGCTCGGCCCCGCGGGCTGGCCGCCACTGCTTGCCTCCTCGCTCGGGCGAGCCGACGAGATTCGTCCGGGGCTGGCCGAGGAGCTGGTGGATTCCCTTGAGGCGATCCTGGCCGCTTGGCCTTCGGGGCTGGCGCGCGGGCAGATCCACGCCGACCTCTTTCCCGACAACGTGTTCTTTCTCGGCAACACCGTCTCGGGGCTGATCGACTTCTACTTCGCCTGTACCGACCTCTTCGCCTACGACCTCGCCATCTGCCTCAACGCGTGGTGCTTCGAACCAGATGGGTCGTTCAACCTGACCAAGGGGAAGGCGATGCTCTCCGCCTACGAGGCCAAGCGTCCCCTCTCGGCTGCCGACATCGAGGCGCTGCCAGTGCTGTGCGCAGGGGCAGCGATGCGCTTCCTGCTTACCCGGCTGCATGACTGGCTGCACAATCCGCCAGGTGCCTTGGTGACGCCCAAGGACCCGCTCGAATACCTGCGCAAGCTCCGCTTCCACCGCAGCGTCCGGGGGGGAAAGGACTATGGCCGGGGCGCATGAGCGGCCTCTGATCGAGGCCTGGACCGACGGCGGCTGCAAGCCGAACCCCGGGCCCGGCGGCTGGGCCGCGATCCTGCGCTGGCAAGGGCACGAGAAGGAGCTTTCGGGAGCGGAGCCCGAGACCACCAACAACCGCATGGAGCTCACCGCGGCGATCGCTGCGCTCGAAGCGCCGAAGCGGCCGGCGCGGATGATCATCCACACCGACAGCGAATATCTGCGCCTCGGCGTTACGCGCTGGCTCGCGGGCTGGGTGCGGCGGGGCTGGCGCAACGCGGCGAAGGACCCGGTGGCGAACCGCGACCTCTGGGAGCGTCTGCTCGCAGCCACTGCCCGGCATGAGGTGGAGTGGCGCTGGGTGCAGGGCCACGCCGGCGATGCGATGAACGAGCGCGCCGACCGCCTGGCCACGGCTGCGCGCGATGCACTGCTGGCCGCGGGCGCGAGGAGGGCGGGATGACGACCGGTGCGTTGGTGCGGCAGCCCTCTCGGCCGTGCCGTGGCAGACTGGCCCACCATGCCGCCCGCCTGCACTGTCCATGAAGGGCGGGAACGGCAAGGGAAGATGACCCTCGGCCTAGTCCCGCTCGACGGGGGAAGGCGCGGGCTCCGCCTGACGCGGGCCTGAACGCGGCTCGTGCCGCCGTCTCACAGAGCGGCGAGCACCGCTTCCGCCTTCGAGTGCTCGAACCCGCCAGGCTCCTCGACCCCCAGATGGGTGACAACGCCATCCTTGACCACCATGGCGAAGCGCTGCGCGCGGATTCCAAGCCCTCGGGCGGTCAGGTCGAACTCAAGCCCAAGCGCCCTGGTGAACAGACCTGAGCCGTCGGCGAGGAAGATGATCTTGTCGAGCGCATTCTGGCTCTTCGCCCAGGCCTCCAGGACGAACTGGTCGTTCACGGCCATGCAGGCAACGGCATCGACCCCTTTTGCTCTCAGCGCATCGAGATGCTGCAGGAAGCCCGGCAGATGCTTGATCGAGCAGGTCGGCGTGAAGGCGCCGGGAACCGCGAACAGCACCACCGTCTTGCCCGCGAAGATCTCCTCTGTGGCCACCTCGCGTGCGCCGTCCGCTGTCACCTGGACGAGTTTGGCGGACGGGATGCGGTCGCCGACCTTGATGGTCATCGTCTGGTTTCTCCCCTTGGCGTGAGCCCAAGCCGTGTAGAGGAAAAGCTGGCTGATGTCAGCGGAGCCTGCCAGCGGTGTCGCGACGCTGGGCCTGGGCGATCGCGTCGAGGACGGCTGTTTCGGTCAGCAGTTCGGGCAGCACGATGCCCTGCGGAGCGCCCGGGCCGTAGACGGCAGTGAACGGGATCCCGGCCCGCCCATGCCTGGCGAGAAAGGCAGAGATCGTCGGGTCCGGGCGGGTCCAGTCGCCGCGCATCACGCGCACATCCTTCTTCAGGAGCTCGGCCACTGTCCCGCGATCCAGCACCAGCGCCTTGTTCACCTGGCAGGTCACGCACCACTCCGCGGTGATGTCGACGAGCACGACTTCGCCCGCCCGAGCCCGATCCAGAAGCTGGTCCGGTTCGAGGGGCAGAGCAGTGGCATCGGCACGGGCTGCCCGCGTGGCCGGCCCTGCCCCTATCACCATCGGCAGCACGATCGCAGCCGCCGCGAGGGCCCCTGCAGTGGGAAGCGCGAGACGACGGCCCTGCGCCAGAGCCAGCACAGCGCCTGCGACGATCAGAGTGAGCGCAACCGCGACGGCGGCGGTAGCCCCGACCTGGGCGGCGAGAACGGAGACGAGCCACACCGAGGTGCCGGCGAGCAGCACCCCCAGCACCGCGCGAAGGCGCAGCATCCAAGGTCCTGGCCGTGGCAACCAGGCGATGGCGGCGGGGACGGCGGCAAGGACGAACCATGGCAGGGCGAGCCCGAGCCCGAGCGCGGCAAAGACGGCCAGGATCTCGCCAGCGCTTCGGGACAGCGCCCAGGCGGCCGCCGTGCCAACGAAGGGGGCCGAGCACGGTGTCGCGAGCAGGGTGGCGAAGGCTCCGGTCGCGACATCGCCCAGCAGCCCCCGTTTCGGCGCAGCGTCCGCCGTTGCCCCCACCCAGGCGGGGGCGGGCAGCGAAAACAGGCCCCAGAGGTTGTAGGCGAAGAGGGCGGTCACCGCCGCCATGAAGGCCAGGAACAGCGGCTCCTGGAACTGCACGCCCCAGCCCACTGCCCCCCCGACCGCGCGCAGCAAAGCGAGCGCGGCTCCGAGCAGGACCATCGTGCCGACCACGCCAAGCGCGGTCGCTGCCAGCTTGGCCCGAACCACGGCGCGGTGCCGGCCGGCCATGGCCGCCACACCGCTCACTTTCATGGCAAGCACCGGCAGCACGCAGGGCATGAGATTGAGGATCAGACCCCCGGCGAGAGCCACCAGCAGAATGGGCAGAAGCCCTACCACCCCTCTCTGCACCGCCGCCGTGCCCTCGACCGCGAGGCCGCCGTCCACCAGGGTCAGGCGTAGGCGTTCCGCCGCCGGAAGCGAGACGGCGGCGAAGTGGAAGCGCGCCAGCCGCCCGCCCTCCGCCAGCGAGACGGTTGGCGCCGGAAGGTCCGGAGCGCCGACGGTCTCGACAAAGAGATCAGGGGTAGCAAAGGGCAGAGATCCGCGAGCCGTCACCGTCAGGCCGCGCGGGCCGGCTTCCGCAGCGAAGGAAATCGCCACCGCCTCCGCCGAAGCGGGAACGCGACCCAAGGATCGCCCAATCAGGTGCGCTGCGGCCGAGGGCGCCCCGTCCCCCGCCCCGAGGGAGAGCGTCAGCGAGGCCGCGCCGGGGACGCAGATCTCGCGACAGACGAGATAGGAGACATCGGCGCGAAACGACGCCGGCGCCCCTGCCCGTTCAAGCCGGGCCTCGATCGGCAGCACCACCTCGCCCTCGTAGCCGAAGCTCTGCAGGCCGAACAGTTCGAAGCGTTTCGGCGCAGGCCAAGCGATGGTCGCCGAGGCCAGGTTCACCGACTCCGTCCAGTCGATTTCGGGCGGCAGGCCCGCTGTTCCAGGGTTTCGCCAATAGAGTTTCCAGCCCTCGTCCAGCCGTATATGTAGGCCGAGGTGCGTGCTGCTCTGGCCTTCAGCGAGGCTGCGCACGGCGGAAACGAGCCTCAGATCCGCCCGCTCAGCCCGCACCCACTCGCCAAGGCCGCTCTCCGCCGGCGCGCCCGCCGCAGGAACTCCGACCACGGCGGCGGCGACGATCCCGGCGCAAATCGAAGCGAGTGTTTGGAACAGCGTGACTGGCATGGCGGTTTCCGGCGGCGACCGTGCGCGGTCCTGCCCGGCGCCGCAAGGCCGCTGGCGGCGCTCTCGCGCCGGATTGACCGCAGCCCGGTCGGCGACACTGCAGGGTTGTCCGCCAATCCCCGGCTCCGACATGCTACAGTGACGACATGTGGACAGCGGCCGTGGCCAACAGCGGGCTTGGATATCTGACCGGACAGGTGCTGATCGCCATGCCTGGCATGCGCGACCCGCGCTTCGCTCAGACGGTGGTTTATATGTGCGCCCATTCAGCCGAAGGCGCGATGGGCATCATCATCAACAAGCCGCTTACGGGGCTCAGCTTCGAAGGCCTCCTACGACAGTTGGGAATTGAGCCCGTGCCGCCCTCACGCACCATCCGCATGCATGCGGGAGGCCCCGTTGAAACCGGGCGAGGCTTCGTGCTGCACACCACCGACTGGATTCAGGAAGGCTCCTTGAAGGTGGACGAGGCATTCGCGCTGACTGCCTCGATCGACGTGCTGAAGGAAATTGCGCGTGGCGGGGGGCCTCGCGAGGGGTTCCTCGCCCTCGGCTATGCCGGCTGGGGCCCGGGCCAGCTCGACGACGAGATCCAGCAGAACGCTTGGCTGTCCGCTCCAGCCGACGAGGCGCTGGTGTTCGGTTCCGACCTCAGTGCCAAGTGGCGTGAAGCGCTCGCCCGCCTGAAGGTCGACCCCCTGCTGCTGTCCGGTTCGGCTGGCCGCGCCTGAACCGCGCTCGCTCCCCCTGTGGCGGCCCGGTCCGTGTCAGTGTAGGCCGCCTCGGCGCCCGACCAGAAGGATGGCTTGGCAGAAGGTGGCGGAGGCGAGCATGACCGCGGCCGTGGCCACCCCGGACCCAGTCTCCATGGCGGCCACCGCCACGGTCGCCAACGCCCCGAAGCCCATCTGCATCGCCCCCGCAAGCCCGGAGGCCGTTCCGGCGAGCGTTTGCCGCACGCTGACTGCGCCCGCGAGCGCATTAGCCTGAGCGATGCCGTTGCCAACCGCCATCAGGAGCGCCGGCGCGAACAGGTTCAACAAGGAGGGCGGACGAACCAGGACGAGGCCGAGCGCAAGGGCTGCCCCGAGGAATGTCACCGTTGTGCCGAAGCGCAACAGGCGGCCGATGCCGAGCCTCTGCGCCAACCGCGCAGTCACCATGTTGCCGCCTGCATAGGCGACGGAGACAACCGCGAAGGCGACCCCGTAGGTCGTGGGCGCGAGCCCGAGCCCCTCGACCGCAACGAACGGCGCCCCGCCGAGGAAGGAGAAGAACACGCCCGAGGAGGCAGAGAAGGCGCCGGCGAACAGGAGGAAGTCCGGTAGGCGCAAGAGGCCGAGATTGGCGCGCAGGAAGCCGGCGATGCCGGGCAGCGGATACGGCGCCGGCAGCGTCTCGTCGAGCCTGAGCAGCACGGCAGCGAACAGGCCCGCGCCCGCAACGGCAGTCAGCAAGAGAATGGCGCGCCAGCCCAGGGTCTCGTCGATCACGCCGCCGATCACGGGGGCGAGCATCGGCGCGGCGGTCATCCCCGCCAGCACGAAGGCCATTACGGAGGCCGAGCGATCGCGCGGGAAACAGTCGCGAATCATCGCCCGCGCGAGCACCATCCCCGAACAGCCGCCGACCGCCTGCGCGATCCGGCCGAGGATCAGCCCGGCGACCGAGGTCGCCAACGCAGCTCCGAGCGAGGCGGCGAGGAAGACGACGAGACCCGCCACCACGAGTGGCTTGCGGCCGTAACGATCCGACAGCGGCCCGTAGAGCAGTTGCCCGATGGCCACCCCGGCAAGATAGCCGGTCAATGCGAGCTGCGCCGAGGCCGCGCCCACGCCGAACAGCCGGGCAAGACCGGGAAGTGAGGGAACAAGGATCTGGAGCGTGAACGGCCCGATGGAGGTGAGTGCGACCAGCAGCCAGGTCGGCGGCGCCTGGGGCCGGCTCCGCCCCGGCCCGGCTTCGGCGGCCGACGCGGCGCCAGCGCTATCGCGCGGGCTCATGGCGCGAGCCTAAGCCGGGACGCATCGCGCCGCCACGGGCTTACCACCTGAAGGCCGGCAAGACCGCGACGGGGGAAAGGCCGGCACGGATCAGCGCATTCTCGAGCACGGGCCGGGACGGCAGACTGCCCGGTTGCGCACCGAGTTCAGCCGCGTGGATGCCGCCGACAACCCAAGCGGAGTCGATCCCCGCCGCCTTCGCTCCGGCGATGTCGGTCCGCAACGAGTCGCCCACCCCGAGCACGCGCGCGCGCGGGCCCAACCCGAGCAGCCCCATTGCCATGCGGTAGATCGCCGGGTCCGGCTTGCCCAAGGCGCGCACATCGCCCCCGAGCTCCGCGTAGGCCTCGGCCAGCGCCCCGGCGCAGAGCACGCGCACCCCACCGCGGACCACCTCGAGGTCCGGATTGGCACAGATCATCGGCAGGCCGGCCGCACGGCAGCGACGCAAAATGGGCAGGAACTCATCGATCGTCTGCCCGGCGAGGTGGTCGTCGGGCCCGGTGTTGAGCACGAACCCGGCACCTTCCGGCTCGGCCGCCTCGGCGAGCGCGAGCGTGTCGAACACGTTCCGGTCCCGCGCCGGGCCCAGGTGATAGAGGGGTGGGGGGAGGCGGGCAAACCAGGGGTCGGTGCGGTCGCGCAGGGCTTGGTGCACGGCCTCGCCGGAGGTGAGGATCGCGTCATAGAGCTCGTCCCCGATGCCCATCGCCCGCATCGCTGCTCGCGCCGCCTCGGCCCGGCGCGGCGCGTTGGAAAGCAGGACGACGCGGCGGCGCATCTGTTTTAGACGCGAAAGGGCTTCCGCCGCCCCGGGATAGGGCGAAACCCCGTCGTGCACGACACCCCAGAGATCGACGATAAAGCCGTCGTAGACCTCGGCAAGGGAAGCGAACCCGTCGAGCAGCCTCACGCCTCGGCCTCCGCAAGATCGGCCCCAACCGCGTGCGCGATCGTCTCAAACCCGTCTGCGGCAAGGCGTGCGGCAAGGCCCGCAAGGATTCGGCCGACGAGTTCGGGCCCCTCGTAGATCAGCCCGGTGTAGAGTTGGACCAGACTGGCTCCGGCGCGGATCTTGGCATAGGCCTCAGCGGGCGAAGCCACCCCGCCGCACCCGATCAGGGTTAGGCGGCCGCGAGCGAGGCGCGCCGCGTCGCGCAGGAGAGCGGTCGACGGGGCGAACAGGGGAGCGCCCGACAGTCCGCCCGCCTCACGCGCATGTCGGCTGCACAACGATATCGGTCGCGCAACGGTAGTGTTGGAGATGATGAGCCCGTCAATCCCTTGCCCGACCGCGGCTGCGACGATCGCCTCTAGGGCGGGCCGATCGAGATCGGGCGCGATCTTGACCAGCAGTCGCGCGGGTGTGGGCCTGCGCGCGGCATTGGCCGCCGCGATCAGGGCGGCAAGCCGCTCGCCGGCCTGCAAGTCGCGCAGGCCCGGCGTGTTCGGCGAGGAGACATTGAGCACGCAGGCCTCGACAAGAGGCGCAGCCTCGGCAACGAGACGCGCGGTGTCGGAAACGGGGTCGGCCGCGTCCCTGTTCGGCGCGAGGTTGAGGAAGAGGGGACCGGGCAGCGGGCCCTCAGCGCGCAGACGCTGAAGCCGCCGCTTCACCGCCGGCCAGCCGGCCGAGTTGAGCCCGAGGCGATTGATCACCGCTCGGTCCTCCCTCAGGCGGAAAACGCGCGGTCGCGGGGTGCCGGCTTGGGGGCGAAGTGTGACCCCGCCTGCTTCGATGAAGCCGAAGCCGAGGCCGAAGAGCGGGCGGATCGCTTCCGCATCCTTGTCGAAGCCGGCCGCGAGGCCGAGCGGATTGGTGAAGGCAAGCCCCATGGCGCACAGGGCGAGACGCGGTTCGGGTCTGCGGGGAAAGGGGGAGACGAGGCGGTGCCTTAGCGCTGCGATGGCCAGACGATGCGCCGTCTCGGGGTCGAGGCAGCGCGCCAGCGGCATCAGGCGCGAGACGAGGGGAAGGGGAAGCATCGGTCGGCGTTTGCCCGAGGTTGCAAGACGGGGGAAGCCTGAACCTCGGTCCGCGCAGCTGGCATGAGCGCGGCGCAAGAGGCGGAAAGGGTAGGGGTGTGCGCGGGCCAGTGCTGATGCTGACGGCGATCGGACTCTTCGCCGTCCTCGACACGGTGACGAAGTGGCTGTCGGCGGGCTACGGGTCGGCGCAGGTCATCGCGCTGCGCAGCGCGGTCGGGCTGTCGTTGGCTGGCCCGTTCGTGCGCGGAGCGAGCAGGATCCCACGCGAGCGGCTTCTCCTGCACGGCCTGCGTGGCCTGTTCATCCTCGCCTCCGCGTTCTCCTTCTTCCAGGCCTTCGCGCTGCTGCCGTTGCTCGATGCCTACCTCGTGTTCTTCCTCGCCCCGTTCTTCACCATGGGGCTTGCCGTCGTCGTGCTGGGCGAGCGCGTGGGCGTTCGCGCCTGGACTTGGGCAGGACTTGCCTTCGCGGGCGTGCTGGTGCCGATCCTGCCTGCGCTGACCGCCGGCGGCCCCTTGTTCGGCTATCTCGCGGCGCTGCTGGGCACGGGCGCGACTGCGGGCGTGATGATCACCACTCGGCGGCTCGGCACGCACGAGGGGCTTGCGGTAGCCATGGCAGTTCCCGCCCTACTCGGCCTTGTCCTGTTCGGCCCGGCTGCGGCCTTAATGTGGGTTTCGCCACCGGTCCGCGATTTCGCCGTGCTCCTGCTCAATGGCGTGCTGTGGAGCGGGGCCAATCTTGCGCTCACCGCGGCGGTGCGTGCGGCCGAACCGTCGCGGCTGGCTCCGCTCGATTTCACGGCCATGCTCTGGGCGCTTCTGTTCGACGCTCTGGTGTTCGGACTGTCTCCGGGTCTGCTCGATCTTGCGGGTGCAGGCATCGTCATCCTCGCCACCCTTGGTCACCAGGCGGAGCAGAGGCGGCAGCTCCGACGATCGCAGGGTATCGGATGAGGGCAGGGGATCACTCGGGGAGCGGTTCCGTCTCGGCACGGCGCGGGCGGGCGCGCGGGCCCAGCACGTCGATCTTCTCCTCGATGCGCATCATACCAAGTCTTTCTGAACGAGACTCACGAGAGGGATTCCCCGACGCGGGCGGGATCTGATTCAACGGGGCGAGCAATGGAGCCTCGCCATGGGTCAGCCGCTTCCCCTCCGCCCCGACTAC
>Ga0308417_1001406_pt1 | contig 16568 bp, 10 predicted proteins | sample HotsprSampleOS65_FD_203528 | JGI IMG/M metagenome (GOLD analysis project Ga0308417, IMG submission 203528) | Hot spring phototrophic mat microbial communities from Octopus Spring, Yellowstone National Park, Wyoming, United States - 20090730_OS65 ... | reverse complement strand
AGGACTACCGAGCTGGCACGAAATCGAAGCCATCCTGGAGGAATGCGATTACATCAAAAACCTCTCCCCCGAACAGGTAGCGCACCTCCAACCCCAGCTTGACCCCAAGCGTTACTTCTTTATCGCTGACCGAAACAACTGGGACTACATTTATTTGACCGAGGAGATGGCTGAATTGGGAGGAAAAAAGTTTCACAAAAAGCGAAACCTGATCCATCAGTTCTATAATCTCTACTCTAACTTGCAATCCCAGCCCCTCAACCGTCAAAATATTCGGGATGCCCACACCATTCTGCAAATCTGGGTGCAACACCACCCCACCAACAACGATTATACGGCTGCTGCAGAAGCCCTAAATTTTATGGAAGAACTTGAATTAGATGGGATGATTTTCTACGTCGATCAAAAACCTGTTGGATACATCCTGGGCGAAAGATCAACCCGACCGAGCGACTACATCATTCACTTTGAAAAAGCAGATCCCAGCTACAAGGGGGTATACCAAGCCATTTTTCAACGGTTTTCCCAATCGTTACTTAACCGATTTGAATTCATCAACCGCGAGCAGGACCTCGGCGATGCGGGGCTCCGCCAAGCCAAGGAGACCTATCGCCCCGTCCATTTCATTGAGAAATACCAGCTACGCCCAAACCACCCATAAATCCTACGTAAATGTAGGTTGAATTTCATACAACCTACCGATAGGTACAAAAAAGGAGCTTCGACATCAGGCTTAAGGATGGTTTTAGCGCTTAAAAGGCACATTAAGAGTTTTGGAACGGATATTGCTTAATTAAAACGGAGGTATGTATGTCAAAAATTGCGTTTAGTTCCTTAGACGAATACTTTGGTTCCTTGTGCTTTAGTGATTCACTGATGAAGGAGCGGTTGCCCAAGGAGGTTTATCGCGAACTTAAAAAGGTCCAAGCTGGAGAAAAGAAGCTCACCTTGGAAATTGCCAACGTGGTGGCAAACGCCATGAAGGACTGGGCTATTGAGCACGGTGCCACGCACTATACCCACTGGTTTCAACCACTCACTGGCATCACCGCTGAAAAGCACGATAGCTTTATTAGCCCCACGGGTGATGGCCGCGTCATCATGGAGTTTTCAGGGAAAGAACTGATCCGTGGCGAACCCGATGCGTCGAGTTTTCCCTCAGGAGGACTGCGCGCCACCTTTGAAGCACGTGGTTACACCGCCTGGGATACCCTGAGCCCGGCTTTCTTGAAAAAAGACGGAGACGCTTTGACCCTCTGCATTCCCACCGCGTTTGTGGGTTACCGCGGTGAGGCTCTGGATAAAAAGACACCCCTTCTCCGCAGCATGGAAGCCATCAACACGCAAGCCATGCGCATTCTACGCGCCTTAGGGAATACCACAAGCCGTCAGGTCTTCACCACAGTAGGACCAGAACAAGAATACTTCCTCGTGGCCCGAGAGTATTTTGAACAGCGCCCCGACCTCATTCTCGCCGGTCGAACCCTGATTGGGGCCATGCCACCCAAGGGTCAAGAAATGGAAGATCACTACTTTGGTAGCCTTTCGGAGCGCGTGGCAAGCTTCATGAAGGAATTCAACTCAGAGCTTTGGGCCATGGGGGTTAACGCCAAGACCCAACACAAGGAAGTGGCACCCAACCAATTTGAAGTTGCCTGTATTTACGCGGTGAGTAACGTTGCGGTCGACCACAACCAGCTCGTCATGGAGACGATGCGCAAGGTGGCTCTCCGCCACGATCTGGTGGCCTTGCTCCACGAGAAGCCCTTTGCGGGAGTGAACGGCTCTGGAAAACACAACAACTGGTCAATGGGAACCGATGATGGTATCAACCTTTTGGAACCCGGCAAGACTCCGGCTGAAAACAGTCAATTCTTATTGTTCTGTACGGCAGTGATTGAAGCGGTTGACGAATACGCCGACATCCTCCGGATGAGCACCGCTAACAGCGGTAACGACCACCGCCTGGGTGCCAACGAGGCTCCTCCTGCCATCGTCTCCATTTTCTTGGGCGCCGTTGAAGAAATTCTTGACCGACTCTCCAAGGGGGAAAAAGTGGTTTCCCGAGAAGGTGAGGTGCTCAAGCTGGGACACAACTCCTTGCCCGAACTCCCCATGGATTTGACCGATAGAAATCGGACCTCGCCGTTTGCTTTCACCGGGAACAAGTTCGAGTTACGCATGATGCCTTCTAGCGATTCGATTGCGGGTCCCAACGTGGTACTCAACACCGCAGTTGCCGAGGTGCTGAGCCGTTACACCGAGCGCTTGGAAAAGGCCTTGGACAAAAACGCCGAAATTCTCAAAATCGTTCAGGAGAGCTACTCAAAGCACAAGAGGGTAGTGTTTAACGGTAATAACTACTCCAAAGAATGGGAAGAAGAAGCGTCACGCCGCGGACTGCCCAACATCAAAAACACCGTGGACGCCATTCCCGTGATCATCTCAGAAAAAAGCATGAAACTTTTCACCCGTCACCAAGTGTTCACCAAGGACGAGTTGGAAAGCCGTTACAACATCTACTTGGAAAAGTACGCCAAGCAGATCAACATTGAGGGAAACACCCTGAAGATGATGGTCAAAACGGGGATTCTTCCCAACGCGATTGAGTATGCGGGTAACCTGGCTTCCCAATTGGCTTCAGTGAAGGAAGTTTTAGGCGAAGGTGCCATCAGTGCTCAAAAAGCCACCCTAAGCAGGCTCATGACCCTGATTGATGAACTCAAAAACGGGACTAACGAACTCGAAAAAGAATTAGAAGCAGCTCATCACGTTGAGGAGATTCTGGCACATGCCAAGGCCTACCGAGACAAGGTGATTCCCGCCATGAACAAGGTTCGTCAGGCAGCCGATGAAATTGAAACCATTTTGCCGGCTGACTACTACCCCTACCCCACCTACACCGAGCTTTTGTTCAAGCACTAAGCCTTTCCCAAAACGGAATAGCCTGCCTCACACTTGGGGCAGGCTTTTTTTATACGGCTTCGAGTTGAGGGCTAACGGAACGCAGCCCCTCTTCACAAAGTTCAGCCTCAAGGCTTAAGTCAGCGGCCTTGGTGATTCGAACCTGAACAAACTGACCGATGAGTTCATCGGGACCCAACAATCGGAGGGGAATTTTTCCTTCGGTACGAGCGCTCAGATACTGACCCTTTCGGTCCTTGCCATCCACCAAAACGGTGAAGATCTTTCCCACTTGTTCCCGGTTGTAGTCCCCGCTGGACTGGCGCAACACCTCGGTGAGCTGGGCCAGGCGAGCCTTTTTGACCGATTGCGGCACGTCGTCAGGCCAGCGCGAGCTAGCGGCTCCTGGGCGGGGGCTGTACAGGGCAATGTAAGCCATGTTGTACTGAAATTCTTCCATGGCTTTTTGAGTGTTTTCAAACTGTTCTTGGGTCTCACCACTAAAACCAACGATGATATCCGTAAACAAGGTAGCCGTGGGCAGAATGTGGCGAATCTGATGCACTAGCTCCCGGTAGCGCTCCATGCTGTGGTTGCGGTTCATTCGGATGAGTACCTTATCGTCTCCTGATTGTAAGGGAAGGTGGATTTGCTTAGCCAAGACGGGATGTTCAGCAATGGTCTGAAGCACTTGTGTTGACATGTCGCGCGGATGGGGCGAGGTAAAATACACCCAAAACGGAGGCCGCCCCCGACCCAACTCTGCCACCGAGCGCAGAAGCTGGGCAAAGGTCATCTCCTTGCCCGCCTTGTCGAGACCGTAGCTGTTCACATTTTGCCCCAAAAGGGTGATGCTCTTCACCCCCCGCTGAATGAGACGTTCTACTTCGGCCAAGATGTCATCGCTAGGACGCGACACTTCTCTTCCGCGGGTGTAGGGGACTGCGCAGAAGGTGCAAAATTTGTCACAACCGTTTTGAATGGGAACGTAGGCTTCAAAGGGAGATGAGTAATCGGGTTCGACCTTCCAAAATCCGCCCAGGGGATCGTTGGTCTGGGCTTGGCTGGTGATGTATAAGCTGGCAGGCGTTACCACCCCGTACTGCCGAATCATGTCGGGCAACTTGGCAATCTCGTGGATGCGGAAGAGAAGATCGAAGCGCTTGAGGAACTTGGGCTCGTCGGCGGGCAAAATACAACCCGAAACACAGGTGAGGAGGTTGCTTCGGTCCTTGCGGGCGTTCCACTCTTCAATTTTGGAGTAAACGCGGTCAATCGACTTTTGGCGAACCGAGCAACTCACAATGCCCAAGATGTTGGCTTCCTCTTCGTTGTCCGTTTCCGCAATGCCCATGCCCTTGAGCACCGCCTTGATGCGCTCGGCATCGCTTTGATTCATTTGACAACCCAAATGGATGAGGTGAAATTTCAAAAATAAACCTCCGTATGAATTTGGTTGGAATCAAGTCCTACCTGCTGAAGCAGGTCCCAACCCTCTTGGATCATCTGAGAATTCCCACAAAACCACCACTCGCATTCCGCCAGTCTTGGGGCGTTCTGGGCAATCCACTGGGTAACACGCCCCCGAAGTTCACCCCCGTCTTCTCGCGAAACGCAGCGGACGTACGGCACCGTTGACCAATCATCGAACCAAGAAGTCTCAACCAGTTGACGCACTCCGTGAACCAGCACCGACTGAGCGGCCTTGCCACTTCGGAAAAAACTGCGAAAGGGGGCTATTCCCGTTCCAGTGGCCACCAGCACCCGCTTCGCAGAGCTCAAATCGGGGGTGAAGAATCCACAGGGACCTGAAATTTCAACGTGGTCCCCTGGCTTTAACCGCGCCAGCTTCGGACTCAACTTACCACCTGGCACCACGCGGATCAAGATCTCAAGCCACGGATCCTGTTCACCGCTGGCAATGCTGTATTCCCGCGCCACATATGTACCGGGAAGTGAAACCAAAATGTGTTGACCTGCTTGAAAGCTCATCCCCTCGCGACTAAAACGCACACACACCGCACCTGAACTTAGGGTGTTTACCCCAAGAACTCGATGAATCATAAGAATTATTCTAAACATCTTTGGTCCTCGGTCAAGACATCCTTCGTTTTCTCGCGGGATTGTTTGCTTTCTCGAATTCTCCGCTACGAAGGGAACAGCTCAAAAAAGGCTTAGCAAAAAGTTGGAGCATGCAGATTTTCCTAAACCTTTCCCCTAAAAAACCGACAAAGAAAATAGAAGGGAGGAAACAATGAAAACCTTTTCGATTAAAAGTTCACCGGCTCAACCCGCTTTCGTGGACATTCTTCGAGAAAGCAACAACGGTTTCTTAGTTCGCATCCGCCGCATCAACGAAGATTTTGTAAAAGAGACCGAAGAATTCATTAGCAAGCAGCTTTTTGACGCCTGTGTCCGAACCGGCTATTTCACCGAGGTTCCCAACTACAAGCCTGAGTCGGTTGCGGTTTAAGTTCTGCCTCGTGTCCCCAGTAGACCCAGCGTCGAAGGGGCCCCAAGGCTTGGGGGCGGTTAAGACAAACCGCTGATTGGAGTTCCACAATCACCGCCCCCCATTCGACTACCACCTTTCCATACACCAAGTACGCACTGCCCCGCGCAAACACATCGCGGACCTTTTCCCAGACCTCGGGAAACACCACAAGCTCGAAAATTCCCTCTTCATCCTCTAAGCTGAGGAAGGCCATGCTCTTCTGTCCCCTTGCCAAGACAGGTTTTTGCGTGACAAACATGCCCACTAAGGTGACCCATTCTCCGTTCTTTTGAGGCAAGGTGCTACAGCTCACCAGCGGGGGAAGCCGCCCCCGCTGATACACGCGCTGGGCACGGGCGCGAAACAGGTTCAGAGGAAAAACACTGGCAAAGAACCCCAAGAACTGAAGCTCGTCCTGGAGTTTGACCGCCGGAGGGTAATCCGTGATGCACGGCGGTGGCTGGGGAAGATAGTCAGGGAACAAGCCCTCGCGCTGGGCGGCGTAGTGCATCCAGAACAGTTGCGGACGGCTTCTCCCCTGGGCTAGGCTGTCTAAGGCTCCCGAACGGATGAGGGGACGAATCTCAGCCAAGCTAGGACGAAGTCGCACCAAAAAATCGGCGTAGTTGGCAAAGACACCACCGCGCTGGCGTTCAGCCAAGAGGCGCTGGGCAAAGGCGACATCCCACTCTTGGATAAGACTCAGCCCTAGACGCAAGGCCAAGGCGCCACTGGCGGTGGTCTCAACCGTGCACCGCCACTCGCTCGCGTTCACCTCAACGGGCAAAATGGCGTACCCCAGCCGCAGCACCATGTTCACGTAAACCTGGCGGGTGTAGAAGCCACCCCCGTTGTTGATCACGGCCGTGTAGAAGTGCAGGGGGTAATGACACTTGAACCAAGCGGTCTTCATGCTGAGAACCGCGTAGCTGGCGCTGTGAGGCTTGGTGAAGCTGTAGCCCTGAAACGAGAGCATCATCTCCCAAATGGCGTTGAGCACCTCGGGCGACTTGTGCCGTTCGGCTCCCCCGCGAAAAAAGCGGTCTTTGAAGTCGGCCAACACCTTTTCTTTGTGCTTTTTGGACAACACCTTGCGCAGTTGGTCGGCTTCGGCAGGGGAAAAGCCCGCCACCGCCACCGCCACCCGCGAAACGTCTTCTTGGTAGATCAAGATGCCTAGGGTCTCAGCCAGGACGCGTTCAAACTCGGGGTCGAGGGGCTTCCACCGCTTGCCGCGAAGCCGTTGCACATAGAGGTTCACGTAGCGGTTGGCTGCCGGCCGAATTAGGGACGAGGCCGCTGTCAGTTCCTCAAATCCTGCCCGCCCCATCTTTTTTAAGAGGAGGCGGGTGGCGGGGCTTTCGATGTAGAACACCCCCAACGAGTCGCCGCGTTCAAGCATCGCGATGGTGGGTTCATCGTCGTAGGGGGCAAAGTCCTCCCAACTCTGGGGGGGCGTGACCATGGCAAAGCAGTCCCGCAGCACCGCCAGCGAACGGTTTCCCAGAAGGTCAATTTTGACCAGCCCCATTTCTTCGGTGCCATCTTTTTCCCACTCCAACACCGGCCAGCCCTGGGCGGAGGTGTGCACGGCTGCCCATTGGTAAATGGGTCCGGGGGTAATCACCACGCCCCCCGGGTGAGTTCCCAAGTACCGCGGCATGCCTTTGAGTTTCTCGGCGGGTAGGCGGATGAAATCGGGAACGTCCTCCTTGTGCCCCTTTTCCACGCGTTCAATCAGAGCCTGAATCTCCGCCTCGGGCAAGCCGTGTGCCTGAGCTACCTCGCGCCAGGGAGAGCGCTCCGCAAAGGTGACGTGGTCGGCCACCAGGGCAGCCTGGCCTTTATACTTTTGGAACACGTAGCGCAACACCTCCTCGCGCTCATCCCAAGCAAAATCCACATCAATGTCGGGGGGATCGTGACGCCCCCAATTCAAAAAGCGCTCAAAAAACAGGTTGTACCGGATGGGATCTACCTGGGTAATACCTAAGAGGTAAGCAACCAGGCTAGCTGCCGCACTGCCGCGCCCACAATTGCGTGGGAAGCGGCTAGTAATATCGTGCACCGTGAGGAAGTAGGAAGCAAAACCCTTGGCTTCAATCAGGGTGAGTTCCTCTTCCAATCTTGCCTCAACACGCGCAAGTAGGTCTGATTCACCGTTGGGATAGCGCTTGGGGAGGGCTTGGGCGCACAACTGCCTCAGGTACGCCACGGCCTGGGCGTCTGACCACCCCTCAAAACGCGGGAACACAAAGCCGGGCTCTTCCAACTCCTCATCGGCAGCCTCCCGAACCAGCCGGGCGCGCTCGGTCAGAGCCTCAGGAGCCACCCGAAAGGCGCGCTCGAGTTCCTCAGGTAGGGGCCAACGGTCAGTCTCCGCCAGGCACTCCTGCGGCGCAAGCTGGCTCAGCACCACCCGCGTGGCAATGCTGCGCAGCAGTCGGTAAAAATCACGGTGATCGGGCTCGGTCCAAACCGCCAAGTTAAAGGCTAAGGCAGGAAGGCCTCGGGCACGCGCCCACTGCCACAGTTCCCCCCACGCCGTTCCCCAAACCAGGGCGGCGCACACCTCCTGCCCCTGCTTGCCGCGCCCCCACGCAGAGCTCAAAAGACGCTCCAAGACCGCTTGATTTGCCACGGCCAGCCGTAGGCCGCGCCACCCCTCGGCAACCAGGTCAGCCACCACGGGGTGCTGGGGCTGGTCCATGAGTCGACTCAGTAGACGATTGAGCCGTTCCAATCCCGCGCGGTGGAGCACCCAAGCCCAAAGTTCGCCATCCCCACCCACCAGGTGGGCCCCCACCAGAAGCTTCACCCCCGCTGCGTGCGCTAGGCGACGTAACTCGGGAAGGGCCGCAAGCGAATTCCAGTCGGTGAGCCCAAGAGCCGCCGCCTTGTGCGCTTGAGCACGGTCAAGCGCCTGCTGAGGACTCAACAGTCCGCGTCCAAACGAAAAGTGGGTTCGAACCGCAATGGGAGAAAGGGCGAGAGCGTCCATAAAATAACTATACATTTGTTTAGTATTTTTGACTAGGGGATGGGCGCAACTCATCGCCGCCCCCAACAACTAGCGACGTGCTGGTAAGACGGTGATACCCAAACGATTCGCGACAAAAAAAGAACGATTGAGTGGTTGGTATAGACAGTAGAGGATGCAAACAGGTGAACGAGGTTACACGCTCGGGTGCGCCACCAGTTCGAAGATGGGACGCCCCTCATCCAGGGCACGTTGTTCGAACTTAGTAGGGGGCCGCCACGATGGGCGCTCACTCCATGATTCCCCTTCAAGCGCCCAGCCACGCCGTAAAAGTAGCTCCCGAACCTCTAGGGCGTAGGGCTCCCAGTCCGTCACAAAGTTCAAAAAGCCACCCGGTTTGAGGATTCGCTCAAGAAGCATCACAAAGGGTTCTTGGACCAAGCGCCGTCGGTGGTGCCGGCGTTTAGGCCATGGATCGGGGAAGTAGACAAGCACCCCATCCAGCACCTGGTTGGGAAGAAGGGGAAGAACTAGCTGGGCATCGGCGCGCACCACCCGCAGATTTGAGAGCTGAAGCTCGTGGATGGACTTGAGAACCCGCGCTAAGCCGGGGGGATGAACCTCGAGACCCAGGATGCCCCACTGGGGGTTGTTCTGGGCCAGCTGAAGGGTGGCGTGCCCCATTCCAAAGCCAATTTCCAAGAGGCGTACCGCGAAACCTTGATACCACCCCAGCCACTCGGTTGGCTGGGGCGGAAGCATGTAGAGTGTCGAAAAATGTTCGAGCGCGTGCTTGCGGCTGGGGCGCATGCGGCCACTTCGGATTTCATAACTCCGCACCCCTGCTTGAAATGGCGGGAGCTTTTGGTTCGAATCAGGTTCCACCTTCTAACTCCCGTAATATCTGTTGGAGAAAGCGCGACTTCTCGGTCAAGGCAACGTTGCCGGTTTTGACCACCAAAACGCGGGGGTCTTCGGGAATGGCGCGGATGAGTTGGGGGTCACGCTGAATAAGCTTCATCACGCGATCAAAGGGCAGAGCCGACACGTTTTGGAACTCTAAGCGGCACCACCCTGCCTTTTCGCGCAGGCTGATGATTTTAAGTCGGCCAGCGGCGAGCTTCAACTCGGCCAAGGCTAAAAGACTTTGAACCGACTCGGGCATGGGGCCAAATCTGTCTTCGATAAAGTCGCGCACTCGCTGAAGGTCGTCAGCTTCGGTGACGCTCGCAATAGCCTTGTACACCTCCATTTTTTCCATCGGTTCGGCAACGTAGGAATCGGGGATGAAGCCCGAGTACTCCAATTCTAATACCGTCTCAACTCGGTCTTCCACCTCCTCCCCAAGCCGCTCACTAACGGCTTCATCCAAGAGCCGTAGATACATGTCAAAGCCCACGCTGGCAATCTCACCGCTTTGCTCTGAACCCAGAAGGTTGCCAGCCCCCCGCACTTCTAGGTCCTTCATCGCGATCTTGAACCCACTTCCGAGCTCGGTAAAATCACCAATCACCTGAAGCCGCTTGAGGGCGAGCTCCGTCAGGGCCCTTTTTTGAGGATAAAGAAGGTAGGCGTAAGCTACCCGACCGCTTCGCCCCACCCTTCCCCGTAGTTGGTATAACTGACTGATGCCGTACATGTCGGCCCGGTCAATGATGATGGTGTTGACGTTCGGAATGTCGATTCCGTTTTCGATGATGGTGGTACTCACCAGCACTTGTAAGCTACCGTGGATGAAGCGGTGCATGATATCCTCTAGCAGATGCGGGGACATTTGGCCATGGGCAAAGTCAACAAGCACCGTGGGCAGAAGGTCTCGCAAAAAAACACAGATTTCTTCCAACCCCTCGATTCGATTGTGCAAGTAGAACACCTGACCACCGCGGTCCACTTCGCGCTGGATGGCCTTGCGTATGATCTCTGGATTGAACTCTTCAATGATGGTTTCAATCGGATGGCGGTTGCGCGGGGGCGTCCGCAACAAGCTCATGTCACGAATCCGTAAAAGGGACATGTGGAGGGTGCGAGGGATGGGGGTGGCACTCATGGCTAGGCTATCAATCGATGTCCTCAACTCTTTGAGTTTTTCCTTGTCCTTCACCCCAAACCGCTGCTCCTCGTCAACAATGAGGAGGCCAAGATTTTTGAACTTCACATCGTTTTGTAAAAGGCGGTGGGTTCCTACCACTAGGTCAACCTTGCCCTGGGCAAGCTCTTCCAGGGTCTTTTTTTGATCCGCTCGATCTACTAAACGGCTGAGCATGCGAATGGTGACCGGAAAACGGGCAAAACGCTCAAGACAAGTTTCATAGTGTTGCTCTGCCAAAATGGTGGTGGGCGCCAAAAATGCGACCTGCTTGCCCCCCGTGATAGCCTTAAAGGCGGCCCGAAGCGCCACTTCAGTCTTGCCAAATCCTACATCGCCACACAAAAGTCTGTCCATCGGACGGCTTGATTCCATGTCCGCCTTAATTTCGCGAATGGCCGCCAGCTGGTCCTCGGTTTCTTCAAAGGGAAAGTCCGCCTCAAAGCTCAACTGCCACTCATTGTCCTTGGGAAAGCTATAACCCACAGCAACCTTGCGGCGGGCGTAAAGCCCTATCAGGCGGTCCGCTAAATCCTCCACCGATTTTTTGACTTTGGCTTTTTTCTTCTCCCAGCTTTTGCCGCCCAGGCTATCGAGCTTAGGTTCCCTTCCTTCGTTACCAATGTAACGCTGCACCAAGTTGACTTGCTCGATGGGGATGAACATCGTTTCATCGCCTGCGTACTCTAATTTTATGTAGTCCCGCTCCAAGCCGCCGGTTTTAAGTCGGTCAATACCCTTAAAGCGCCCCACCCCATAATTCACGTGAACCACGTAGTCACCCGGTGATAAGTCGACAAAGCTATCGATGGCCTTGGTGTGTAGCTGCCGCAGGCTCTCGAGACGGCGACGCTTGCGGCCAAAAATTTCGCTCTCATGAACGCCTAGGAGCTTGGACTCCTCCAACTCAAAACCACCGCTAAGGGCTTGGTCAAAAACCTGGATGCGCTCGTCTTTGAACAGCTGCCCCAACCGTTCGCGTTGCTGAGTGGACTCGGCGAAAACAAAGACTGTCCCCCCTTGTTCGAGCCAGCTTTGGGCATCCTCCAAAAAACGATTGACTTCACCATTCCATTGACGAGGATAAGAGCGGAAGTTCACCTGAGCCTCTCCCAGCTGCGAATTGACCACTGACCACACCCCGCCAAATTGACTAAGGGAAAAGTAGACCTCATCGGGCCTCGGTCGAGGCCGATTCTCGTTTCGGGCAGCCTCCCAAGCCGTCTCCAACTCGCGGAAAAAACCCCGCTCGGCGTTTTCAATTTTTTCCCAGCCCAGCCAAATCACCAAGGGGGGCTGGGGAAAGTAGTCCAAAAGAGACACCTGGCTTGAGCGGGCAAAATATAACTCCTCGTTACGGAAGCGCCCTGTCTCCGCAAGCAGTTCTTGAGCGTGTTCGTCCAGCTCGGTCAAAAGCTCGAGTTTTTGCTGCTCAGTGAACAGCCATTCCCGCATCGGAGGGATGGTCACCGATTCCAAGGAATCTCCGCTGTTTTGGGAAACGGGGTCAAAATAACGAATTTGCTCCACCGTATCGAATTCGAACACGATGCGGAGCGCCTCCTCAAAACCCGCCGGATAAACATCGAGCACCTCACCACGCAGGGCAAATTCCCCAGGTACCGAAACCCTTGGGGTGCGCTCATAGCCCGCCCCCGACAATTTTTGGGCAATGGTCTGCGGGTTGATTCCCCTTCCCCGCTGAAGGGTAATACAAAGCTGGTAGAAATCGTTTGGAGGCACCAGACGACTCAAAAACCCGCGAAGGGGGGTCACGACACAATTGAGTCCCACCCTCAAGGCTGCCAGGGTGTGCGACCGTTGGCCAAAAAAACGCGCGTGGGGGGCAACGTCTTGATAAACCAGGCCACCCCAACCTAGGAACAACTCGCACCACCCACCCAGAGCTTGCCAATCCTGTTGAAAGCTCTGGGCTTCGACTTCGGTGGGGGTGACTACCAAAAGAGGGATTTTTTGATTAAAATGAAAGTAGTAACCAAAAAAAGACGCCAAACAGCCGTCTAGGCCATGGGTTGTTGTGTATTTTTGCGACAATGCCAACTGAAAAAGTTTTTCAAAGGCTTTTTCACGACTCAGGAAAGGAAGGATGCGGTTCCAAAGTAAGTTATTCATTGATTTTGTCGATGATTAAACCAAAGAGAGGTGGAAATGGCAAGACTCGGATGTACTTTTCTAATGTTGATCATGCTTTTTGAGACTCTTTGGGCACAAACCCTCCGCCCCGGACCCGAAAGCCTGGATGTACAAATTCGTTTAGAAGATGTTCGCCCCTACTACCCCCATTCTGAGGTTCCCATCCTGGTCACCCTGACCAATCGGGGCCAGGAGCCCCTTTTAATGCACATGGCCCAGGTTCGCCAACGCAACATCCGCTTCTTTTCGATCTTACAAACAGGAACGATGCTCCCCGGCATGCGTCAAGAAAGCGACGAGTTTTTAATTCATCAATCACAGCGAGAAATTTTTTTACAACCCCTTATTCTGAATGCAGGAGAATCGTTTAGTTTTCGAGGAGATTTGAAACAATGGCTCAACCTTTCCGCTCCTGGGCTCTACGAGGTGTACGGCTTGTTTGTGCCCGACCCAAGGCGTCCCGAGGTGGTAAATCAATCCAACCGACTTACCCTACTGATTCGCCCCGTTGAAGACAAAGACCAAGAAGCCATTCAGGTTGCCCAACAGCGCGTGCAACAAGTGCGTGAAACAGTTCTGACGCGTGAAGCCCTGTCGCCTGACGAAGTGATTCGCCGAATGTTGACAGCACGACGTGAACAACGCGAGGGGGCCTTCTTTCTTTACATTAACTTGGAGGAACTTTACCGACGCGATCCATCGCGCAACAACCTGTTTCGGCGCTCCAGCCAGGAAAACCGTGAAAAGCTCTTGGCAGAATTTCGCGAACGCCTTTGGAAGCAAGACCCCGAGTTAGTCCGTATCCCCTCCGGATGGGAGATTGAAAAAACCGAGTATGACAGCCAGACCGCTCGGGTGCGCACCTTGGTGTGGTACCGAGATATTGACTTCACGGCACGCCGACGTTTTGTGTTTGTCCTTTCCAAAAAAGATCGTTACTGGGAAGTGACCGACTATTATATGGAAGTTCTTCCCGATGTCGCCAACACCAGGGCGGTACCGTGATTGTATTGTTCATTGGTGTGAACCACAACCTAGCCATGGACCTACGCGACCATCTAGAACCCCTAGGCGCAGGGGTGGTTCATTACCGCTCTCCGCTGAAAGCTCTTGAAAACCTCAGTGAGATTGATCCACAAGCCATCCTCTACGCCCAAATGGATTTTCCACGACATTGGAAGGTTCTGCTCAGCATGATTCGCCAAGAAAAGAGCAAGGAGGAGTGCATCTTCATCTTGTTTCATGAGGGCAGTGAGGTGCCAGCCACTGAAGCAGAAAAAGCTGCCTTTCTTGAAGTCAATGCTATCTTGAGCATGGAAAAGGGCCTTCAGGATTTCATCAAACAATTTGTGGATATTTATTTACGTTATCGCAACTTTCCTGTATTGCTCACCAGTACCAGCCTTCAACACAATGGCTGGAATATGGCCTTTCAGCACCCCACACGTCAGCATCTGGTGAATGGGCTTTTGGTTCAAATCGACCGAATCGGAGGCTTGTTTCGACCGGACTCGCGTAAGGCGATTGCCGACATTAAGACCAAAACGGTAATTCAAGCCACCATCAAATTTGATTCCCAGATTATAGAATGCCCCATTCGGATTTTTCACAATAGCGGTCAGATCATTTTTACGTGGTATAAACTTCCCCCTGAAGCCGCAAAGACCATTCAACTCATCTTGGATTCCGCCCGACAATAAAAGCGGAGGTTCTCGATGAGGTTTTTCTGCATGACTCTTTTTGTCTTGACCCTTATGAATCCCCTTTTTGCTCAGGCACGTGAGCACGTGGTTCAAGACAACCAAACCCTTTACTCCATTGCACGTATTTACAATACCACGGTGAACAACCTCATGGCCTGGAACAAGTTGAATTCCACCCAAATTCGACCGGGCCAACGGCTCATCGTGGCTCCTCAAGAAACGGATCAAACTGCATTTTTGTCACCTGGGGTGTACATCGTTCAAACGGGTGACACCTTAGAGATGATTGCGAACAAGTTCGGCATGAGGGCCGATGATTTAGCGCGCCTCAATGCTCTGGAATCAAGCCGCCTCATCCCAGGAACCAAGCTCCTGTTGCGCCCCACAAATACGGCGATTCACGAGGTTCAACCGGGTGATACCCTTACCCGTCTGAGCCAGATGTATGGTATTAGTGTGGACGACTTGATGGCCATCAATTCCTTAACAAAAACCCAACTCCGGCCCCGCCAACTGTTGCGCGTACAAATTCCAGAAAAGCCTCCCTTAACCCACGAGGTGCTTGAGATGGACAGTGTTCCCAGCTTGGCCCGCCTTTACAACATCTCCGAGGAAGACATCCGCGCGTGGAACGGCATCGAGGGAGACCGCCTCATTCCAGGCCAAGTGGTCCGCGTTCAAGAATTTCATTCAGCCAACGTGCCTTTGCTTCAACCCCGTGGTCCTGAACAGGTAAGTCAACGAGACCCAGTGGTAACCAATACCCTTCCTTTGCCCAGAATGGCTGAAACGCGCACCCACCGCGTGGAGCAAGGTGATACCCTCTTTAGCTTGGCCCGACGTTACGGGGTGAAGGTTGAGGACCTTCAACGCTGGAACAATATAGAAGGCAATAACATCCGGGTGGGAGCCAATCTGGTGGTACAACCCCCCAATGGCACAAACACCCAATCCACCACCCCCACCCCCGAGCGCACGACACCCACAGAGGTTACGCCGCCCCAGCCAAGTGCCGCCAATCAGCTCAGTCGCCTCATTGACATTCGCCCCCCGCGTGAGGATGAGCAACTCCGGTGGGACCGTCTGGTAGTACTTAAGGATGACATTCCCTTGTTTGAGTGGCAAAATGACTTTTATTATTACAGTCATCCAGGCCAACTCACCCAACCCAACCACCAATACTACGAAGAAGAGTGGCGAAGCCCCCTCAGGGCATACCGAAAAGCCAACCGCCTTTGGAACGAATTCATGGCACTGGTTCGCGCCCGTCCCACCAAGAGCGATCTTCTTAAGGGCGTCACCATCGTCTTGGATCCGGGTCATGGCGGCTTGGATCCGGGCACCATCGTGCGTTCCTCCGACGGAACGGGTGATCCGCTTTTCATCACGGAAGACGAGTACGTCTACGACATCGCCCTTAGGATGGTGCCCCTCTTGGTGGAACATGGCGCCACGGTGGAGATGACAGTGCTTGCACCCAACCACCTGATTCGAGACACAACCCCCGCTACCCGAACCCTCATCCACGAAAAAAACGAGGTGTACAATAACGAAGCCATGAACGCCACCGATCAAGTAAACGATTGGGTGATGGGCGGGGCGGCTGGCTTAAACAAGCGGGTACAAATTGCCAACGGTTTCTTTGAGCGCCACGGTGGAACTCGAGTATTCCTCTCCTTGCATGCCGAAAACAACCCCAGGGCGCCCATGGGTCTGGGATTGTGGCTCCATCCCGATGACACAGCATCACGCCAGATGGCACAGGCAATGCTGCCCTTCCTCGGGCAACGCGCCTACATCCGAGACCAGCGCTACGCCGTGTTATCGCAAATCAACCGCGCCGAGTTCAAAATTTTGGCCGAGGTGCGTAACCTTGCTTACCAGGAGCACGCTTGGGCGCTCCGATTTGCCAACACTCGCCAACTGGATGCCGAACGGCTGGTGCGCGGGCTCTTGAATTTTTTTCAGGAACGGCGCAAAAACCCTTGACAAAATTTTCTCAATGATACATAACATTAGGCACGTTCCCCTGTAGCTCAGTCGGTAGAGCGGGTGGCTGTTAACCACTAGGTCGTTGGTTCGAGTCCAACCGGGGGAGTAACCTCCTTCCAATTTTTTAATATCTCATTTGGTTTCAAACATAATGCATAAAGGTCAAGATTTTAATTCATCCAACCTTGGCAAAACAATGACTTGTCAACTCCGCTCACCTTGCCATTTCTCCCTCTTTCCTCCATACTGCCAGGG